>ERZ1370068.1423-contig-11315_pt1 | contig 18045 bp, 27 predicted proteins | sample MGYA00561227_ERZ1370068 | MGnify/ENA primary metagenome ERZ1370068 (study PRJEB38410, sample SAMEA6850437) | metagenome | study: Metagenomic assessment of the ecological functions of the soil: analysis of the soil microbiota associated with the...
TCACGCCCATTTGTGGAAGATCAAAAACGCGCCGGCGGCGATGAACAGCAAAGCCCGAGCGCGTGATTCCAGCCCAGCGGCTCCTTCAGATACAGCACCGAGAAGCCGGCGAACACCACCAGCGTGATCACCTCCTGCATGGTCTTGAGCTGCGCCGCCGAATAGACCGCGCTGCCCCAGCGGTTGGCCGGCACCGCCAGCCAGTATTCGAAGAAGGCGATGCCCCAGCTCGCCATGACGACCAGCGGCAGCGGGCTCTCCTTGAACTTCAGATGGCCATACCAGGCGAAGGTCATGAAGACGTTGGAGGCAAACAGCATCAGGATCGGCAACAGCGTCGGCGAAATCGGTGGGCATCGATGTCCTCTTGCAAAATGTCGTGCGGCTCAACCGTCGGGCGCGGTACCCCGGTTCCATCAGCATTCGATAGCATTTGATTTCAAAACTGCGAAAGCCCGCCGCATTCGGCGCAATCGCACTCTTAAGACTGGCGGCAGAAAGCCCGCTGCACGATCGCAACGATGCGGTCATGCTGCGCGCCTTATTCTCGTGCAAGCAGCGAGAACGGGCATGCAGTTCGACTGGCGCGCAATCTCCGGTCCGGCTCTGACGACAGCGACGGCGCTGATCGCCTTCCTGGTCGACCGGCATTTCGTTGCCCGTCCCCAATCCCGCGCCGCTGTTCGTCTGCATCGTCGCGCTTGGCGCAGTCTCGCTCAGCGGCATCGCCTCCGGCCTGGTCAGCGCCGTCATCGCGGTGGTCGTCTTCGGCGCTGTTCTTCCTCAATCACCGCGCCGCGCCCGGTTACGACACCGTCGGATCTGGCGCGCGATGCTGCTGCTGGCGGCGACCGCCGGCGGCACCGCCGTCATCACCGGCCTGTTGCGGCAGAAATGGGTCGACGCGTTCGCGTGGGAGCAGAAGCATCACGCCACCGCCGACGCGGCTGTCGGCGGCGCTCGATCAGGTCGACATCGGCATCGTGCTGCTCGATCGCCGATACCCGCGCCGAATTCATCAACCGCGCCTTCCGCGATTATTTCGCGCTGTCCGGACGAGCAGGCCGACAGCAAGCCGCCCTTCATCGCGCTGATGTATCACGGCCGCGACACCGGCGCCTAGCGAACTGCCGGAGGACGAGTTGAGCGCCTTCATCGCCAGGCGCACCGAGATGATGCGGACCGGCGATCTCACGCCGATCAACATCAACCTCGCCGACGGACAGGTGCTGCGCTTCAGTTGCACGGCGCTGCCCGACGGCGGACGCATGCTGAGCTACACGCCGGTGACCGACCTCGTTCGCCACACCGACGATCCCGGCAGCGCCGACTACTATCCGCGCGCTGCGCGGCGGCGATCGCAGCCTCGCCCGCCACCTGCGGCGCCGCGGAATAGCGGCGGCGCGCACTGCTCGCTGCGACGATTGATCCCCTCCTGCCGCGCCTGTAGTAATGAACGGCCTCCCGCCGCGCGCGTCCGACGCGTCAGCCTCCCAGCAAAACGGAATCACGCAATGTCCGGCGACCTCATCATCCGCTTCGTCACCCGTCAGGACTACGCGCAATGGCTTCCGCTGTGGGATGGCTACAACGCCTTCTACGGCCGCTCGGGACCGACCGCGCTGGCGCCCGAGATCACGGCGATGACGTGGGCGCGCTTCTTCGACGCCTACGAGCCGGTGCATGCGCTGGTCGCCGAGAGCGGCGGCGAACTGCTCGGGCTGACGCATTATCTGTTTCACCGCTCGACGACCATCGATCGAGCCGACCTGTTATCTGCAGGATCTGTTCACCAGCGACGCCGCGCGCGGCAAAGGCGTCGGCCGCGCGCTCGATCAACGGCGTGTACGAACAGGCGAAGCTCGCGGGATCGTCCCGCGTCTATTGGCAGACCCATGAGACCAACCACACCGCGATGCAGCTCTACGACAAGGTGGCGGAGCGCTCCGGCTTCGTGGTCTATCGCAAGCTGCTCTGACGCGGTTTCGTGAAGACGGTCACCGTCGGCCGGCCTGTGGATAAATCCTGATGTCACCGGCGCGTAACAAAGCGCGGCTAGGTTGCACCTGCGTCTGATCAGGCCCCCGTCTCAGATCACGCGCCCCCAAGCGGTCCCCGTCAGTCGCCGCGTCTGACCGGGGCCGCATCTTTTGTGCTGCAGCTGAGCTGCCATGCGCATGGCGATGCCGATAGCACCGCTGCCTTGCGGCGTCGAAGCGCGCGCGGGCCACAATGCGCCTCCTCCGCCTCGCGCCCTATCCCACAGGATCGATCCATGCAAATTCGCAATCTCGGCGGCTCCGGCCTGCGCGTTTCCGCCGTCGGCCTCGGCTGCAACAATTTCGGCCAGCGCACCGATCTGGAAACCTCGCGCAAGGTGATCCACAAGGCGATCGACCTCGGCATCACGCTGTTCGACACCGCCGACATCTATGCCGGCATGGGCGGCTCCGAGACCGTGCTCGGCACCGTGCTCGGCGACCGCCGCAAGGACATCGTGCTGGCGACGAAATATTCCAAGCCGATGAGCAATGACGGCACCAAGCAGGGCGCCTCGCGCCGCTACATCATGTCCGCGGTCGAGGCCAGCCTGACGCGGCTGAAGACCGACTACATCGATCTCTACCAGCAGCACGATTACGATCCGCTGACGCCGATCGAGGAGACGCTGCGCGCGCTCGACGATCTCGTCCGCCAGGGCAAGGTCCGCTACATCGGCAATTCGAATTTTCCGGCCTGGCGCATCGCGGAAGCCGAAATGATCGCGCGGCAGATGAACGTCAGCCGCTTCGTCTCCTGCCAGGACGAATACAGCCTCGTGGTGCGCGACATCGAAAAGGATCTGCTGCCGGCGGCGCAGGAATACAAGCTCGGCCTGCTGCCGTTCTTCCCGCTGGCGAGCGGCTTGCTGACCGGCAAATACAAGCGCGGCGCCGCGGCGCCCGACGATACGCGCTTCGCCAAGGCGCCCGCGCTGAAGCGACCGCTACGTCACGCCGCGCAACGAGGACATCGTCGAAAAGCTGCAGGCCTTCGCGCAAGCGCGCGGCCACACCATGCTCGAGCTCGCGTTCTCCTGGCTGGCCGTCGCGCCCGCAAGTCTCGAGCGTCATCGCCGGCGCCACCCGCGTCGAACAGGTCGAGCAGAACGTGAAGGCGATCGGCTGGACGCTGAGCGCGGAGGAGATGGCGGAGATGGATCGGGATCACGAAGTGAGCAGAGGGCACGCGCTCTCTCCCGCTCCCTCTCCCCGCCCTTCGCGGGGAGAGGGTTGGGGTGAGGGGCTCTCTCTCCGCGAAGGCTAGTTCTAGTCGATGGACCTGTACTCTCTCACCCGGATTCGCGTCTGCGTCGAATCCGACCTCTCCCCGCAAGCGGGGCGAGGTTAAGCGAGGCAGCCGCCCGACTCTCATTATCAAGAGCTCGACTTGAATCGTCGTCAGAGACGCCCTCGGTATTGCCAAGCGACATCGTTGTTCCAGAATCGAAGCACTCGATAGCCTTCCTCCGTCAAGCGGCGATCTCGCGAATTGCGTCGGCGGCCGATCCATTGTGCTGCCCGCCATCCACTTCGATGATCAGACGTTTCTCGCGGCAAACAAAATCGCAGATGTAACCGAGCATCGGGCACCTGCCGGAGCGAACTTGTGTCCATCGATCTGTCGGTTGCGAATGCGATTCCAGAGAACTGTTTCCGCATCCGTTTGATTGACGCGCAGCCGTCTTGCGATCTGGATGGTCTTTCGTTGCGGCCGCGCACTGCCTTGCCCTCACCCGGATCGCGCAAGCAGCGCGGCGACCTCTCCCGCAAGAGGCGGGGAGAGGTTGAAAAACCTACCCCACCAACCCCTTCATCGCCTTGACCGGCGCGCTGTCGGGAAACACCGCGTCCGCCAGCACGCGCTCGCCGATGCCCGAGATGATCCTGCAGCACGCCCTTGATCACCGCGCGCAGATCGGTGGTCGGCGCGAGATCGCGGCCCTGATAGAGATTGGCGGGCTTCAGCCCCGGCCAGTCGGAAATCACCCGGCCGCCCTTCACCGCGCCGCCGGCGAGCAGCGCGACGGTGCCGGTGCCGTGATCGGTGCCCTCGGTGCCGTTGATGCGCGCGGTGCGGCCGAATTCGGTGGCGACCACGATCACGGTGTCGCGCCAGCGCGCGCCCAACCCGCTTTCGAATTCCGCCAGCGCGCCGTCGAGGCCTGCCGAGCAATTGCGCCGAGGCGGCCGACCGCGCCGCCTTCATTGGCGTGGGTATCCCAGCCGTCGAAGGCGAGCGCGGCGATCCGCGGGCCGTCGTCGGCCGACATCAGCTTGGCGGCGCCGCGCGCCACCAGCCGCATCGCGCCGGCGCCGTTGGTGCCGGGCTTCGGCTTCATGTCGTCGCCCTGCGCGGCCTTGTCGAGCTGCAGGCCTTGCGACAGCGCCGCTGGCCAGCGCGGGATCGCGGTGGGCGTAGAGTTCGACGAGCCGCATCGCGGTATCGTCGGCGGCCTGCGGCAGCGCGACCGGCGCCCAGCCGACGGTCGGCGCCGCGCCGCGCAGCACCAACGGCGTGGTCGGGCCGATCGCGAGCGCCGCTCATCACCCGCTCGCCTTTGGGCAGCGCTTCCAGCGCGCGGTTGAGCCAGCCGGATTGCACCCGGCCCGGCCCGGCAAAGCCGCTTTCGAGCACGTCCTGCCCGTCGAAATGCGAGCGGTCGCGATACGACGTCGCCACCGCGTGAACCACCGCGGCCTTCTTCTCGCGATACATCCGCGCGAATTCCGGCATCGCCGGATGCAGCGCGAAGAAGGAGTCCAGCATGCATCGCCGCGTTCGGCCGTTCGACGTCGAGCGCGATCGAACCATGCAGGCCGGCATAGTCGGGATCGCCGATCGGCGCGACGGTGGCGAGCCCGTCCAGCGCGCCGCGCAGGATGACGACGACCAGCCTGCGGATCGCGGCCGTCGGCGGCGCGCGCGAATTTCGGCAAATAGGCCCAGGCGGCGAACGAGGCGCCGCCGAGCAGCAGCGCGCGCCGCGACGTCAGCCGATGATGTCAGGCTTTCGCAGCAATCCATTGTCGTTTCCATTGCTGTCATCTCCTCTGGAATTCCGGCGACATCAACAGCAGCGCCAGCGCCTGCTGCCGCGATTCCGCGCGCTCGATGGTGCGCCGCGTTTCCGGCGAAGCCGCATCCGCCGCGACCAGTTCGAGCAGATCGCGGGGATCGATACTGTCGGCGAGGCGCGAGGCGACCTGCGCGGAAATATCGAGCCGCAGCTTCATGCCTTCGGGCGCCGCCCACGCCGCATTGGTATCGGGAAATCCGTTCGGCCCGGCCGGCGACCACAGCGGCTGGCCCAGCGCGTTGAGGCCGCCGAGATAGCGGCCGGGATCGTTCGGGGATCCGCGCCAGCAGCCGGCCGGTCGCCACCAGGAATTCGTAAGGGACTGCGCATCTTGGTCAGCGGCGCCTTCCAGGCTTCGTCGGAATCCAGCAAGCGCCATCGCCAGCGCCCTGAGGTCGCCGTCGGTCTTGCGGAACACGTCCGCGAGCCGCGCCACCAGCGCCGGCGGCGGATCGTCGGCGACGAAGTGGCGGGCGAATTTGGTCGCGATGAATTTCGCGGTCGAGGGATGGCGCGCGATATCCGCCAGCACCGGCTTCGCCCTGCGCGACGCCGTTCGGCTCGTAGATTTTGCCCAGCACCCGCTGCGCGCCGGGCTGGTGCGCATTGGCGTTGAACACGAAGGTGCCGGGCGTGCCGAGCTGTCCCTGCCGCCCGGCATAGGTCCACCCGGTGATGATGCGCGCCAGCGAGGTCACGTCGTCCTGCGAGTAGCCGCCGCCGACGCCGAGCGTATGCAGCTCCATGATTTCGCGCGCGAGATTTTCGTTCAGCCCGCGGTTGCGGTTTTGCCCGGCGCGGGATCCGGACCCGAGCGATTGCTGGTTGTCGAGAAAGAACAGCATCGCCGGATGCTGCTCGACCGCCTTCAGCATGTCGGCGAAACGCCCGAGCACATGGGGCCGGATCGCCTCGCGCTCGAACGAGCCGGCCCACATCCGCGCCAGCCCGCCCTTGTTGGCGGAGATGCAGAAATGATTGGACCAGAACACCACCAGCCGCTCGGCGAATCCGCAATCGGCGATGATGCGCGCGCTGCAGCCGCGCCAGCGCCTCGGCGCGAAAGGTCTTCTGGATGATGTTGAGCGGCTGCGGCGGCGGTTTGGCGCGTTGGGCTGCATCGTCTCGGCCGGCGCCGCGGCGCATCGCCACCGCGCGTCTTCGTCCGGCTGCTTCGCCGGCGGCTCCTTCGGCGACATGTCCATCGGCGATGCTGTTGAGCGAAAGGTTTCGCCGTTGCGCGCTTGGCGTCCGGCGGCGGCTGCGGACGCTTCGGTCGCCGGCGCCGGCGCCGACTTCGCCGCGGCGTCGCGCGCCTGCTGGATCTCGAACTGATAGTCGAACACCGCCTTCGCCGAGCGCCGGCGTCGACAGCAGCCCGGGCACTTCGAGCAGCACGCCGTTGGGGCGGCTCAGCTCGGCTTTGACAAAGCCGCGCGGATCGGAGGCGGCGTTGACGAAATCGCCCGATGCGCCGCCGCGCGCGCCAAATCCGAAGCGATTGAGCGCGACCAGCGCGGCTTGCGAATCGCGGGCCATCGGATTTCCCTCGAGCTGTCCTCGGTGTTCGTATGCGATTTGCGCCGGATCATAACGCCGTTCGAGATGAACCCCGAATTAAAAGCTGGTCAGAAAGCGGCCTCGATTCATGACAAATCGGTTAGAAATCCCGCCCTCGCGCCGCCTCGCCTGCGCCAGTTGCGGCACGGAATTTTCCTGCAGCCTCGTCGGGATCGTGCTGGTGCTCCGACGAATCGTTCCGCCTGCCGATGCCGTCTGATGGCGGCGATTGCCTGTGCCCGGATTGCCTGCGCAAGATGGCGCGGACAGTCGCCGGCGATCGCGACGCGGTCGTAGCTGCTACTCCGCGGGTCCCGCGAACAACAGCAAATTGCCGTCGGGATCCCTGATGATGAAATCTCTCGCACCCAGGGTTCGCGCTTGAGCTTCTGGAAGAACGCGACGCCGGCGGTCTCAAACTCGAGGAACAGCGCCTTGATCTCTTCGGCCGTTTCAACGATGAGCGCGGCCGACAGCAACTGCTCGCGATCCCTGAGTTCGGGATCGATCACCGGCTGCGTCGACGCATTTGAAATTGCAGCCGCGCGCCATCGCGCTTGACCTGCGCGTAGAACGGCGGCTCGCCATAGGTGAAGGCGACCGCAAAGCCGAGCTTGCCGGTGAAGAAATCGCAGGAGGTCTTGATATCGGCGACGAACAGTTCCGGCTCGACGGATGTGATGACGGCTTGGTGACGCTGGTGTCGGGTTGATCTGGCATGGCTGGAAGTCCTGTCTTGAGCGCTTGCCAGCTTTCGAAACCGTGCTGCCGTGCGACCAATTCCTGCGCATCGCTCAGCTTGAAGCCTTGCGTCAGGATTTCACGATCGGTCATCCGGTCTGAAGCGAGGCAGGCCCGACCTGATCTGGGCGGCGACCGGATAATAGCGGTCGCGATGCCAGCGCAAGATCAGCTTGGCCTGCTTCCTGAGGTTCTCGAGATCTCGGCATGGGCGCAGCTACGGTTGACATTGCTTATGCAGTCAATGCGTAGGTGGGCATAGCCCTTCGGCCTCGGCCGATGCGCCCTACATGCAGCGCGGACAGAATGCCGCGACGCCCCGCCACCTGTCAACGAGGTCTGCTACGCCGTGATAGCTCGGCGATGTCCGGCGCAAGCGACGCGAGACGCGTCGCTACCGCACCACCGCCGCGGTCTGCCCGAACAGCAGCTTGCGCTCTTCCTCGGTGCGGATCGCCGGCTGGCCGAAATTCGGATTGACCTCTTTCGCCTTGGCGTAGGCGCGCTCGGTCGCCGGGCCGCGCGCTGGATGGTTTCCAGCCAGCGCTTCAGATGCGGGAAGTCGTCGATGTTCTGGCCCTGGTTCTTGTAGGGCACGATCCAGGGATAGCTCGCCATGTCGGCGATCGAATAGTCGCCGGCGATGAACTCGCGGTCGGCGAGGCGCTTGTTGAGCACGCCGTAGAGCCGGTTGGTCTCGTTCACATAGCGGTCGATGGCGTATTGGATCTTTTCCACCGCGTAGTTGCGGAAGTGATGGTTCTGGCCGGCCATCGGCCCGGAGCCCGCCCATCTGCCAGAACGTCCACTGGATCGCGTCGTAGCGGCCGTAGAGATCGGCGGGCAGGAACTTGCCGGTCTTCTCGGCGAGATACAGCAGCATCGCGCCGGACTCGAAGATCGAGATCGGCTTGCCGCCGCCCTTCGGCTCGTGATCGACCATCGCGGGAATGCGGTTGTTCGGCGCGATCGCCAGAAACTCCGGCTTGAACTGCGTCGCCCTTGCCGATGTTGACCGGGAAAATCTTGTACGGCAGCCCGGTCTCTTCGAGGAACATCGTGATCTTGTGGCCGTTCGGCGTGGTCCAGTAATGAAGGTCGATCATGGCGGCGATCCCTGCTGTGAGATGAAATCCGGGCGCATCGCTAGGAAGATGCGGATGCATGAATTTGGGCCGGTCATCCCGGCATGAGTCAATGGCCGCTGGCATGACGGCGCGCGATTGTGATGCGCGGCCCGCGCATGCGCGCATGCGCCGACGCGCGTTTGCGCCCGACCTGTGGTCGTCGTGACCGTCACCGGCACGCGTAGCGCGAGTGATCGCTCGGAGACTTCTGGTTGGTATTTTCACTTTGTGCTACCGAAGGATGCGCCAACCGGAGGAACACGATATGGCGACGCCATTTCGGCCAAGCGCGGCCGACCTCGGCGCGCATCGGCGACGACGTCGCCCTGATCTGCAGCGATCCAGCAAAAGCTTCGTCGCCAACTCATCCCTGCGTCGCGGTGCGCGACCGGGTGGCGCATCAATACCAGGTCGCCGGCGGCAAGGTGCTGCTGCGGGTCGCAGCAAAACCTGCCTGCGCATTTCATCGGCGTCGGCGCTGTTCGTGCCGGGCGCGCAATATACCGGCGTCGGACGGTCTCGACCGGCCTCGGCTGCCCGCATCTGGAGACCGATCCGGATTTTCTCGGCCTGATGGTCGCGTTCCACAGCAACGGCGGACAGCGCGTCGATTTTCTCACCATCAACGATCCGACCTCGCCGACCGACGTTCATCCGCAGTTCGTCAAGCTGCTCGACGCGCACCGCGGGATGCAGCCGGCGCCTAGCCGGCATTCGGCAGCGGTCTCGGCGAACTGGATCTGCGCCAATCTCGCGGCGAGCAATTTGCGGCTGATCCGCAGCCTGATCGCAAGTCCTCGGCGCCGTGGCCTCGGCCTCAAGGTCGCAGCCGCATGTCGCCAAGCAGACCGTCGCGCACGGCGGTTTCATCGACCGCCTACCAGACCTACTGGACCGGAATCGCCGAAGTCGGCGGCGTGCTGGGCAAATTCATGTTCGCGCCCGAGACCGACGAGAACCACCTGCGCGCGCTGACGCCGGGCGAACGGCACCTCTCCGGTTGAATGGCGGCAACGCCAGGCGCGCGGCGACATCAACTTTACGTCCTGAACTGAGCTGCCGTTCATCGACGAGCAGACGACGTCCACGACCGAACTGACGAAGGCCTGGCAGCAGCGGCCGGTCGCGTGGTCGGACAGGTGGCGTTTCCTTGCAGGATCGCCGCCACCGATACCGAAGGCAGCAGCTGTGGGAACGCTCGCCGCCGAACTCGGCGCCAACGCCGGCAACTGGGTTGCCGATGTCGGCAACACCATTCCCGAACCTTCGACCGAATTCGCCTGCGCGCGAAAGCTCGCCTATCGCAACAGCCAGAGCCGGGCGCAATGCGCTTGCCGGAATCCGCGTCACGGGCATGTGTTCGGCGGGCAACCTGATCGGGCGCTGCGCTCTCGGACGGAATTGCAGCGCCGGCGCGCCGCCAAGGAAGCGGCGGGGCATATGGACATGGCGCCTTAGAGCATGATCCGGAAAAGTGGATACCGAGTTTTCCTCGCGACAAACGCGACGCGTTTGCGCGGCGATCATGCTCAAACAAATAAGCGCGAAATCACGAAACGCGGCCGTGCTCGCGCAAGAATTTTCACCGCCCTCGGTGATGGTGACCCGCAATCCTTCCGCGGTCGGCCGGCGCGCGACATAGCCGCGGTCGACCGCGTCTTCCCAGATCGTCAGCCGCGGGCATGAGGTCCGCCAGGTCTCGATCACTTCGGAATAAGGCCTCGGCTCGCGCGCGATCCATTCGACGAGATCGAGCACCAGCGCATCGGTCGCTTCCCGCATTGGCATCCTCCTCTCACGTCCGGAAATGCGGGCTGAGCAGCAATAGCCAGCTGCCATAGCCGATGTAGTAGCAGGCAACCGTGGTGATCAGCCGGTTGGCCCAGGTGCGGAACTGCGCGTCGCTCATCGCCTCCAGGATGCGCCGCGCCAGCGTGGTGCCGAGCATCGAGGCTGCGACCGCCACCGCCGCGAGCACCGGATCGAGCGTCGCGGCCTGGTCGATGATGCCGCCGAAATAGATCAGCTTCACGAAATGGCTCGCCACCTGGCAGGTCGCCTTGGTCGCCACCACCTCGCGGCGGCCGAAATTGCCGCCGAGGAAGAACGTGTCCATCAGCGGGCCGGAGACGCCGGTCATCAGCATCAGCCCCATGCAGATGAAGCCGTAGAACGAGCCCTGCGCAGATGCTGTCGGGGTTCGGCTTGCAGGCTCTTCGGCGTCAGCCGCGCCATGAACGGCGTGACGCCGAGCAGCAGCAGCGCGATCGGCTTGTCCGGCACATAGCGCGTGATCGACCAGGCGCCGAGCGCCAGCGCGCATCCGATCAGATAGACGAAGACCGGCCGCCAGCGGATATGCGTCGCGCCACAAGAACGCGCGCCAGCCGTTCGACGCCATCTGCGTGATCGCATGCAGCACCATCGCCGACGGCAGCGGCAGGATGGTGAGCAGCACGCCGATCAGGATCAGCCCGCCGGCCATGCCGAACAGGCCCGACAGGAACGCGGTCGCGACCATCAGCAATCCCAGCGCTGCGATCAGAAGCGGCGACATCGGCGAATCCTCCGTCGATATTTCTGCCTTGCTTGTGACAGCGCGCGCAAACTGAGTTATCTTGCCCTGGCATCAGTTTTCCTGAGGGTGATGGATGTTGCGGCGGCTGCTCTTTCTCAACGGCATCAAGGCGTTCGAGGCCGCGGCGCGCAGCGGCAGCTTTGCCGCCGCCGGCGCCGAGCTGCAACGTCTCGGCGGCGGCGGTCAGCCGGATGGTGCATCTTCTGGAAGACCGGCTCGGCGTCGCGCTGTTCGAGCGCAAGGCCAACAAGCCTGGTCACGACCGCGGCGGGCCGCGCCTATCAGAGCGGGCTGACGCCGATCTTCGATGCGCTGGCGAGCCTGACCGCGCAGGTGACGGCGCCATCGAGCGTGCGCGTGCTGACCATCGGCGTCGGGCCGACCTTTGCGATGAAATGGCTGATCCCGCGGCTGGCGGATTTCCGGAAAGAGGAGCCCGACATCGACGTGCGCATCACCACCGGCGGCGCGGCGGCGCCGTTCGGCGACGACTGGAGCTGCGGCATCCAGCTCGGCGATGGCGAATGGCCGGGACTGACGGCGGAGCCGCTGTTCGCCGCCGATCTGTTGCCGGTCTGCGCGCCGCGGCTTGCGCAGCGCGCTGAAACGCCCCGGCGACCTGAAGGGACCGAGCCTGCTGCGCGTCGCGCATTCGCCGGACGACTGGCCGTTGTGGCTGAAGGCCGCGCAGCGTGCCGCGCGTCACGCGCGCGCGGACCGGAGTTTCAGTTCTACGGCCAGGCGCTGCAGGCCGCGGTCGACGGCCTCGGTATCGCCATGGGCATCCGGCCCTATATCGACGACGATCTCGCCGCCGGCCGGCTGGTCGCGCCGTTTGCGCTGAGCGTGCCCAAGGGCATGCGCTGGTATCTGGTCTATCGCGGTTTCCGCACCGAGCAGCGCGATTTTGCCGCGTTCCGGCGCTGGATCATCCGCGCCGCGGCCGGAGCCTGCCGTCGCGCCGCAGAGGCTCAGCGCGCAGTGCCGGTTGAACGGATCGAAACGCTCGTGATCGGCGGCGGCCAGGCCGGGCTGACGATGAGCCACCGGCTGAAGCAGCGCGGCGCTGCCGCATCTGGTGCTGGAGCGGCATCGGATCGCCGAGCGCTGGCGCAGCGAACGCTGGGACGGCCTGCGATTCCAGTTTCCGAACTGGTCGGTGCGGCTGCCGGATTTTCCGTTTCCGCACAGCCGATCCCGACGCGTTTCGCGTCGATCGGCCGAGATCGTCGACTTCATCGAGGCCTATGCCGATTTCGTCGCAGCCGCCGATCCGCTGCGGCGTCGCGGTGACGCGGCTGCTGCGCCGCGATGGCGCATCCGGCTTCGTCGCCGAAACGTCGGACGGCGCGATCGAAGCCGAGCAATGTCGTCGTCGCCACCGGTCCCTATCAGCGGCCCTGCATGCCGGACCTGTTGCGCGATGACACCGACGTCTTTCAGGTTCACGCCAGCAGCTACCCGAATCCCGAACAGCTTCCGCCGGGCGCGGTGCTGGTGGTCGGCGCCGGCGCCTCCGGGCGCGCAGATCGCCGAGGAGCTGTTGCGCGCAGGCCGCCGCGTCTTTCTCGCTGTCGGCCGGCACACCCGCATGCCGCGCCGCTACCGCGGACAGCGATCTTGATCTGGTGGCTCGGCGCGCTGGGCCTGTTCGATCATGACGCCGGAGCAACGCGCGCCGTCGCGGTCGATGCCGGTCGATCACAGGCGCCTATGGCGGCCACACCATCGACTTCCGCCGCTTCGCCGCCGAGGCATCACGCTGACGGGCAGTGATCGCTGCGGCGCGTGACGGCGTGCTCGACATCGCGCGCCGGCCTGCGCCGACAGCCTGGCGAACGGGGATGCGACCATGCGACCTTCCTCGACATGGTGGACGCGCATGTCGAACGACGCGGCCTGAATCTGCCGCGACGACCCTGCCGCGCGTGCGGTGCTGCCGGATCCGCGCCTTGCGTCACCACGCCGCTGCAGCGTCTCGACCTCGCGCGCCGAGGCATCGGCGCGGTGATCTGGGCCACCGGCTACGGCGTCGATTTCGGCTGGATCGATATTCCGGTGCTCGATGCGCAGCGGCGAGCCGGTTCACCGCGCGTGGCATCACCGACGTGCCCGGGCCTGTATTTCCTCGGCCTGCAATGGCTGTCGAAAATGAATTCCGTCGTTCCTGTCGGGCGTCGGCGACGACGCCGCCGTGCTCGCCGACCACATCGCCGCGCGCGGCTGAAGTGCCCCGCAGCGATATTTCTCCGACATGTGAACCGCTTCACATGCTGCCGTGCCGGTCCCGTGTTTTGCTGTCAATCGAGCGAAACCCCGGAGCGCGACATGACCATCCCTTTATGGCGGCTTTGACATTGAATCCTTCGAGGCGGGGAAGGGGCTGTGGCACGCGCGGATTCAGCGCGCCGATCGGGAACCGGTGGTCATCGACGGCATGCCGTTTGCGGCGCTCGAAGTCGGCTTCGCCTGGCCCGATCCCGAAGAGGCGATCGCCCATGCCAAGAGACCACATTGATCGTTTCAAGGCGCGTTATCCTGGAGTGGCCAACGTCGGGCAGGACATGCCGCGATTTGATATCGAACCAGCCCTCGCCGCTGTCGCCGCCCGCGCTGATCGAACTGCCCGCAATGCAGCGCCGGCCTCGTGGTGCTGAGCATCATCCCCGGCCGCGCCGGCCGCGGCGGATGCGAATACTGGACCATGCGCTGCACGCGCTGCGGCGGCATCCATCTCGACATCGTCAATTCCAAGGCCGTTGCTGATACCGACGGCCTGATTGCCTAGCCCTTCCCTCCCGGGCCTGCTGGAGCGCGATGACGATTCTTCGAATCGTTATCGCGCTCCGCTTTTGTCGCGGCATCCATTCGCTGCCGGGCGGCCCCCTGGAATCGGGCCTGTCGCTTAAGCTGACACCTGCTGACATCAAAATTCATCCGCCGGGTTGGCCGGGGCTTTGGCCTTTCTCGCGGCCTGACTCGCCCCATATTCGCCCCATGGCGAAGAATCCCGACACTCCCAGAAAGCCCGGCAAAACCCCGAAATCCAAAGCGCACCGGCCTGACGTGCAACCGATCGGGCCGGCGCTGGCGGAACTGCTCAATCCCGCGATCAATCGCGGCGATGCCGGCATGGGCTCGGGCACCGGCCTGCAGCCGCCGCCGGACAATTCCTGGGACCGCCGCGCCGGCGGCGAGGCCGCCGCGCATCGCGCGCGGGCCTCGACGCGCGGGACCAGCGAGGATGTCGCGAAGCGCGATGCGTCGCGGGCCTTGAGGAAGCGCCGCAGGCCAACTACGGCACCTCGGCGACGATCCCCACGCTCGATCCGAACTGGCGCGGCAGCTTGGGCTGCCGACCGCGGAGGACGACGACGAGGCCGCTGGCGCGGCCGCCGCGCAACAAGATGGAAGCGCTCGGCGTCAAGGCCACCGCCGACGCGCTGGAAAATCTGATCCGCGAGGGCCGGCCCGAATTCAAGGGCGATGACGGCCAGCTAAAAGTCTGGACGCCGCACCGGCCGCCGCGCCCGGAAAAATCCGAAGGCGGCGTGCGCTTCGTGATCAAGTCCGAATACGAGCCGAAGGGCGACCAGCCGACCGCGATCGCCGAACTGGTCGAGGGCATCAGCCGCAACGACCGCACGCAGGTGCTGCTCGGCGTCACCGGCTCGGGCAAGACCTACACCATGGCCAAGGTGATCGAGGCGACGCAGCGCCCCGCGCTCGATCCTGGCGCCGAACAAGACGCTGGCCGCGCAGCTCTATGGCGAGTTCAAGAGCTTCTTCCCCGACAACGCGGTCGAGTATTTCGTCAGCTACTACGACTACTACCAGCCGGAAGCCTACGTCCCGCGCACCGACACCTACATCGAGAAGGACTCGTCGATCAACGAGCAGATCGACCGCATGCGCCACTCGGCGACGCGCGCGCTGCTGGAGCGCGACGACGTCATCATCGTCGCCTCGGTGTCCTGCATCTACGGTATCGGCTCGGTCGAGACCTATACCGCGATGACCTTCGCGCTGAAGAAGGGCGAGCGCATCGACCAGCGGCAGCTGATCGCCGACCTCGTCGCGCTGCAATACAAGCGCACGCAGGCCGATTTCACCCGCGGCACCTTCCGCGTCCGCGGCGACGTCATCGACATCTTCCCGGCGCACTATGAAGACCGCGCCTGGCGCGTGAACCTGTTCGGCGACACCGTCGAAAATCATCGAGGAGTTCGATCCGCTCACCGGCCACAAGCAGGACGATCTCGAATTCATCAAGATCTACGCCAACTCGCACTATGTGACGCCGCGGCCGACGCTGGTGCAGGCGATCAAGTCGATCAAGAGCGAATTGAAGCTGGCGGCTCGACGAACTGCAACAACCAGGCCGCCTGCTGGAAGCGCAGCGGCTGGAGCAGCGCACCACCTTCGATCTCGAAATGATGGAAGCGACCGGCGCCTGCGCCGGCATCGAGAACTATTCGCGCTATCTCACCGGGCGCCGCCCCGGCGAGCCGCCGCCGACGCTGTTCGAATATGTCCCCGACAACGCGCTGGTGTTCGCCGACGAAAGCCACGTCACCGTGCCGCAGATCGGCGGCATGTTCCGCGGCGACTTCCGCCGCAAGGCGACGCTCGCCGAATACGGCTTCCGCCTGCCCTCCTGCATGGACAACCGTCCGCTGCGCTTCGAGGAATGGGACATGATGCGCCCGCAGATCGGTCGCGGTGTCGGCGACGCCCAGCGGCTGGGAGCTGAACGAGAGCGGCGGCGTGTTCGTCGAGCAGGTGATCCGCCCGACCGGACTGATCGATCCGCCGGTCGACATCCGCCCGGCGCGCACCCAGGTCGACGATCTCGTCGGCGAGGTCCGCGCCACCGCGCAGGCCGGCTATCGCGCGCTGGTCACCGTGCTGACAAAGCGCATGGCGGAAGACCTCACCGAATATCTGCACGAGCAGGGCATTCGCGTGCGCTACATGCACAGCGATATCGACACCATCGAGCGCATCGAGATCATCCGCGATCTGCGGCTCGGCGCGTTCGACGCGCTGGTCGGCATCAACCTGCTGCGCGAGGGCCTCGACATTCCCGAATGCGCGCTGGTCGCGATCCTCGACGCCGACAAGGAAGGCTTTTGCGCAGCGAGACCTCGCTGATCCAGACCATCGGCCGCGCCGCGCGCAACGTCGACGGCAAGGTGATCCTCTATGCCGACCAGATGACCGGCTCGATGGAGCGCGCCATCGCCGAAACCGACCGCCGCCGCGAAAAGCAGGTCGAATACAACACCGCCAACGGCATCACGCCCGGAGAGCATCAAGAAATCCGATCGGCGACATCATGAACAGCGTCTACGAGCGCGACCACGTGCTGGTCGAGATCGGCGACGGCGGCATGGCCGACGACGTCATCACGCATCGGCCACAATTTCGAGGCGGTGCTGGCCGACCTCGAAACGCGGATGCGCGAAGCCGCCGCCGACCTGAACTTCGAGGAAGCCGCGAGGCTGCGCGACGAAGTCAAACGCCTGCGCGCCACCGAACTGGCCGTGGTCGACGACCCCACCGTCAAAGCAGCGCGCGCGTGCAGCGGCAAGGCCGGCGCCTATGCCGGCACGAAGAAATACGGCGACGCCGCGAACCTGCCGGCGAGCGCGATGAAAAAGCGCGGCGGCGGAATGCGCGGCGCGGCCTCTTCCCTTCCGCAGCGGCGGTGCCTCTGCCCACCTCGCCCCGTCCTTCACGGGAGAGGGGTCGGGGTGAGAGGGGCAAATCCGCGGGTGGTGCCAGCGGCGCGTGCCACCAAAGTCGCACAAGCCGCATCTCGACGAAATGCACGGCCCACGACGATCCCCGCCCTATCCGCCCCGAGCGCGCCTTGCCCGCAAAAACCCTTCTCGGCGGGCACCAAGCAGGGTCATTCAGCCCACCGACTCCCGCCAGTCCGGCCCGGAGTTCGGCCCTGCGCCCCGCTCCAGCGGCAGGCGCCCGGGGCATCGGGGCGGGTGGAAGCAGCGGTAGTTGTTCGAGTGATGCAATGAATAAGCAAGGGGAGAAAGGCAGTGTTCAGTGGTTCGAGAATCGGCAATACGATGCAGCTACCACTTGCGCGCTTTTGTTGTCGATAAAATACCTGAACGAACGTTACGGAAATTTTGCGTAACTGGGATCTTCATAGCACACAAAGTGAGAGGCGCTTTACGCAGCTTGCGTCATATCTTATGCGCGGCCGTTCACCCATGCGGCAGCAAAGACTAGCAAGATTACCTACCCTACACGACGCTTAATGTCCGCAACTGATTTGACAAAGACCTTACACAAACACCTCATGGACTTGCGTAATCAACCATCGCCCATGGCGACTACGGCGTATTTCCTCGACAATGTACAAGCGCAAACTATGGGCGATATGGACCTTCCTGTTATGCTGGGAATCAACGTGAAGAGTATGTACGGGATCAATCGCGCGATTTGGCTTTTGCGATACGAAAAACAATCTTCAGTCTGCGATAGTGAATCCGGAACGGCTTCTGGTCTCGAATGTGAAGAACTAACCCCGGAGGCAAACGCCACCCGCCGCATTTAATGAAACACAATGTAGATACGCAGGTAGGGGCGGTACTTCTACATTCAGGTCTTAGAAATTTCCTGGGCCCTACGGTGACCTGCTGCAACCGTCGCGAACCCACCATTCCCCGAAGGACTGTCCGCTACAATTACATCACCTTTGACCCACCAAATGCCTCTAGTCGAGAGTGGCGAGCACGTCATTGTAATTGACAACGCGTTGAACAAGATCATTTTCTCTAAATAGGTGGAAGTGAGGGCGGTGATCACCCGGACGCTGACAATTTGATGGGCTAGGCTAGCGTCATGAATTCGGCCCTCCCCGCTAGCAAAGGCCGTAACTGAACGAAGTACAA
>ERZ1370068.5165-contig-420_pt1 | contig 18036 bp, 23 predicted proteins | sample MGYA00561227_ERZ1370068 | MGnify/ENA primary metagenome ERZ1370068 (study PRJEB38410, sample SAMEA6850437) | metagenome | study: Metagenomic assessment of the ecological functions of the soil: analysis of the soil microbiota associated with the...
GCGCCGTCTACGTCTGGCCCGCGTCTCGCTGGCGACGCCCCGCTCTGGAGCTCCGCCTCGGCAACTGGGGCTTCTGGCTGATGACGCTGGGCATCTCGTCGATGGGCCTGGTGCTCGTGGTGCAGGGGCTCTACCAGGGCTTCATGCTGATGGCCGGCGCCGACTGGGTTTCACTCCGTCAACGCGATGCGCCCCTACTGGTGGGTGCGAACGCTCACGGGCATCACGATGGACATCGGCATCTCGCTCGTCGTCTACACGCTGATGAAGACATCGCTGACGGTCGAGCGCAGTGGCTGACGCCGCTCGATGAAGTCGATCGGCTCGGTCGCCGTCGGCGCCGGCTTCTTCTTCGTGACGCTGGCCCTGTTCGTCCAGGGCTTCCTGCCGATGATGATCCCCGAGTCGCGATCGACCCGGGTGACCCGGGCCGTGCGGACCGATCTGGGCGACGTGAAGTGGATGCGGTACGACGCGTCCGGACTACACGCCGCTCGAGCGCCGGGGCCGCTCCGTCTACATCCGCGAAGGATGCTGGTACTGCCACAGCCAGTACGTGCGGCCCGTGGCCGGCGAGGACGTGCGCTGGGGACCGGTCTCCGAGGCGGGCGAGTACGCGTTCGACGTGCCGCATCTGCTCTCGACCCGGCAGGATCGGACCCGATCTCGCGCGCATCGGGCTCAAGTACGGCGACGACTGGCACTACGCGCACCACTGGGATCCGCGCCTGGTGGTGCCCGACTCGGTCATGCCGAGCTTCAAGTGGCTCTACACGCAAGTTCGCCTGCCGCTCGTGCGAAGACGGACGCCGGCCTCGCGCTGCCGCCCGCGCAGGTGCTTCGCGTCTTTTTCACGATGAAGGCCCGCCGGCTCGTTCCGCTCTATCCGAACGCTGCCGGTCTCACGTTCGTGCCGCCGCCGCCGGATGGTCGCTGGCCCATCGACGGCACGCCCACCATCGACCTCGAAGCGTTCGGGTCCGAGCCTCCCGCGCTCGGCGGCGTGACCTTGGTGATCCCGACCCGCGACCTGATCGGGCTCGTCGCGTACGTCCAGAAGCTCGGGACCGACCGGGGCGCATGGCGTGGAGGTGTTCGAGCCCGACCTGAACGTCCCGGCCGTCGACGCGTCCGGGCGGCCAGACCTGGCGGAGCGGGTCGCGCGGTGTACCGCGCGCGCGTATCGGTGTCACGGCCCCAAGGGCGACGGCAACGACCCGCGGCGACGTTTCTGTCGCCCCGTCCGCGCGACTTCACGCTCGCGGTCTTCAAGTTCCGGACGACGCCATCGGGATCGCTGCCGGCCGACGGCGATCTTTCCGCACGGTGACCCGGGGCGTGCGCTGGACGGCCATGCCCACGTGGCATGAGCTTCCCGCCGAGGAACGGCTGGCCGTCGTCACGTACGTCAAGACCTCTCGAGCCGCTGGAAGGAGGAGAAGCCGGAGCCGCCGGCGGCGATCGGCGAGCCGCCGAAGGCCACGCCGGCGCTGGTGCGCGCGGGAAAACGCTCTATCAGTCGGCCAAGTGCTTCCAGTGCCACGGCGACGAGGGCAAGGGCGACGGAGAGTCGGCGCCCGACCTGACGGACGACTCAAGTTCCCGATCAGGCCCACCGATTTCACCCGGGGCCAGCTCAAGGGCGGCTCGACCGCGCGTGATGTCTATCGCGCGATGACCCTGGGGCCTCGACGGGACGCCGATGCCCTCGTTCGCCGACGCCCTGAGCGACGAGGAGCGCTGGGCCATCGCGTACTACGTGCTGTCGCTCTCGGCCTGGCGGGATCCGCTCACGGGCCGGCCCCTGACCGTACCGGCCGGAGTCCGCGCGGCGCTCGACGCGGCGGAGACGACGGCCGATCGTCCGGAATCGGCGCTGGATCCAGCGCGGCTCGAGCCCGCGACCGCGGAGCGGGCCGCCAGGCCGCGCGTCTACCATCGGGAATCCGCGAGTGATCGAGCACCTGACCCTCGGCGAGTTCGTGGTCGCGCTGTCGATGGGCCTGGCGGCGCTCTGCGCCTTCCTGTGGGGCGCCGCGACGGGCGCCTTCCGCGGCAGCGAGTCGATCAAGCACCAGGTCCTTCGCGCCGAGGGGTTGACCGGCGAGGGTCCGGAGGCTGGACATGAGCGACGGGAAATCTGAGCGCCACCCGCGATACGGAGAGATCGAGGAGTACGCGCAGGGGAGATCCGCAGCTATCACGGGATCGTCAACAAGTGGCTTCTCCTCGTGTACGCGATCCTCGCCGTGTGGGGCGTCTATTACCTCTTCAAGTACTGGGGAGGGCTCGGGCCCGGCCTGGGCGTCTCCCAGTAGGAGCGCGCATGCGCGCCGAACGCATCCTGATTCCCGCTGGCGCTGCTGAATCTGCTGGCGCTCGTCCTCGGCGTCGTCTTCAACCTCGTCGCCGACCTCCTGGGCATCACGTAGCATGAGCGCCGTCGAGAAGATCGCGTTCGCGACGTTCCTGGTGGCCACGGTGGCGTTCTTCGTCTGGGTGGCGATTCTCGCCTTCCGGAAGTAACCGTCGTGGCCCACGGAGCCGCAACAGGCCTCGAAGCCTGAGCGCGCGCCCCGAGGTCGTGGTGCCGCTCGTGATCGTGACCGGCGCCTACGCGCTCGGCTGGTGGCGTCTTCGCGGTCGCGGCAGCTCGGTCCCGGGCTGGCGCGTCGTCGCCTCCGGAGGCGGCTCTGCTGAGCCTGTCCATCGCACTCTCGGCTCCGCTCGAGCAGTGGGCTCACGCGAGCTTCGCCGCGCACATGGCTCAGCATCTCCTTCTGATCGTCGCTTGCCGCGCCGCTCCTCCTGCTCGCGAATCCGTTCGCGGCGCTCGTGTGGGCGCTCCCGGCACGCTGCGCGCGCGCGCCGGCCGGTGGCTCCGGCCGGGCGCGCCCTGCGGCAGCTCTGGCGGGGACTCACCCTGATGTCGGTCGCGTGGCTCGCCCACACCGCGGCCGTGTGGCTCTGGCACCTGCCAATCGCCTACGACGCGGCCGTCGCCGATCGCCTCGTTCACGATCTCGAGCATCTCGCGTTCTTCGGCACGGCCGTCCTCTTCTGGTGGCCGATCGTCGAGCCGGCTCCGCGACTCCGCCCGGCGGCGGGCTACGGCGCGCGGGTCGTCTTCCTGGTGCTCGCCGCCCTGCAAGGCGCGCTCCTGGGCCTGCTTCTCACAATGAGCCCTCGGATCTTGTATCGCGCCTATCCGAGCGCGGAAGACCAGTCCCTGGCGGTCTCATCATGTGCGGGCCGCTGGCGGCGCCGTGGACATGGTCGCCGTGCTGATCTTGCTGGGGCGCTATCTCGGCTCGCAGGATCGGGCGGCATACCGCCAACCTCTCGGAGCGTCAGAGAAGGCTCCCTAGCCTTCCTAGCCCGCTCGCATCTCCGCCTCCGTCTTCGCCAGCCAGAACCGGATGTCCATCTCGCGGTACATCGTCAGCGCGAGCCTCAGGTGCTCCTCCGCCTGCTGTCGCCGGCGGCAGGCCACGGTAGAGCCGGCCGAGGCCGAGGTGGCAGTGCGCAGCGAGCGGACGCATGCCGAGCTCCTCCGCCAGCACCAGGCTATCGGCGAATTGCTTTTCGCCGCGTGGTGGCGCTCGACCTGGCTCACCGAGAGCCATGACCTCGGCGAGCACTCTGAGCGCAATGGCCTCGTTCGCGCGTTCCTCATGCTTCTTTGACAGCTCGAGCGCGCTGCGGGCGCGCCTCAGAGCCTCGTCGGGGCGGCCGGCCAGGAGGTGCGCTTCGGCCAGACGGCTCAGGCGAACAGAAAGACCAAGACCCATCGCGCTGATCGACACTTCGCTGCGGATCGCCTCTTCGAGGAGGGCGAGGCCTCGGAAAGGCGCCCGGAGAGGGCGTACGCGTACCCAAGGCCCGACAGGAGATTCGCATCGCGAACACTGCCGGCTCGGAGCAGGGCGACTCCGCGCTCGAACACGCGCTGGGCGGTGTCCAGGTCGCCCCGTTCGAGGCTCACGCCCCCGAGTGCACCATGGGCCTCGATCACGGTGTGCGGGTGATTCGTCCGCTCGGCGATCTGCATCGCCTGTTCGGCATGCTCGAGCGCCTCGCCGAACCGTCCGAGATGGGAGAACAGGAGCCCCAGCCACGCGTGCGGCCACGCCTCGAAGAAACTGGGCAGCGCACCTGGGTCGGGCGCAGGACTTCGCGCGTGGAGCTCGGAGTCCGGCGCCCTGGGCCGCGAAAGCCTGGGCGGTCTCCAGGAAGATCGCCGTGGCCCGCCTGAGGTCGCCGACGGCAAAGTGTGCTTGCGCCAGCCGGTACTTCGCTTCGATCTGAAGACCCGGATCTCCGAGCTCGCCGGCGATGTCGAGCGCCTGTCGGCTGGCCTCGAGCGCGCGCCGATGGTCGCCCACGTTGCGGAGACGCGCGCCCATGTCGGCAAGGACGAGCCCCAATCGGCGTCGATCGCCGAGCTCCCGCGCCGAAGATTTCGGCTTCCCGCATGTAATCCAGGATGCGGTCGTACTGGCCTAACGGAGCGAGGACCACCCGCGAGTCGAGCCGGAGATCGATGGCCTGGGCCTTGGTGTCGCGACTCTCGGGCAGGTGCCCGAGGGCGCGAAGCGCCTCCTCGAAGGAGGTCAGGGACTCACTGTATGCCGAGCGCATCGCCGCCCTCCGGCCGACCTCGCGGAGGTAGGTGATCGCCCTGTCCCACACTTCTCCTCGGAGGGCGTGGTAGGCCAGCCGCTCGACGTGCTCGGCGAGCCGATCGGCGTAGAGCCGCTCGATCACCTCGACGATGCGCGCGTGCAGCTCTCGGCGTCGCTGCCGCAGCAGGGTGCCGTACGTCACCTCGTGCGTGAGCGCGTGCTTGAAGCTGTATTGCGAGGTCGGGAAAGAGGCTGGTCTCGTAGAGGAGCTCGGCGCCCTGGAGGTGGGCGAGGCCACGCCGAAGCTCGGGTTCGTTCTGCTCGGCGACCGCCTGAAGCAGGGTGAACGGTACGTCATGACCGATGACCGCGGCCGCCTGGAGCAGACGCTTCTCCTCGGCGGGCAGCCGGTCGATGCGCGCCGCCAGAACCGCGTGGACGCTGGCCGGAACCTGGATGGCGTGGATGGGCTCGGCGAGGCGATACGCGCCGGGCTCGCCGACGAGCGCCTCTCGTCTCCACCAGGGTTCGTGACGCTCTCCTCGAGGAAGAATGGGTTCCCTTCCGTCCTGTCGATCAATGCCCCTCTGAGCTCGTCGAGCGAGGCGTCGGCACCGAGGAGCATTCGCAGAAGCTCCGTCGCGCTCGTCGGCGCCAGGGGATCCACCCGTCGCTGCGTGTAGGACGTCTTGTTGCCCCACGCGTGCTGGTACTCGGGGCGATACGTGACGAGAAGCAGAAGACGCGTACCCGGCACGCTCTCCACGAGGCCATCCAGCAGGGCCTGGGTCTCGGAGTCGATCCAGTGGAGATCCTCGAACACGACCACAAGCGGCTGGAGGCGGCTCTCTCTGAGCAGGAGATGCCGCACGCCGTCGAGCGTCCGCTGGCGCCGTTCCGGAGGTTCCAGGCGATTCCACTCCTCGTCCTCGAGCGGAACCTCGAGCAGAGCCAGGAGCGCCGGGAGCGACCGTTCGAGCGCCCGATCCAGTGACGAGGACCTTGCCGGTCACCTTCTCGCGGACCTTCCGCCTGTCGTCCCACCCTTCGATCTGAAAGTACCCTCTGAGCAACTCGATCACCGGCGAGGTAGCTCGTCGCCCTGCCGTAGGAGACCGATGCGGCCTCGAGGATCAGGCAGCTCTCCATGCGGTGTGAGTGCGTGAACTCCACAGAAGGCGCGACTTCCCACTCCCGGCTCGCCGACGATCGCCACGACCTGGCCGCGTCCGACGCGGCTCTGCTCGAGCGCCGCGTCGAGCTGCTCGATCTCGCCGGCGCGCCCCACGAACTTCGTGAGGCCCCGGCCGGCCAGCGCCTGAAAGCGGGACCGCGCTGTCCCGGCTCCGGTCAGCTCGTAGACTTCGACCGGCTCGCTGCGGCCCTTCACGTGCACCGGGACCGAGCGACGCTGACCTGCACGTAGCCCTCCGCGAGCCGCAGCGTTGCCGCGGTGATCAGCACCGATGCCGGTGTCGCGGCTTGCTCCACGCGAGCCGCCAGGTGCGTCGTCTCTCCGACGGCCGTGTAGTCCGATGCGCAGGTCGCTCCCGATGGAGCGCACGACGACCTCGCCGGAGTTCAGGCCGACGCGGATCTGGGGCAGGACGCCGTCCTGGCGGCGCACGCTCTCGCCGTAGCGCTTGACGGACTCCTGCATCCGCAGCGCCGCGTAGCAGGCCCGCACCGCGTGATCCTCGTGGGCGAGCGGCGCGCCGAAGAGCGCCATGATCCCGTCGCCCATCACCTGGTTGACGGTGCCCTCGTAGCGATGCACCGCCTCCATCATGCGTTCGAGGATCGGATCGAGGATCCTGCGCGCCTCCTCGGGATCGCGGTCGGCGAGGAGCTCCATGGAGCCCTTGAGGTCGGCGAACAGCACGGTCACCTGCTTGCGCTCGCCTTCGAGCGCGGCCCTGGACGTGAGGATCCTCTCGGCGAGGTGCGCGGGGTGTAGGACTCGGGGGCGACGAAGCGCGGCCGCGCGGGCTGGTCCAGCGGCGCCCCGCACTGACCGCAGAACTTGTTGTCCGGAGGGCTATGCGCCCCACACGACGGGCAGCCGAGCCGCCAGGGAGCCCCACACCGACCGCAGAATCTTGTCTCGGCGGGATTCTCGGCCTGGCACCGGAAACACTTCATGCGAGCTGGTCTTTAGCCTGGCTGGTCCCGGTAGACCGCCGCGCGATGCGTGTCTGGCAGGAAGGCATACACGGTGTTGCGGACCGCGTCGAAGCCGATCGTGTGCGCGCCGCGCTCCGTCGGGACGCTTTCAAGACGTCGCATCGTCTCGGTATCGAAGACGTCGATGACTCCGGGATCGCCGATCGCGACGTAGAGATGTCGCAAAGCGGCGTTGAGGAAGACGACGTCCGGCACGCCGCTGAGCGCATGCGCACTCTGCACGGCGCCCGACCGCGAATCGACCACGAGCAGCACCTTGCCGTCGCATGCGCAGAAGAGACGCCGCGTCGGCGGATCGAGGTCCAGCCCATGCGGGCCCATTGCCGGCATTGGAAACGTGTCGGCGAGCCGCGTGGATCGGCGGTGTCGACCACGACGATCTGCGGCGGATCCATGATGTTCACGTAGAACCGTCCGCTCTCCTGGTCGAAGACCGTCCACCGCGTCCGGCCCGGAACCGGAACGTTGGCGATCAACGCCGCGCGACTGATATCCACCAGCGAAACGGTGAAAGACCCTCGGCGCGACGGGTCGCCGACGTTCGCCGCGAGCAGCAGTCGCTGAGTGGCACCGTAGGCGAGACCGTTCGGCCCGACGCCCACCTTCACTTTGGCCACGGTCTCCTCTCGAGAGGGCGAGAAGATCCCGACGGTGTCTTCCCCGCGATTGGATGTGAACGACCAGGTCGTGGGTTTCGGAGACCAGCGCGCCGGCGACCCCGCGTCAGATGTGGAATGGAGCGGAGGTACGTGTTGGTCGCGCAGTCGATCACGTCGACCGGCGTCGTTCGCGGTGTGCGCCACGTAGAGCAGTCCCCGCCCGCCATGGACGGCCGCGTGGTCGAAGCCCGCCCGGCTTCGCGTGCGGCGGAAGGTCGACAGTAGCCGACGTGCTCGCAGCGCCGTGCGTCGCTCGTCAGGTCTCTCGCTGATCCTAGCCATGTCGAGAGCCGGCGGTATTCGCGCGCGACAGTACGCGTACAGCGCGTCGTACGCGTGGAACTGCCGGCTCATGTTGTCGTGGTCGTCCTTGGCGATGGCCTGGAAGCCTGTCGCCAGCGCGTACAGGCCCGCCGACTCGGGCGTCAGCTGACGCGCGTCGGTGTCCGCACCGCGCACGATGACGGCGAGCGTACGGAGCGCCGGATCGTCGAGCTTGTGCTTTTCCAGGAACGCATCGAAGGAGCAATGATCCCCGACGTGTCCGAGCTCCACCCCGGAACGTCGTAGGGATGGCCCTTCACGCTCGGCCACCGCCATGACCTGGTTTGCCGGCACGAAGAGGAACGTCGGGTTCTTGTCGATGAACCGCGTGATCAGCCACGGACAGGCGATACGGTCGACGCGCGCCTTTTCCCGGGTCACCCATTTCATCAGCGATCTCCTTTGTTACTTGGTCTTGACGCTGTTGGTCTGGTCGAGCGCGGCCTTCAAGCCCTGGGCGAGTTTGGCCGGGTCGTCGTTGGCCCAGAAGTGCATGTAGAAGAGCCGCGGCGTGTCCATGAGCCCATGGTTGTGGATCGCGGTCACGTCGATGCCGTGCTGCCGCAGCGTCTTGGCGACGGCGTTCACCTCTTTGTCGACGAGCACGAAGTCACCGGTGATCGCCGCCTTGCCATCCGCCGTCGGCTGGAAGTTCATCACCGTCACCACGCCCATGGCGGGCAGCAGCGGCTGCCCCATCTCGGTGATCGCTTCCGCGCGCGGGACGGTGACCTGGAAGACGCCGCCGCCGATGTCCCGCCCCTGACGGCCGAGCGCCTGCTCGATCTGCTTCGTGTCGAGCGCGGGGCCACCGGTGGCCGCGGGCCGCCGGCGCGACGCCCGAGCGGCGTCCGCGCTGGCCGACAGCGCCTGGCGCAGCGCCTTCGCCATCTGGACCGCGTCGCCGTGGCCCTCGTAGTGCATGTACATGACGTGCGGCGACATCTCGTTCAGGTGGTTGTGAACGGCGGTGACCTCGAGCCCGCCGCTGAAGAGGCCGGACATCACCGCGGGCACTTCCTGGTCGAGCAGGACGAGGTCACCCATGACCATCGCCCGATCGCCCACCTGCTTGAAGGCCGCGCGTAGGATCCGAGGGCAAACCCGGCCTTGACCGGGACGCCCTTCACCGTGACCGCAAGGTCGGTCCGCGGCATCCCGATCGCGGAAGACGTCGCCCGGCTGGAGCTGGCCTGACTTGCCGAGCGCCTGTTCCACCGCCTTCCAGTCGGGGTCGGCGCCGAGCGCGCGCGTCGATATGCCGACGATCACCGTGAGCCTGGGAGAACGAGCGTAGATTTCAGCCGCGAATATCGCATGGCAGTGCCCCCTTCATCGCGCGATCAGCCTGTCCGACGGCATGGCTAGGCACCACCCGTCACGCCACGAACCGTCAGGTCATCGAATGCCGTGATTGAATCGGCCTTGGTCCACAGCCCCACGCGGCCCGATTTGAATCGCGAGTCACGGTGGTCGAGATAGAGCTTGCCGTCGAGCCAAGCCTGTATGTGATCGCCGATCGCCACCAGGCGCACCGTGTGCCACTGCCCGAGCGCCGGCGCCTTGACGCTCGCGCTCGCGAGCTGCCGGCGACCTCGATCGTAGGCGTACAGCCGGAAATTGTCCTCGAGCGCGTTGGCTCTGACGACGTAGTACTTGCCGCCGTTGAAGCGGAAGACGATGCCGCCCGAGGCATCCTCCCGGCCAGAGATCGGATTGAACTTCATCGACACGTCGACGTCAGTGTATGGACCGGGCGGCGCGACGATGACGTTGAACTGGTTCTTGGTCGCGCGCTGCACGAGCACCTTCTTGCCGCTCGGCGCGCCGGCCATGTCCTCGACCGCCCACTGGCCGTCCACCGTCGTCCAGCCGTCGATGCCTTTCGCCTCGAAGTCGAACCTGTCCACGGGCACGTTATCGGGCACTTTCAGCTCCTCGGCGGCGCCCGCCGCCGGAAAAGGGACCACCGGCCCACCACGCAGCGCCGCCAACATGGTTTTGAACATCCCTCGGCGCATGCCAGTCATGAGCATTCTGTCGGCGTTCTGTGCTGTCAATCGAGCTTCTCGGACACGGTCTTCCACTCGGTGCCCTTCACCAGCGTGACGTCGGCCACGGGGTGACCGTCCTTCAGCGCGGGCATGACGCTGACGGCGCGGTATCCCTTGTTCTCCTTCACGGCCTCGGACGCGGCGGCATCGAGGGATCGCTTCGCTTTGGCCATCGCCTCGCTCTGCGCCTTCGCCGCCGTGAGGTCGTCGCCGCCGGTGATCGGCTCCGCCTTTGCGACCTTCCCGGTCTTGTGATCGACGATCACCTCGGAGAACGTGTCGCCCTTCATCGTGTAGACCGAGAGCTGCAGCTGGCCGTGCTCGACCTCGTACTTCGCGGAGATCGGCTTGCCTTCCTTCGCGCTGGCCGTCAGTCCGCGCTGCAGCGAGATCTTGGCGTCCTTCAGCGCCTTCGCCAGCTCGGCATGCTCCTGGTCGCCATACGTTCTGGCCCCATCCCATCGGCACCGTGAGGAACCACGCCACGAGGAACGCCAGCACGATCGTCGTCTTTCTCATTGCTTCTTCTCCCGGGTTACGACGTGATGGATGTCTACGTCTTCTGCTTCAACACCGTGTAGAGACCATCGAAGATCGCCATCCCGCGCTCGAGCAGCTCGTGGTCCTCCGGCGTGGCCTCGACGAGGCCGTTGATCGCCAGGTCCACGCCCGTGGCCTCGTTGCGGGTGAACTTGCCGTCATGCAGATCGGCCTCGTGCACGATCTCGGCGATTGTCGTGACCCGTCGATCCTTGATCGCCGAACCGCTTGACCAGGGTCTCGAACGTGCAGTCCTCGCCGTGATGCCCGAAGTCCGCGCCGAGAACATCGAACGGGATCCCCTTGCGGGCGGCGTCGGCCGCGTCGGCAAAGGCAAACTTTGCCTCTGGATCACAGAAGCGCTTGATGAGCCAGGCGGAGGCGATGCGGTCGATGTGAGGTCGCGGCCGCGTGACCCACGTGCTGCCCCGGGACGGCAGCGCGGTCCGGTGGCGCCCGCTCGTCGCGCGCGGGCGCGTCTCCGCGGCGCGCAGGCGCTTGGCGGTCGTCTCCCACAGGCTGCGAGCGCGCTCTCCGGTCGGCGCCTTCAGGTAATCGATGGACTGGACGCGGTCCAGGTCACGCTTCAGGCCATCGAGCTTGCTGCGGAGCTGCGGGATCGACCGACGATGATTCGCCTGGTAGCGATCGAGGTGCCGGAGGATGTCCCGACAGCCCTGCACCACCGCCTGATACTCGACGCCACGGGCCTTGTGGAAGAGGCCGGCGATCTCCTCGTCGGCCATCGTTTCGATCCGATCGACGCGCAGCAACGTCGCCTCGCCGCGGACCGACTGAATTTCCTGCACGAGCCACTGGAACAGCTCTGTGGTCTCCGGCGTTTCCGGCAGGAGCCAGCCGGCGCCCCGCAACCGGACGGCGCCCATCCGCTGGAGCTTCCGCCAGACCCCGACCCGGTGCCGGGTCGGCGTGGGCGGCAGGGTCGTCAGGAGCGTCAGCCAGCGCATCGACACTCACCGTAACGCTTGCTACATTAAACGTCAAGCGTTACACTCCGCAAAACTCCCGCAACGGAGGATCAGGGATGGAACGGGAACCGACGACCCAGCGGGTGCCGATCCGCGAGCTTGTCCGGTACTACCTGCGCCTCGGCCTCCTCGGGTTTGGCGGGCCCGTGGCGCTCGTCGGGCAGATGGAGCGCGAGCTGGTCGGCGAAAAGAAGTGGCTCAGCAAGGAAGAGATGCGCGAGGGAATCGCGGTCTGCCAATCCCTGCCCGGTCCCCTCGCGATCCAGGTCGGGATCTGGATCTCGTACATCCGTGGTGGCTTCTGGGGCGCGTGGGCCGGCGGGTGGGCGTTCATCCTGCCGAACTTCATCATCGTGACGACGCTCGGTGCGCTCTACGTCCACTTCGGAGGGCTGCCCTGGGTGACGGCGATCTTCTATGGCGTGAGCCCCGCGGTCATCGCGCTGATCCTGCACTCCTGCTACCGGCTGACCAAGCTCGGGATGAGGGACTGGCTGGAGTGGGCGCTCGCCGCCGCGGCCTTCGCCATCACCGTCGCGGTCCGCGCCGAAGTCGCGCTCGTCTTCATCGCGTGCGGGGTTGTCGGCGTCCTGTACTACGGCTCACTCTTCCGCGCGCGCAAGACCGCATCGACGACGACGTCGCTCATGCTCGGCGTACCGCTCGTCGCCGCCGGCGCCTCGGCGGAAACTCTGGGGGCGATGCTGGGTAAGCTCCTCACGTTCTTCCTGAAGGCCGGCTCGCTCACGTTCGGCAGCGGCCTCGTCATCGTGCCGTTCCTCGAGAAAGGCCTCGTCCAGCAGACGGGCTGGCTCAGCGAGCGCGAATTCCTCGTCGCGGTGGCCATGGGGATGATCAGTCCCGGCCCGGTCGTCATCACCGCCACCTTCGTGGGCTATCTGGTCGCGGCACGACTGGGCGGCTCTCTCGTCGACGGCGTCTGGGGCTCAGTGGTATCGACGATCGGCATCTTCCTGCCGTCCTTTCTGCTCGTCCTGATCGTCGCGCCGATCCTCGTGCGCTACCGGACGAACCTGAACGTGCAGGGCTTCATCAAGGGCGCCTACGCCGCGGCCATCGGCACGATCCTGGGCGCCTGCGTGCTCCTTGGCCGGATCGCCATCGGCGACTGGCTCACGGCGCTCGTCGCGCTCGCGAGCCTCGTGGTCCTGTTCCGCTGGAAGGTCAGCAATCCCTTGCTCGTGGCCGCCACGGCGATCATCGGGCTGATCGCCTTCCCGCTGCTCCAACCGACGTGGGTCTTCGTAAAATAGGAGCCCGGCATGAACGCTCCCCAGCTCGCGGAGAACTGGAAGGACATCGGCGTCGCAGTTGCTCAAGATCGGCGCCACGGCCTATGGCGGCCCCGCCATCATGGGCATCATGCAGGCGGAGCTCCAGGAAAAGCGCCAGTGGGTCACGAAGGAGCGCTTCGTCGAAGGGCTCTCGCTCGTCAACATGCTGCCCGGCGCGACCGCGGCGCAGCTCAGCATCTTCCTCGGCTACGCGCGAGGCGGATGGTGGGGCGGGCTGCTCGGTGGGCTGTGCTTCGTATTGCCGGGGTTCTTCGTCTTGCTCGTCTTGACGATGGGCTACGCCGCTCTGGGCGTCACGCCCGTGCTCCGCGGCGCGCTCTACGGGCTGGGACCGGTGGTCCTGGGCATCTATCTCGTCGCCGTCTATCGCCTGGGCAAGGCCGCCATGAGCAGCCGGGCTCAAGTCCTGATCGCCCTCGCGGCCGCGGTCGCCGCGCTCGCCGGTCCAGTCGGCGTGGCCGGGATCCTGCTCCTCGCGGGCGGTGTCGGGCTCTGGCTCTTTCACTCGAGAAGGCTCGGGGTGTCGGTCCTCGTGTCGCTCGCGGTGTGTCTTGCCGTCGCGCACCTCGTCGCGCGATCGGTGTCCATTCCGGACGCAGTCGTCGTTCCCGGTAACGCGCCCGCCGCGAGCCTCCTGCAGATCGGCGCCTTCCTCCTCAAGGTCGGCGCTCTGACGTTCGGCGGCGGCCTCACGATGATCGCGTTCATGCAAGAGCAAGTGGTGAGCCAGTTCCACTGGCTCACGCCGCAGGAGTTCATCGACGGGCTTGCCCTCGGCCAGTTCACGCCGGGACCGATCCTGATGGTCGCCGCGTACGTCGGCTACAAAGTGGCGGGGTCGCCGGGGCCGTGGTCGGTGGCGCCGCCGCGTTCCTGCCGTCGTTCGTCATGATGCTGGCGATTCTTCCGGCGTTCGATCGGGTCAGGAAGCTGGTGTGGACCCGAGCGGCCCTGAGGAGTATCGCGCCCGCCGTGATCGGAATCCTCGCCGTCTCACTCGTGCGGCTGGCGCCCCACGCCCTGCCCGACGCCTTCGCCGTCGTCACGCTGCTGGCGACAGTGCTCGTCCTGATAGTCTGGCGGGTGGCGACGCTCAAGGTCATGCTCCTGGGCGCGGGCCTCGGCATCGTGCGGAGTCGGCTCTTCTCACTTCCAGGAGCGAAGGCAGTGCTATCCACCGTCACGCGCGCGTGAGCGGGGACGGGGAGGAAACCATGGTCACCCAGCAAGGAAACGTCCTGTTCGTCTGTCTCCACGGCTCGGCCAAGAGTCTCATCGCCGCAGAGTACTTCAACCGTCTCGCTGCTGCGCGCGGGCTGGCCGCCAGGGCGACGTCCGCCGGGACCGAGCCCGACGACGCGATCCCCCGCGTGTCACCCAGGGACTACGGGAGGACGGCATCGACGTCACGGGGCGCCGGCCTCGACGTCCCGCTCCGGCCGATGTCGAAGGCGCGGCGATCGTTGTCACGTTCGGCTGTGACCTCGGTGAGCTGGCCGCACGTGCGACCCACATCGAACGCTGGGACGATGTGCCGGCGGTCAGCGAGGACTTCAAGCGCGCCCGCGACGTGATCGTCGCGCGCGTTTCCGGGCTCCTCACGGACCCCGCGTTCACTCGATGACGACCGCTTGATCCGCCCGGCCATGGAGGTCCGACACACCTTGGTGCCCTAGGACTCCCGCATGTTTGGCTTTCTCGGGGAGATGCGGCCGTATCTCCGGCAGGTGGCGGGCCAGCTCGTGCTCGGATCCGTGGCCGGCATCGTCATGAACACCGCCGTCGTCCTGCCGGCGATCCTCCTCGGCCGCGCGATCGACCGGGTGCTGTCCCTGGCGCGGGGCGAAGCGACGGCCGCGGACGTCGGCTGGGCCGCGCTGGCCTTCGTCGGCGGCACGCTGCTCACGGAGGTCCCTCGCATCGCGAAGCGCTGGTGGCTGATGACGGCCAACGCGAGGATCCGCGCGAACGTACGAGCCGACGCCTTCCGCGGTGTTCTCGGCTGGCCGATGGCCGATCTACAACGGACGCCGATCGGCGATCTCATGGCCAGGATCGTCGGCGACGTCGAGGTGCTCGGCGTCGGGGTCCGCGAGTTCACCATCGAGATCTGGGACACCGTGCTCTTCTCCTCTCCTTCGTCGTGGCGCTGCTGGTGATCGATCCGGGCCTCACGCTGCTGGCGCTCTCGCCGGCTCCACTGGCCATGGTCCTCGCGCACGCGACCGGCCGGTGGGTCGCCGGGCGAACCACGAGCTCGCGTGAGGCGAACGCCGACCTCACCTCGGCGATTCAGGAGCATCTGGCGGGCATCAGGGTGCTGCGCCTCTTCGGCCGGGCCAGCGCGTCGGTCGCGCGGGTCGCCGAGCTGTCGCGGCGGGTCGCGGAGAGGAACCTGAGCCTCACCCGGCTCAAGGGCGGTCTGCAGCCGATCTACACCACGCTGATGATCGCCGGCGTGCTCTTGATCGTCTGGCAGGGTAGCGAGCGCGTCGTCGCCGGCGCGATGACCGTGGGCGGCTTCGTCGCCTATCTCGAGCTGTTTCTCCGGTTCGTCAATCGCGGCCACCGGATCCCCCAGCTCGTGAACTCGCTGCAGAGCGGCGCCGCCGCGTACGCGCGGCTGCGGCCCCTGCTCGCTCCGGCCCTGGCAGTGACCGGCGAGCCCCGTCTGGCATCCTTCCGCGCCGGGCACGTCGCCGGGATCGCGCAGCCTGCCGGCAGACGGACGCCACGAAACCGGGGCCGGTCGCGGTGTCGGTGCGCGGCATGACGTTCCGGTATCCCGGCGGCGAGGGCCCGGCGCTGCGCGGACTGAGCCTCGACATCCCGGCCGGGCTTCTCGTCGCGGTGACCGGGCCCGTGGGATCCGGCAAGAGCACGCTCGCCCGGTCACTCCTGGGAATCTATCCTCTCGAATCGGGCGCGGTGCTCGTCGACGGCCGTCCCCTCGCGACGCTCACGCCCGAGGAACGGGCAGGGCTCATCGGCTACCTGCCGCAGGACGCGCTCCTGTTCTCGGGCACGCTGCGAGAGAACCTCACGCTCGGCCACGGCGGCGGCCTCGACGACGACTCATTCTTGATGGATGCGGCGAGGTTGGCGGCGCTGGAGGAGGACGTGCCGGATTTCCTCGCGGCCTGACACCGAAATCGGCGAGCTCGGCGTGCGTCTCTCCGGCGGCCAGCGCCAGCGGGTCGGGTCTGGCGCGGGCGATCGCCACGGCCGCGCCGCGCTTTCCGGGTCTCCTGGTCCTCGACGATCCGTTCTCGGCGGTCGACGTTTCGACCGAGGCCCGCATCGTCGCGTCGCTGAAACAGGCGTTCGGCCCGGACGCGCCCGCTGAAGACCGCGCGCACGATCGTTCTTTGCTCGCACCGCCTGGCGGCGTTTCCGCAGGCCGATCTGGTCGTGGTGCTGCAAGACGGCAAGATCGAGGAGCTCGGAAGGCACGCCGAGCTGATCGCCGCGTCCGGCCTGTACGCACGCATCTATCGAGCGCAGCTCAATGCCGAGATGGCGCCCGCCGACGTGGCCCGACGATGAGTCGCCTGGTCCTCGTCGATGCCCGCGACACCGGCGAAGCCAGGTCGCTGGCCGGCCATCTGGCGAGTCTGCTGAGGCCCTGGCGCGGTCAGAGCGAGCGCTCGTGGTGCTGTTCGTGCTCGCCGCGGCTTCATTCGAGCTCGTGCCCCCGTTCATCATCCGGACGATCGTCGACGAGCACCTGACGACGGGGCGACCGGCCGGCCTGCTCTTCCTCGCCGTCCTGTACCTCGGGGCCAACGCCGCCATCCAGGCGATGACGTTCCTCTACGGCTATCTCGCCGCGACCGTCGCGCAGGGCGTGCTGAACGGCGTGCGGGTGCGCCTCTTTGCCCATCTTCAGCGGTTGCCGAGTCGCCTACTTCGATCGGACGCCGGTCGGCGACGTCATCAGCCGCTGCACGTCCGACGTCGAGACGCTCGACACCGTGTTCTCGACGGGCGTCGCCGTCCTGGTGGCCAATCTCGTGCGGCTCGTGACCGTCGCGATCGGGATGGTCATCCTCAGTCCAGCACTCACCCTCGTGGCTGCTCTGGTATTCCCGCCGCTGGTCATCGTCATCAGGTATTTGCAGGTGCGCGTCCGGCAAGCCGAGCGCGCCACCCGCATCGCCGTGGGAGCGCTGACCGCACGTCTCCAGGAAAGCCTGCGCGGCGCGGAGGTCATTCGGGCATTCGGCCGGGAACGCGAGGCCGTCGCAGGGTTTCGCCGGGTGCTCGCCGATGTCCTGGCCGCATCGAACCGCGCCACGCGGTTCTCGGCCCTCTACACGCCGATGACCGCCATTCTTTCGGCGCTGGCGGTTGCCGCGCTGCTCTGGGCCGGAACGCGACAGGCGTTCGACGCGTTCGATGTTTCACTGGGGACGCTCGCGGCGTTCCTGATTCTCCTGCAACGCTTCTTCCAGCCGATCACCGCGCTGGGCGAAGAATGGCAGACGGTCCAGAGTGCCATGGCGGGCGCCGAGCGCATTTTCGCGACGCTGGCCCTGCCGCCCGAACCCGCCGCGCCGGTCGCCGTGCCGCCGGAACGCGCCAATGGGCTGCCGCCGATTCACCTCGACGACGTCGCGTTCGGATACGCGGAAGGGCAGCCGGTCCTGCATCACGTCTCTCTCCTGGTCAACCCCGGCGAGCACGTGGCACCTGGTCGGACGCACCGGCGCCGGGAAGACCAGCGCCCTTCATCTGCTCGCGGGCCTCTACGCGCCGTGGGCGGGCACTGTCCGTGTCGCCAGCCGCGACCCGCGCTCCGTGAAGGAATCGGAGCGCCGGCGGGTCCTGGGCGTGGTGCCGCAGGTCGTGCAGCTGTTCTCGGGGACGGTCTTCGAGAATCTCACGCTCGGCGACGACGCGGTGCCCGAGGAGGCCGTGCTCGAGGCGGCGCGGATCGCGGGCGCCGACGCCTTCGTTCGAGCGCTCCCGCAGGGCTATCGGACCCAGCTGCGTCGGCAGCGGCGGCGGCAGCGGAGCGCAGCTATCCGCAGGTCAGCAGCAGCTGCTCGCCCTGGCCCGGGCGCTGGTGCACAGACCCGCGGTCCTCCTGCTGGACGAGGCGACCGCGGCGATCGACAGCGTCAGCGACGCCGCGTTTCGCGCGGCACTCCGCGAGTCTGTCTTGCCGGCCGGATGCGCCGTGCTGACCGTGGCGCACCGGCTTTCGACCGCTGTCGAAGCCGACCGGGTGATCGTCTTCGACAGGGGTCACATCGTGGAAGAAGGCGCTCCCGCCGAGCTCACCCGGCGTGACGGGCGCTTCGCCGCCTTGCTGGAGCTGGAGGCCGCCGGCTGGGACTGGC
>ERZ1370068.2400-contig-1552_pt1 | contig 18035 bp, 21 predicted proteins | sample MGYA00561227_ERZ1370068 | MGnify/ENA primary metagenome ERZ1370068 (study PRJEB38410, sample SAMEA6850437) | metagenome | study: Metagenomic assessment of the ecological functions of the soil: analysis of the soil microbiota associated with the...
CAAAGTCATTACGCATTGTTATCACGTACACGCCGCGATGCTCGATCCCGCGACGGCGGCGCGCGCTGACGCTGGACGAGATCGACGCCCTCCGCGACGATCTGATCCAGGCCCACGGCGACGCTGATCCCCGTCGGCCTGCGACCGGCCGAGACGACACCCAACGCGACCTCGCTCGCGGCGACAGCAAGGAGCAGTTCGTGAGCGGGATCTCGCTCGACGAGGTCACGAAGGTGTATCCGAACGGCGTCACGGCGGTCGACGACGCTTTCGCTCGACATCGCGCGAGGGCGAGTTCTGCGTCCTCGTCGGTCCGTCCGGCTGCGGCAAGTCGACGCTGCTGCGCATGATCGCCGGGCTCGAGGACGTCACCGACGGCGACGATCTCGATCGGCGAGCGCGACGTCACCGACACTGCCGCCGCAGCGAGCGCGACATCGCGATGGTGTTCCAGAACTACGCGCTCTACCCGCACATGACGCGTCGCGCGAGAACCTCGCCTTCGGGCTGAAGCTGCAGAAGCTGCCGAAGGCGGAGATGCGAGCGGCGCGTCGACGAGGTCGCGAAGATCGCTCGGGCTCGACGAGCTGCTCGACCGCAAGCCGGCGGCGCTCTCCGGGCGGCCAGCGCCAGCGCGTCGCGATGGGGCGCGCGATCGTGCGCGAGCCGAAGGCGTTCCTGATGGACGAGCCGCTCTCGAACCTCGACGCAAAGCTGCGCGTGTCGATGCGCGCCGAGCTCGCGAAGCTGCACGAGCGGCTCGGCGTGACGACCGTCTACGTCACGCACGACCAGGTCGAGGCGATGACGCTCGGGCAGCGGGTCGCCGTGCTGCGCGACGGCCTGCTGCAGCAGTTCGACACGCCGCAGAACGCTGTTCCATCGTCCGGCGAACCTGTTCGTCGCCGCGTTCATCGGCTCGCCGTCGATGAACCTGATCGACGCGGAGATCACGAATCGGCGCGTCTCGTTCGCGGACGTCAGCTTCGACCTCCCGGAGTCGTCGCCGGCCGCTGGCGTCCAGGGGCGCTCTGATCCTCGGCATCCGGCCGACGGACTTCGAACATGGGGCGACGGCCGCGGCCGAGCTACCCGCGCTTGCACGTGCGGCCTGACGTCGTCGAGGATCTCGGGTCGGAGAACCATGTGATCTTCTACGCTCGACGCACCGCAGGTCACCGCCGAGGCCGTCCGCGCCGCGTCGGACACCGGAGACGACGAGGGCAGGCTGTTCGCGGACGACCGCGCCGTCTTCACAGCCGTGGTGGACGCGGCCGGACGGCGATCTCGACCGGCTCGGTCGAGCTGGCGGTCGATCCCCAGCGGCTGCATTTCTTCGATCCTGCGGACCGGCCTCGTGCTGGCCGCCGCCCTGCGCTCGGGCGCGGCCGTTTCCTAGCGGGTTGCGAGGTCGCGCTCGAGCGTGCGGCTACAGCTGATCAGAGCGCTGCGGAGGTCTCGCCGCCTCGTGCGGCGTCGAGGCTCGCCCAGCATCTCCCGCTCGACCACGTCGACGGCGCGGTCGCAGCGCTCGAGCGCTCGGCTCCCCGCCTTCGTCAGCTCGGTGCGGATGATGCGGCCGTGGCGCGGGTCCGCGCGGCGCCGCACGTAACCCTGCTCGACGAGCTGCGCGAGCGCCTCGCTCATCGACTGGGGCGTGACGAGCGAGCGGCGGGCGAGCTGTGCGTTCGGAGAGGCCGTCCTGTGCCCGCAGCACGGACAGCGCCGTGTAGGCGGGCAACGTGAGGCCGGCCGGCTCGATCGCGGCGGCGAGCCGGCGGCGCAGCACTGCGCTCGAGGCGGCCGATGACGTAGCTGAGCCGGCGGCTCCACGCTCAGGCGCTGCGTCGGCCGCTCGTAGGCCTGCAGGCCCGGCTTGATCCGCTTCTCGTCGAGGAACTGCTCGAGGCCCTGCTCGCGGCCGCGCTCGGCGTCGAGGAACTGCGACTGCTCGAGCTTCGCGTAGAGGTAGTCCTCCGCCTGCGTCCCAGCTCATCGCGCCGCAGTGCTTGTAGCCGAGCTTCGCCGCGCGCAGCACGACCGGGTTCTTCTCGAGCAGCTCGCGCGCCAGCGACTCGACCTCGGCGCGGAGCTGCGCGCGCGGGACGCTCGCGTTGACGAGGCCCATCGCCGGCCGCCTGCTGGCCGTCGAAGGTGCGGCCGGTCATCACGTAGAGCAGCGCCGGCCCGCGAGCCGACGGTGTCGGCGAGCGCCTTGGCTGACGACGCTGCCCGGGCGGAATGCCCCAGTTGATCTCGGACAGGCCGAACGTCGCCTCGTCGGCCGCGATCGCGAGGTCGCAGGCGACGAGCGGCGTGAACGCGCCGCCGAAGCACCAGCCGTTGACCATCGCGATCGTCGGCTTCGGCGTAGGTGCGCAGCAGCCGCCACTGCCAGTAGCGCGGCGTCGCGCCGCACGCTGCCGCTGCACGTGCTCGGGCGCCGCCGTCGACCTCGCGGAAGTACTCCTTCGAGATCCATGCCGGCCGACGAACGAGCTCGCCCGCGCCGGTGAGCACGAGCACGCCGCAGCGCGTCGTCGGCGTCGAGCGCCTCCAGCACCTCGACCATCTCGGCGTTGAGCGTCGGGCTCATCGCGTTGCGCTTCTCGGGCCGGTTCAGCTCGACCCAGGCGATGCCCCTCGTCCACCTCGACCCGCACGGTCGTCCATCGGTCCGCGAGCCTACATGCTCTCGCTTCCACTACTCGAAGGCGCGACTATATCAGGTAGCCTGATACTCTTGACAACCGTCGCGCCCGCGCGTGGTGGTCGCGGCCGAGGAAGGTGTTCGCCACGCGCTCGTCCGCGCCAGCGCGTTGTCCTTGCACGATCACCGGGCCGTCGAGCATCGACTCCTCCTCGCCGTACGCCTTCGAGCCGCTCGTACGCCTGCGACCAGATGCACTCCGTGTCGTAGACCTCGCACAGCCCTCGCGGGTGCCGCCGCACGGCCCGTTGCGCTGGTTCTTCGCGCACTGCGACTCCGGGCAGACGTAGGCGATGTCGGGCAGCGAGCAGTCGCCGCAGTCGCGGCAGCCGAAGAGCGGCACCTTGACCGCCTGCTCGAGCGCGTGGCGGCCTTGCCGAGCCGGCGGGACTTCTCGACCGCCCGGTAGAACGCGCGCCCGGCCGGAAAGAGCGGCGCGTCCGGCTCGAATGCGGCGGCGTGGAGCGCGCCGGCTGAAGCGGTACTTGACCGGCACGCGCAGCTCGGTCTTCCGCCGTGCGCTTCGAGTCGAGGTACGCCGCGTTCACCGTCGTCCGACGAGAGCTTCGTCTCCGGGTCGGGCTCGAAGAAGTAGAACTCGTCCGGCGAACGGATAGTGGATCTCCGGCGCGAACTGCGCGCCAGTCGTCGCTCGCGAACGCGTCGGCGTGGTCGAGGATCTCGCCGAACGTGGACGCCGGCATGTGGCCGCCGAGGTAGACGCCGTCGAAGCCGAGACCGCGCGCGACCGCGACGTGCTTCGGCTGCGAGGTCGACGAAGAACGCCCGGCCCTTGTCCGGGCTCGCGCCGTGGCGCTCGGCGAGCGCGAGCAGCTCGTCGGTGACGACGACTCCCGGGATCTTGCCCGCGATGGAAGGCGCGCGCCGCCGGCCGCGAGAGGAGATAGACGTTCGCGAGCACCGACGAGCGGCAAGCCCTCGCGCCTGATCCAGCGCAGCAGCTCGTCGTCCTTGCGCGTGTTCCAGCCGATCTGGTTGATGACGAAGCGCGCGCCTGCCTCGGCCTTCTTCCGCAGCTTGAAGTACTGCGGCATCACCTCGCGCTCGCGCCGCTTGTGGTTCGTCACGACGCAGCCGAGGAAGAAGTCCGTCCGGTCCGAGCCGCAGCCTCCGGCGTTCGTTCGTCGCGGAGCCCGTCGTTCATCTCGCGAGAAGAGGCTGAGCAGCCCGACCGAGTCGATGTCGAACACGGGAGCAGCGAGTCCCTTGTGCCCGGTGACCGGGTAGTCGCCGGAGAGCGCGAGGACGTTGTCGAATCCCTCCGAGGCCGAGCTTCCAGCCGCGACTCTCGAGCGCGTTGCGGTTCCAGTCCTTGCAGGAGAGGTGGATGATCACCTCCTGGCCGCGCGAGATCAGATCGCGTCCCGAGCGTGTCGGGCGAGAGCATCGCGTGCCCACCCGGGTTGTCGGTGATCGAGAGCACGTCGATGCGCGGATCGGCGGCGCAGCTCGCGCGCAGCTCCAGGACGCGGCGGCTGCGGTCGGCCGTGATCGAGCCCGCGGCTCGTGACGAGCTCGGCGGCGACGACGAACGCACCAGGCTGCTCGAACCGTTCACGGAGAGCGGATCATTGCCGGTATCCAGTCTGCCTGACTTATCATCGCCGCATGACCGCACTGCGCGTGCTCGACGCCGAGACGGCCCGCACGGTGGAGGCGGTTTGCGACGCGATCGTCCCCGGCTCGGCTCGCGTGCGCCCGGCCGTCTACGTCGACGCGCTGCTGGCTCGGATGGAGCAGGCGCCGCGCGCCGCGGCGCTCGCCGCGTTCGCGGTCCCTGGCAGACGGGCGACATCGCGCGAGCACGTCGGAACGCCGGAGTTTCTCCAGGTGCGGGCGCTCGCGATCGAGGCGTTCTACAGCGACTTCGTCGCGCCCGGCGTCGAGGCGACCGGCGCGTGGGCGGAGATCGACTTCAACACGCCGCTCGCGACGCGCCTCGCGAAGGACTGGTCGTACCTGGGGATCGCGATGAGCGAGCGCTTCGACGTCGTGGTCGTCGGCTCCGGCGCGGGCGGCGGCGTCGTCGCCGGCGAGCTCGCCGAGCGCGGCCGCGACGTGCTCCTGCTCGAGTGCGGCCCGCACCGCACCGCCGCCGACTTCACGCGCTGGGAGGCGAAGGCGACGCACGACCTCTGGTGGCCGATCCGGTTCGCGCTGATCGACGGCGGCGCCGGCGGCGCGGTCGCGCTTGCTCGGCGGCCGCTGCGTCGGCGGCACGACGACGATCAACACGAAGGTCGCGCTGCGCGCCGCACGACGACGACTACGCCAAGTGGCACGCGGCGAGCGGGCTCGTCGGGCTCGGCGGCGCGCCGTTCGGCGCGTCCGACCTCGACCCGCACTACGACCGCGTCGAGCAGCGGCTCGGCGTCCGCGAGCGCAGCCGACTGGCAGAAGAGCGTGCACACGGTCGAGCCCGGCTTCCGCGCGCTCGGCGTCGCAGCTCGAGCCGGTGCGCTCGTACACCGACGCGAACTGCATGAGCTGCGGCTCGTGCCTGCAGGGCTGCCCGACGAACGCCGGCAAGTCGACGCTCAACACGTACATCCACGACGCCTGGGCGCGCGGGCCGGCTCGAGCTGCGCGCCGGCGCGCACGTCGAGCGCGTCGTCGATCGAGGACGGCGAGGCGACGGGCGTCGAGTACGTCGACGGCGACGGGACGTCGCAGCGCGTGTCGACGCGGGCGCCGTCGTCGTCGCGGCAGGGACGCTGAACACGCCGCAGCTGCTGCTGCGCTCGGGCCTGCCGGACAGCCCGAGCAGCCGGCTGGTCGGCCGCAACCTCGGCTTCCACCCGGTCCGCCTCGTCTACGGGCTGTTCGACGAGCCGCAGGACGCGCACATGGTGTATCCGATCACGGCGCACGCGATGGACGCACCAGCACGACGAGGACGGCGGCTTCGTGATCGAGGCGACGACGATCCAGGATCCGATCGGCTTCGCGACGACGCTCGAGGACGAGAACGGGCCGCTCTGGGGGCAGCCGCTCGTCGAGACGTTGCGCAGGTTCCGCCGCTGGATCGGCGTGCTCGCGATGGTCGAACGACGACAACAACGGCAGCGTCGCGCGTCGACGAGAACGGCGCGCGAGTCGTTCGACGCGGCGTTCACCGACGAGCACGAGCTGCGCGCATGGACGCGCGCGCTCGAGCTTCACGCGCGAGGTGCTGCGAGGCCGCGGGCGCGACGAGCGTCTGCTGGACGGGCTCGTCAGCGACGCACGTGCAGGGGACGTGCCGCATGGGCAGCGACCCGGAGCGCTCGGTCGTCGACGCCGACGGCGCAGTCGTGGGACGTCAAGCGGCTCTACGTCGGCGACGGCTCGCTCGTCCCGCGGACGCTCTCCGTCAACCCGTCGCTCACGATCATGGCGCTCGCGAGCCGCCTCGCCGACCACCTCGACGCCGACCCGCACGGGTACCTCGCGTGACCGAGCCGGTCGCGCGATCTCGCGCACCTCTCGCACGTCGAGCTGCTGACGCCGAAGCCGGACGAGAGCCTCTCACTACTTCACGGAGATCCTCGGCATGGAGGTCGCCGGGCGAGAGCGGCGACTCGGTGTACCTGCGCGTGCTTCGGCGACTACGAGCGGTCGTCGCGTGAAGCTGACCGCGCCGAGCAGGCGGGCGTCGGCCACCTCGCCTACCGCACGCACAGCCCCGAGGCGCTCGAGCGCCGGGTCGCGGCACTCGAGGCCGGCGGGCGTCGAGGGCGCGTGGCTCGAGGGCGACCTCGGTCACGGCCGTGCCTACAGCTTCCTCGATCCCGACGGCCACCGCCTCGAGCTGTTCTACGAGTCCGAGCGCTACGACGCGCCGCCCGAGCGTCCGGCCGGCGCTCAAGAACCAGCCGCAGCGCTACCCGGGGCGCGGCGTCGGCGTGCGCCACCTCGACCACGTCAACTTCCTCGCGCGTCGATCCCGGCGAGAACCGCGTCTTCGCGCGAGGAGCACCTCGGGCTGCGGCTGACCGAGCAGATCGTGCTCGACGACGGCACCGAGGCGGGCGTCTGGCTCGCGTCCGAACCAGAAGTCGTACGACGCTCACCTACACGCGCGACCTGACGCGGACGCGCGGCCGGCTCCACCACATCGCCTTCTTCGTCGACCAGCGCGAGGACGTGCTGCGCGCGGCCGACATCTTCCTCGAGCACGGGATCGTGATGGAGTCGGGCCCGCACAAGCACGCGATCCAGCAGACGTTCTTCCTCTACACCTACGAGCCGGGCGGCAACCGGATCGAGGTCTGCGCCGGCGGCTTCCTGATCTTCGCGCCCGACCACGAGCCGGTCGTCTGGTCGCAGGCGGAGCGTGCGAAGGGGCAGGCGTGGGGATGCAGACGGTCGCGACGCTTCCACATCAAGGGGACGCCTCCGGTGCCCGAGGAGGACGTGCTTCTTGCCAGCGCCGGCCACTGAGCCTTCGGCCGCGCGCGCGCGAGCTCGTCCGCGGGCGCCTACGACCTCCACGTCCACGTCGAGCCGGACCTCGCGAAGCGGCGGCATCGACGATCTCGGCTCGCGCGCCGCTTCGCCGAGCTCGGGCTCGCGGGCTTCGTGCTCAAGTCGCACTACGTGCCGACTGCGGAGCGCGCTGCCGTCGTGCGCGGCGCGGTGCCGGGTGTGCGACGCGCTCGGCGCGATCACGCTGAACGCCGGCGTCGGCGGGCTGAACGCGCAGGCGGTCGAGATCGCCGCGCGCGGAGGCGCGCGCATCGTCTGGCTGCCGACGGTCGACTCCGAGAACGAGGCGAGCGAGGACGGGCCCGAGCCCGCGAAGCAGCCGGTCTGGCGGAAGATCCAGGACGAGTTCGCGGCAGCCGGCGTCGCGAGCGAGCCGGTGCCGGCTGACGGCGGAGCGGCCTCGCGAGGGTGCTCGAGGTCGTCGCCCGCCACGACCTCGTCGCTCGCGACGGGGCACCTCGGCCGGGCCGAGATCCACACCGTCGTCGACGCCGCGCTCGCCGCCGGGCGTCTCGCACGTGATCGTCACCCACCCGGACTATCCGACCCAGGGCGGTCCCGATCGACGAGCAGCGGGAGCTCGCCGGCGAGGGCGCGATCCTCGAGCGCTGCTTCGCGCCGATCCACACGGGCAAGGTCTCGTGGGAGCAGACGTTCGAGGCGATCCGCGCCACCGGGCCCGGCGCAGCAACGTGCTCTCGACCGATCTCGGCCAGGTGGCGAACCCGCCGGTCGAGGACGGGCTCGCCCTGATGGCCGACCGCCTGCTCGAGGCGGGCTTCTCCGAGGACGAGATGCCGCACGATGGCGGTCGTCAACACGAGGAGGCTCGCCGGTGCCTAAGACGATCCTCGTCGTCAGCGCGCACTCCGCCGACTTCGTCTGGCGCGCCGCGGGCGCGATCGCCGACGGTCGTCGAGGACGGCGGCACGGCGCACGTCGTCGCGCTCTCCTACGGCGAGCGGGGCGAGTCGGGCGAGCTCTGGAAGGAAGCCGGGCAGACCGAGGAGCGCGTGAAGGAGATCCGTCACGGCGAGGCGCAGACGGCCGCGGCCGCGCTCGGCGCCGACTTCCGCAGCCTCGACCTCGGCGACTACCCGCTCGTCATGGACGCGCGCCGCCGTCGAGCGCGCTGACCGACCTGATCCGCGAGCTCGAGCCGCAGCTGATCCTCACGCACGCCGCGCGCGACCCGTTCAACCCCGACCACGGCGTCGCGCACGACGCGACGGTCCAGGCGCGTCAGCTCGCGAGCGGCGCCGGCGTCGCGAGCGCGTTCAAGACGATCGCGCCGCCCGAGCTGCTGCTCTTCGAGCCGCACCAGCCCGAGCTCTGCGGCTTCGTCCCGACGACGTTCCTCGACATCACGCCCGTCTGGGAGCAAGAAGGTGGCCGCGATGGAGGCGATGGGCGCGCAGAGCTATCTCCGGCAGTACTACTCCGAGCGCGCCGAGCACCGCGCCAACCACGCGCGGCGGATCTCCGGCCGGAGCGACATCCGCTACGCGGAGGCGTTCCAGCGCGAGATCCCCGTCGTCGTCGACGCGCTGTGACCGACTACGCCGACGCTCGCGCGACTCGGCGTCGCCACCGTCCACGAGGCTGCCGGGCGGACGGGCATCGTCGACGTCCCGCTGACCCAGGTCGTGCCCGGCTCGCGCGTCGCCGGCCCGGCGCGCATCGGCGCTCTGCGCGCCGGGCGACAACACGATGGTGCACGCGCTCGTCGCGCACGCCGAGCCCGGGCGACGTGCTCGTGCTGACGAGCGCACGAGCCCGCGCCGGTCGCGCTCGTCGGCGAGCTGCTCGCGACGCAGGCGCAGGCGCGCGGCGTCGCGGGGATCCTCGTCGACGGCGCCGTGCGCGACCTCGACGAGCTCGTCGAGATCGGGCTGCCGATCTGGGCGCGGTTCGTGCGGGCGCAGGGCGCGACGAAGGGCGAGGTGGGAGAGCTCGACGTGCCGGTCGTCGTCGGCGGCGCCGAGATCCGGCCCGGAGACCTCGTCGTGATGGACTGCGACGGGGCGATGGCGCTGCCGCGCGAGCGGGTCGACGAGGTGCTGCCGCTCGCGCTCGAGCGGGCGGAGCGGGAGCGCGTCGATGCGGCAGCGCTACGCGTCAGGCGAGCTCTCCTACGACCTGCAACGGGCCTCCGCGAGGTCGTCGAGGCGAGGACTGATGGAGGTCGCGGTGCTCGGCCTCGGCGAGGCCGGCGGCCGGATCGCCGCCGATCTCGTCGCGGCCGGCTGCGCGGTGCGCGGCTGGGATCCCGCGCGCGGCGGCCGGCGGGATCGCGAATGCCGCGAGCGCGCGACGAGGCGGTCAGGGGCGCCGACGTCGTTCTCAGCCTCAACGCCGCGGCCGTCGCGCTCGACGCGGCGGCGAGCGTCGCCGGCGCGCTCGGCCGCGACGCGCTCTACGCCGATCTGAACACCGCCGCGCCCGAAGCTCAAGCGGAGCTCGCGGCGGCGCTGCCCGGTGCAGTTCGCGGACGTCGCGCTGATCGGCGTCGTTCCCGAGCACCGGCCTCGCGACGCCGGCGCTCGCATCCGGGGCGGGCGCGGAGCGCTTCGCCGAGCTCTTCCGGCCGCTCGGCATGCCCGTCGAGGTCGTCGGCTCGCAGCCGGGCGACGCCGCCGGGCTGAAGCTGCTGCGCAGCGTCTTCATGAAGGGCATCGCGGCTGCCGCGATCGAGAGCGCTCGAAGCGGCGAGCGCCGCCGGCGTCGAGGACCGCGTCCACGCCGACATCGCCGCGGTCATCGGCGAGCCGCTGCTCGAGCGCCTGCTCTCCGGAATCGCGGCCCACGCCGCCCGCCGCGTCGACGAGATGCAGGCTGCCGCCGACCTACCTCCGGGAGCTCGGCGTCGAGCCGCGCATCGCCTACGGCCGCGGCCGACCTAGCTCGAGCAGCTCCGCGACGCCGAGCTGACTAGCCGACCTCGACCCTGCACGAAGCCGTAGGCCTCGAGCGCTCCGAGCAGCTCCCGGTGGCCGAAGGCCTCGCACGGCGACGCGAAGCCGACCTTGCGCGGCGGCTGCGTGGACGAGGTGGTGCGCGGCGAACGCCTGGATCAGGCCCGTCTGGAGGTACGCCCCTGGCCGTGCGCGGACACCCGGATCGGTCTCGAGGCCGCCGCGCCCGACGACGACGTCGACCGGTGCGCTGCTCGCGGCGGTTCTCGCGCGGCGGCAAGCCCGGCTGCATCGAGTCGGCGATCCCGGCGAGCACCTGCCTTCTGCTCCTCCGGCGGCAGCGGCCTTGATCGTCTCCTGGTAGCTCCGCTGGCCTGCGACGATGCCCTCCATGATCGAGCGGTCGAGCAGGCCGCCGAAGCGCGCACGTTCGCGATCTGCGGGTGATCCTTGAACCAGACCGGATGCGGGAAGCCGCCCCAGGGCAGCGCGAGCTGCGGTCGAGATCGCGCTCGGGATCGTCACCTCGAGCGTCGTCACCGGCGGCCACTCCCTGTACTCGTTCTGCTCGAGGTAGAGCGACTCCCACTGGAGCTGGCCGAAGATGCGTCTGGGTCGACCCGTAGGTCGGGAAGCCCATGAACATCGATGAGGATCTCGAGCGAGTCGATCCCGGGCGCCCGCTCGATCGCGATCCGCGCGCACGCCTCCGCGACCGCCGACATGTACGCGGTCGCCGGCGCGAGCAGCAGCCCGCGGCCGCGAACTTCTCGCCCCATTCCTCGTTCGCGAGCTTCACCCACGGCGTCTCGCCGCCCGTGTCGATGTAGTGGCAGCCCGCCTTCAGCGCGGCCTCGGCCACCGTCGAGGCGTGGTAGATGCACGGGCCGACGCGTGTTGCAGACGACCCTGGCGCCCTCGAGCAGCGACGCGAGCGCATCGACGTCGTGGTCGACCTGGACGATCTCGTAGTCGGCCGTGCCGATGCCCGGCACGTGGGAGAGCACCTCCTCGATCTTCTCCCGGTTGCGTCCCGCGGCGACGAACGGGACGTCGTACTCGCGCAGGAACTCGATGATCGAGCCGGGCCGAGAAGCCGCTGGCGCCGTAGACGACGACGGGACGCTTGTCGCTCACGTGCCCTCCCTTGGACGAGTCCGAGCCCGAGCAGGCGAACGGCGTTCTGCTTCAGGATCAGCGGGCGCACCTCGGGCTTGATGTCGAGCGTGTCGAAGTCCGCGAGCCAGCGGTCGGGCGTGATGAACGGGTAGTCGGTGCCGAACAGCACCTGGTCGCGGAGCAGCGTGTTCGCGTAGCTGGACGAGCTGCGGCGGGAAGTACTTCGGCGACCAGCCGGAGAGGTCGATGTAGACCTGCGGCTTGTGCAGCGCGACCGAGATCGCCTCGTCCTGCCAGGGGAACGACGGGTGCGCGAGCACGATCTTGAGCGTCGGGGAAGTCGACGGCGACGTCGTCGACGTGCATCGGGTTCGAGTACTTGAGCCGGATGCCGCCGCCGCCGGGAGGCCCGTGCCGACGCCCGAGTGCCCGGTGTGGAAGAGCGCGGGCAGCCCCGCCTCCTCGATCACCTCGTAGAGCGGGTAGGCCAGCGCGGTCGTTCGGGAAGAACGCCTGGACGTTGGGGTGGAACTTGAAGCCGCGCACGCCGTGCTCGGCGATCAGGCGGCGCGCCTCGTCGACGCCGCGCCGGCCCTTGTGCGGGTCGATGCTCGCGAACGGGATCAGGACGTCGGCGTTCGCCGCTCGCGACCTCGGCGATCTCCTCGTTCGGCACGCGCGGCCTGCCCGGTGACCGACTCCGCGTCGACCGTGAAGACGACCGCCATCATGCCGCCGCTCGCGGTAGTACGCGCGCGAGCTCGACCGCCGTCGGCCGCGCCGACTCGCCGCGGAAGTGGCTGCACCGCGGCGTCGCGCAGCTCGTCGGGGAGGGAGTCGACCCCGGCCTCCGACATCTCGACGTGGGCGTGGACGTCGATCGCGACGACGTCGTCGAGGGAGAGGCGCTCGCTCTCGGCCACGCCACCGTCCGAGGATGCGCGCTCGCGGCCGCGATCGCGGCGAAGAGTGTCGAGCGCGGTCGGGATCGAGGAGCGAGTCCCGGCTCGCGACGGCGTCCGACGGCTCACCGCGGAGGATGCGCTTGACCGGGCGCCTCGAGCTTCTTGCCGGTCAGCGTGCGGGGGATCGCCGGCACGGCGCGGATCGTGTCGGGCACGTGGCGCGGCGAGAGCTGCGATGCGCAGGCTCGCGGCCGATGCGCTCGCGCAGCTCGTCGTCGAGCTCGACGCCGTCGGCGAGCACGACGAACAGCAGCAGCTCGCCGGCGCCGCCCTCGTCGTCCTCGAGGTGGACGACGAGGCTGTCGGCGACCTCGGGCAGCTCCTCGACGACGCCGTAGAACTCGCTCGTGCCGAGGCGGACGCCGCCGCGGTTGAGCGTCGCGTCCGAGCGGCCGGTGACGACGCAGCTGCCGCGCTCCGAGAACATGATCCAGTCGCCCTGGCGCCAGATCCCGGGAACATGTCGAAGTACGAGCGTGCGGTAGAGCGAGCCGTCGGCGTCGCCCCAGAAGCTCGACCGGCATGGACGGCATCGGCCTCGTGATCACGAGCTCGCCCAGCTCGCCGACGACCGGCTCGCCCGTCGGCGTCGAAGCGCGTCGGCGGCGACGCCGAGCAGCCGCCCCGAGATCTCGCCCTCGTAGACCGGCAGCAGCGAGCGAGCCGCCGACGATCCCGCTGCAGACGTCGGTGCCGCCGCTGCCGTTGATGAGCAGCACGTCGGGTCCGAGCTGCGTCGTAGACGTAGCGGTAGCCCTCGGCCGGGAGCGGCGAGCCGGCCGTGCCGAAGACGCGGATCGAGCCGAGGTCGTAGCTCCCGCCCCGGCTCGAGGCCCGCCTTGCGGCACGCCATCAGGAACGGCGGGGCTCACGCCCATGAACGTCGGCCGCGTCTCCTCGGCCACGCGCCACTGCCAGCCGAGGTCGGGCCAGCGCCGGGTCGCCGTCGAGCATCACGATCGACGAGCGCACGAGCAGCGCCGCGACGAGCGCGTTCCACATCATCCACGAGGTCGTCGTGAACCAGAGCAGGCGCCCGCCCGGCTTCAGGTCCCAGCTGAAGCGCGTGCGCCTTGAGGTGCTCGAGCAGGATGCCGCCGTGCCCGTGGACGATCGCCTTCGGGCGGCCGGTCGTGCCGGACGAGAACAGCACGAACAGCGGGTGGTCGAACGGCGACCGGCGTCGAACTCGAGCGGCCCGGGCTCGGCGAGCAGCTCGTCCCACGAGAGCGCGTCCGGGACGCACGTGCTCGCCGTACGGGACGTGCGACGACGTGGCGCAGCGTGGGAAGCGCGGCGCGGATCGCCGCCACCTCGTCGCGGCGGTCGATCGAGCGGTCGCGGAAGCCGTAGCCGCCGACCGCCAGCAGCACCGTCGGGCTCGAGCTGCGCGAGCCGGTCGACGACGCTGCGGGCGCCGAGCTCGGGCGCGCAGCTCGCCCAGACCGCGCCCGAGGCTCGCCGTCGCCGCGAACGCCACCAGCGTCTCGGGGATGTTCGGCAGGTAGGCGACGACGCGGTCGCCCGGGCCGACGCCGAGCCGCGCGAGGCCGGCGCGCGCGCGCGCGACCTGCTCGCGGAGCTCGCGCGAACGTGAGCTCGGATCGGTTCGCGCGTCTGGGAGTGGGCGACGATCGCGACCCGCTCCGCGTCGTCGTCGCGGCCGAGCGATGTGCTCGGCGAAGTTGCAGCCGCGCGCCCGGGAACCAGGTCGCGCCCGGCATCGCGTCGGAGGCGAGCACGGTCGCTGTACGGCGCAGTGCGCCTTCACCTCGAAGAACTCCCAGATCGACGACCAGAACGCCGGCAGGTCGTCGACCGACCAGCGCCACAGGCCTCGTAGCCAGCGAACGCGAGCCCGCGCTCGCGCTCGAGCCAGGCGAGGTAGCGCCCGATCTCGGTCGTCTCCCGAACGTCCGGCGGCGGCGTCCAGAGGACGCCTGCGTTCGCTCGCGCCGCCATCAGGCGGGCGCCAGCCCGTGTCCCATGCTGAGCGAGATGTCGTCGCGCGGTCCGCTTGACGACCGCGGGCCGTAGCGCGCGATCAGCTCGTCCATCGACACCATCGTGCGGTGGACGGCGAGGTTGAGCGCGGCGAGCACCTCGCCCGAGTGCGAGTGGATCGGCGCGGCGATCGACCGCAGACCGTACGCGAGCTCCTCGTCGTTCACGGCGATGCCCGAGGCGCGGATCCGTGCGAGCTCCTCCCGGAACGCCGTGCGGGTCGGTGAGCGTGTTCGGCCCGCGCGGCGCGAAGTCGATCCTGCGCGATGAGCTCCTCGCAGACGCGTCCTCGGGGACGAAGGCGAGGATCGCCTTCCCCATCGCCGTGCAGTACGCGCGGCAGCCGTGCGCCGACGTGGAGGTTGAGGTCGATCTCCCGCTGGCCCGGCTGCGCGGTGCGGCAGCGCTCGATGTAGACGACGTCGATCGCCGTCGAGGATCGCGAGGTTGACCGTGTGCCCCGTCTCGTCGCTGAGCTGTCGCAGGTGCGGCGCGGAGATCTCGCGCACGTCCATCGAGTTGATCGCCGAGAAGCCGAGGTCGAGCACCTTCGGGCCGAGCCGGTAGCGCTTCGAGTCGGGGTCCTGCTGCAGGTAGCCGAGCTTGGCGAGCGTCGCGATGTAGCGGTGCGCCGTGCTCCGGCTCAGGTCGAGCTCGCGCGAGAGCTCGCTGACGCCGATCAGCGGCCGGTCGGAGGTGGAACGAGGAGAGGATCGCGAGGCCGCGCTCCAGCGACTGCGAGGTAGCCGTGCTTCCCGTCGACGGCGGCATGCGTGCGATCCTAGCGTCTTGTTCCAGCAATCGGAACACCGTCTTGACAAACGGGCAGAGCCCCTGAGAGGGTCAAGCACCGATCGCCGACGACGCCGCTGACGTAGCGTGACCGGGATCAGATCCTCGCACGCGACCTGCGGCTCGTGCACCGAAAGCGTTTTGTCGACCGGAGGAGTTGCTCGCGGCTATGAGCTCCCAAAGCTTGGAGGCGTTGCTGCAGAGCCGTCGGAATCCGGTGGAGCTCGCCCGCAATTCGCAGATCGGCTCCTTACGTGTACCCGAAGGTCCCCGCCGAGTTCTCGAACTGGCGCGACGAGCAGGTCGCCTGGCGCGAGACGTGCGCGCTCTTCGACCAGTCGCACCACATGACCGACCTCTACATCGAGGGCCCTGACGCGATCAGGCTGCTCTCCGACCTCGGCGTCAACACGCTTCGAGAACTTCGCCGTCGACAAGGCCAAGCAGTTCGTCGCCTGCAACCCGCGACGGCTACGTGATCGGCGACGCGATCCTCTTCTTCCTCGACGAGAACCGCGTCAGCCTCGTCGGGCGCCCGTCCGCGCACAACTGGGTGCAGTACCACGCCGAGACCGGCGACTACGACGTGACGCTTCGAGCGCGACGAGCGCACCGCCGTGAACCCGACCGGCCGGCGGAAGCTCTACCGCTTCCAGGTGCAGGGCCCGACCGCGCTCGAGGTGCTGCGAGAAGGTCGACCGGCGGGCCGCTGCCCGAGATCAAGTTCTTCAACATGGGCGAGATCACGATCGCCGGCCACAAGGTGCGGGCGCTGCACCACGGCATGTCCGGCGTGCCCGGCCTCGAGCTGTTCGGCCCGTGGGAGCGACGGCGAGGACGTCAGGGCCGCGATCGTCGAGGCCGGGCGAGGAGTTCGGCCTCCGCCAGGTCGGCTCGCGCGTCTACGCGACGAACACGCTCGAGTCCGGCTGGATCCCGTGCCCGCTGCCGGCCGTCTTCACCGGCGACGACGATGAAGGCCTACCGCGAGTGGCTGCCCGGCGAACGGCTACGAGGGCACCGGCTCGCTCGGCGGCAGCCTACTACTCGGACGACATCGCGGACTACTACCTGACGCCGCACGAGCTCGGCTACGGGCCGTTCGTGAAGTTCGACCACGACTTCGTCGGCCGCGAGGCGCTCGAGGCGATGGGCGCCGAGCCGCAGCGGCAGAAGGTCACGCTCGCCTGGAACGGCGAGGACGTCGCGCGCGCGATGGGGACGCTGTTCGAGAAGGGCGACGCCGGCGAAGTACATCGACCTGCCGCTCTCGAACTACTCGACCTGGCCGCAACGACAAGATGCTGACGCGACGGCGAGATGGTCGGCGTGTCGACGTTCTCCGGCTACAGCTACAACGAGCGCTCGATGCTCTCGCTCGGCGATCGTCGACAGCCGACGTCGAGCTCGGCACCGAGGTCGACGCTCGTCTGGGGCGAGGAAGACGGCGGCTCGGCGAAGCCGGTGGTCGAGCGGCACGTGCAGACCGAGATCCGCGCGATCGTCTCGCCGGTCCCGTACGCCGAGGTCGTCCGCGCCTCGTACCGGCCGAGCATAGCTGAGCATGGCCGACGACGTCGAGCTGCTCGGCCTGTACTGGACGGTCTCCGGGCCGGTCGAGGTGCACGTCGGGCGCGAGTGGAGCCTCTTCGACTGGGCCGACCGCTGCGCCGAGGCGCGCGAAGGTCGGCTTCAGCGGCCTCGGCATCTGGCACGCCGACCTCGAGCACGTGCTCGAGACGCGGAGCCTCGCGCGAGATGAAGCGGGCCTTCGACGACAACGGGCTCACGCCACCTCGAGCTCGAGTTCCTGATGGACTGGTTCCTCGACGCCGGACGACGAGCGCCGCACGGCCTCCGACGAGATCGCGCGAGCTGCTCTTCGCAGGCGGCCGGCGTGCTCGGCGCGCACCACATCAAGGTCGGCAACATCCCCGGCACGCCGGCGAGCTCTCGCAGCTCGACCGAGCGCTTCGGCGAGCTCTGCGCCGACGCGGCCGAGCGCACCGACGCGAAGATCGTCTACGAGCTCATGCCCTTCGACGTCGAACGTCAGGAGCATCGACGCCGTGCTCGAGGTCGTCGGCGGCGCGGGCGCCGCAACGGCGGCATCGCGATCGACACCTGGCACATGTCGAAGCTCGGCATCGCGCCCGACGAGCTGCGCCGCATCCCGCTCGAGTACCTGTCGTGGGTCGAGCTGAGCGACGGCCAGTTCGACGACATGGACGACCCGATCGACGAGACGATCAACCACCGCGACGCTGCCCGGCGAGGGCGAGTTCGACATCGCGCGGCGTACGTCGAGCGCCTGCCATGGATCACGGCTACCCCGGCCCGTGGGGCGTCGAGGTGCTCTCCGAGGAGCTGCGCAACAGACCCGATCGACGTCATCTTCCGGCGGGCCTACGAGACGACCGCCGCCCAGTTCGGATCAGCGAGAGGAGCTCCGCGGTGAGCGCACCGGGAGGAGTCAAGGAGCTCGACCGCGACGGCCTCGTCTGGATGTACCAGCAGATGCTGCGGATCCGCGAGTTCGAGGAGCGCGTCAAGCGCACCTTCCATCGAGCACCCGGGCGTGATCCGCGGTCACACGCATCTCGCCGACGGCGCCGAGGCGTCGATCGTCGGCTCGATCGCCACGCTCGGCCCGCGACGACCAGTTCTTCGCGACCTACCGCTGCCACGGCTATCCGCTCGCGCGCGGCACCGACCCGAAGGCGATGATGGCCGAGATCTACGGCCGCAGGGACGGCCTCTGCAAGGGCATCGGCGGCTCGATGCACCTCACCGACGTCTCGAACGGCTTCCTCGGCACGTCGGGGATCGTCGCGGCGGGCATCCCGCACGCGGCCGGGCGCGGCCTGGGCGGCGCAGATCCGCAAGCAAGGGCCAGGTCGTGCTCTGCTTCTTCGGCGACGGCGCCTCGAAGCAGGGCGCGTTCTGCGAGACGCTCAACATCGCCTCGCTGTGGAAGCTCCCGATCGTCTTCGTGATGGAGAACAACGGCTACAAAGCAATACGTAACTGAACGAAGTACAA
>ERZ1370068.9245-contig-8036_pt1 | contig 18032 bp, 35 predicted proteins | sample MGYA00561227_ERZ1370068 | MGnify/ENA primary metagenome ERZ1370068 (study PRJEB38410, sample SAMEA6850437) | metagenome | study: Metagenomic assessment of the ecological functions of the soil: analysis of the soil microbiota associated with the...
GAAGTCTCCAATTATGCCAGGCTCAGACTAGATCTGAATGATCAGCAAAATTGAGGATGTCATTGCTTTTGTACGTACACTTGCCGTCCCCCCCTATAGCGGGAGGCAAAGAGGATCATTATCTATGCGCATCTTGTCGCCACTGCTGCATGAGTCTGTTGTTTGGCATGATGCTAGGCCTCAGTGCACCCGTTGCAGTCAGCCATGGCAAGACGTTGCTGGTGATCTGATGAGCCCGGCGTGCCGGGACGAACCTTACTGAACTGTACGAGTAGCCAAGCGGAACAATGGCGCGAACTCATCCGTCAGAAATTGGCCCAAGGTGAATCTAAGGAGCAGATTTTACGATACTTCGTGGATATAGGCGGCGAAGGGACTCTGGCGGACTCCCGAAAGCAAGGTTTTGCTTTGACTGCTTGGCTTTTGCCATTGTTTGTCATGGTGAACGGGGCGGGATTAATCGTTGTCTTGACTCGTCGGTGGGCACAGAGACGCCCACAAGCAGATATACACGGCATGACGGACCCCAATGCTGCTGCTCCATCTTCGCACGCACTCTCTGACCCGTACTTGGACCGTCTCCGTCGAGAACTCAAGGAGTTCAATGATTGACGGCGAGACTACGTGCGTGTCTTGTTTCCTGATGATGCGTACCAGGGTGGGGGAATACCTTCCGAGCGTGGTGCGTTTTCTAGGAAATAGCCAATAAATCCCGTTCCTTAATGCCTGCGTGGTTATTCCTCTGAGGATGAGCGTTATGCGTTTCCTGATGGCTTGCCTCTTGCTCTGGTTCAGTTGGAGCGTTGGGTCCTTGCCGGCAGTCGCCCAAACGTCTGCCAACGCTCCATCCCCAACACTACCAGAGGTCGACCGTATGGCTTGTGGCGCAAGAGCGTCAACCGAGCGATACAGAAGCGTATATTGTACGTCTTGCTGTGCGGCTCCCAGCAAACCACCACGGATATCTTGACACAGGAGACGAGGGGCTCTTCATTCCCTCTTACTTTTGCTTTTCCTAGTCTAGAAGAGCAAGGAGCACAAGTTGTCATGCTATCTCATCCCGTTGGCGAACGGGATGAGATGGTACATGCTACGGTGTTACGAGGAAGTGGGGAGTTTACTTTTCGCGTTAAAACAACCCGTATGGCTTCCCCGTCTGTAGGAACGCTGCCACTGACCTTTCGTTATCAAATCTGTAATGATGTGACCAAGCTTTGCTACCCTCCTCAAGAACTCACAGTATCCCTCCCCTCTCCTCTCTTAGAGGCCTCTCGTAACCCCATTGCTAGCACTGCAGGAAGGCAACCTCTCCCACGTCATTAACTCCTCAACGAACGTATCGCAGTGCTTTTTGAAACTCACATGGACAGTCTTCTCTTGACCTTTGGCCTTGTCTTTATTGCTGGACTCCTCGCCTCCGCGCGACGCCGTGTGTTTATCCTATGCTTCCTATAACTGCAGGCGATTTTCGCAGCCCGTGGAGAGGTGATCATGGCGGCGTAGCCGTCTGCATGCAGTCATCTATTCTCTAGGTCATTATATGTTTTTACACGTTGTTGGGATTGCTAGCGGCGACAACAGGTCACGGCCCTTTCAGCCATTATGACCAATGCCTGGGTGCATCTTGGTTTTGCTGGGCTCTTCGCTTATCTTGGCCTGAGTATGCTTGGCTTGTATGAATTACAGTTGTTCTCATCGTTTATGGCGAAACTAGACACGTTTGTAAGTCGTGTAGGGAGGCTTCTCAGGGACATTCTGCATGGGAGGCCAACCACTGGTCTTATCGTCTCACCGTGTGTCGGTCCGATTACGGGAGCCATTTTGCTTGACATTACCGGGCAAGTCGCTAGGGCCAATACTATTGTTGGCTCTGCAACATATGATACCCTTCTCCGTGGGGTTATTTTGATGACGAGCTTTGGCCTCGGATTGGGTATCCCTTTTCTACTCATTGGTCTACTGAGTAGCAGATTACCCTCTGCCGGTACTTGGCTGACAAAAACAAAATATATCCTCGCGCTCCCTACCCTCTACTTTGCATACACGTATTATATAAAAGGCACAGAGATCGCCGCAGTTCCTCTCAACGTAGCTCATACTATCCTCGTAGGGATAATAGCTCTGGGCGCTGCGCTCTTTTTGGTATCTTTTATCCTTCTCAGAACATGCTTGTGAAACGCACTAGTAGCTCGATTTTGTTCATCATAGGCATACTCTTGCTCTACAATGGCCTCCTACGACCGGGAGTCCTGACGCCTCTAGGATCTCCTAGGATGGCGCAAGCATGCGCCTCCAGTGCATCACCGTCGGTTGAAGTGCATGAGAACCTTCAATGGTGGCGTGATTTCTCACTTTGCACCAACAGCGTGCCAGCGCTGAGCAAAAACCTGTGTTTGTCGACTTCTATGCGACCTGGTGTGCAAACTGTAAGGCTTTCCAGCGTCTGACAGTGAGCGACGCTCAGTTGAATGCCGCACTCCATGAGGCTATCCTGGTAAAAATTTGCGATACGGATACAGTTTTTCGGACCCTACAACAAGACTCACATTACCCTGAACTCAGAGGAGTAGGAGGACAGCCGCTTTTACCGTTATTTGCGATTTATTCTTCGGAGGGAGTCCTTGTGTGGAAAGGACAGGACTACCAAGCTATACAGACCATGGTGGCTCAGCTTGACCATGCCAAACGTATTACAACACCGTGAGCCAGGGCTATGGCACCATGGACATGCTCTCTTTCTCTCTCTCGCCTACCAGCCTGTGCCACCCAGATGTTCGTGGTATTGTTCATCCTCTGGGCTGAGATCCCTGGTGTATGTCAATCCAGTGGACCGCTCTGGCAGCAGTTATCTGCATCCACCATTGCCCCTACAGAACCTATTGGCCTTTCGGCCGATCAGCTTCTTATTTTTTGCCGAACAGCTGATGCGCGAAGGGGAATACTTCCGCGCTATTACAGAGTATCGCCGTTTTCTATTTTATTACCCCGATGATCCTCGCCGTGCCATGGTGCATTTCTCCACCGGCCTGGCATTCTATCGAGGGGAAAGCTATGTGGAAGCCCTGCAAACCTTTCAAGAAGTTACTCAGCGTTATCCAAACACCGCCTATGGGAAGCAGGCATGGCTATGGCAGGGCGAAAGCTTGATAAGACAGGGGCAATACACCACTTGCAGAGCAGCTCTACACAGAGATTACAGAGCGTTTCCCCTCATGATAAGATATGGGACAGCAGGCTCGCTATCAGCGAGCCTGACATTACTGTACCGACGTCAATGGCGAGATGCCGCGACCCAGTTCCAGCAGGTTGCTCCCGATAGTGATCTGTACCAGAGCGCTCAGTTGCTAGCCCAAGAGGCCTTCGTAGGTGAGCGTCTCCCCACAAAATCTCCAGTACTTTGCTGGCATTTTCTCAGGGCTTCTCCCTGGCAGCGGTCAACTCTATAACGGACGGCTAGGAGATGCTCTACTCGCTTTTTCTTGAATAGTTCTGTTTATTGTAGGAGCTGTCGAAGCCGTACACAGCGACGCTCCTGCTGTCGCTGGTATTCTTAGCTTTTGAGGCTGGTTGGTATGCTGGGAATGTTTACGGAGCTATTAACGGTGCCAATAAGTATAATCGCCACACTACTGAAATATTTCTACGTAACCTCGACAATCGTTTCCACCTTGTATTACCAGAGACCCGCCAAACTCCTATGCTTGGTGTGCAATTCAGCTTAGGTTTTTGAGTAACAGCTTTCCTCTCCACGCTTGATTCAGGCCCTGCACATCAGTCATGCGCTACTTTTCAGGAGCAGGGTGATCAACGAGTTCCATAATCACCACAGGTGCATTATCACCGTGGCGGAAGCTCTATCTTCATGATACGTGTATATCCTCCGGGACGGTCACGGTAACGAGGTGCCAATTCATCAAAAACTTTCTTCACTATAGTACGGCTCCGCACTTGTCTGGCGGCTAAACGGCGCGCATGCAAATCGCCGCGCTTGCCCCACGTAATGATCCGATCCACGAGCCCCGGACTTCTTTTGCCTTTGCTTCCGTCGTCCGTACACGTCCATTTGTGAGTATCGAGACAGCCAGATTACACAGGAGCGCTTTACGATGGCTGCTCTTACGATGCAGAGACCGACCTTTTTGAGGTGACGCATAACCTTTCCCTGCCCTGGAGAAAAGGGGCTACTCTTTTTGCCCCCTGCCACTCAAGCCCATCAAGGTTCATCCCAAGACTGAGCCCCATACTTGTCAGAATTTCTTTGATCTCATTCAGCGATTTCCGGCCAAAATTCCGTGTTTTGAGCATCTCTGGCTCGTTTTTCTGAACGAGTTCACCTATGGTCTTGATATTGGCGTTCTTTAAACAGTTATAAGAGCGTACCGACAACTCCAATTCATCCACACTGCGATTCAAATTCTCCACCAACTTCTGCCGCTCTTCGTCCACCTCAGGAACTTCCTGTACTACATCTTCATGGAAGCTGACAAAGATCTGCAGGTGGTCTCTCAGTATCATAGCAGCTTGAGAGATTGCATCCTCAGGATGGATACTGCCATTCGTCTGCACCTCAAGGATCAAACGATCGTAATCTGTTGATCGTCCGACGCGGGTATTTTCTACGTGGAATACAACCTTTCTGATCGGAGAAAAGGCCGCGTCAAGAGGGATAACCTGAGGATCAACAATAGATTGAGCATGACGCTCTGCTGTCAGATAGCCACGGCCAAGTTCCACATCCATGACCATGCTGAGAGTCGCATCTTTACTGAGTGTAGCGATATGGAGTTCAGGGTTAAGAATTTCAATATCAGCATCAGGTGTAATATGCTTGGCCAATACTTCACCTGGGCCGCTTGCCTCTAGGAAAAGCTGCTTCGGCTTTTCCACATGCATTTTCAGGAGCAACTCCTTCAAATTGAGGATAATTTCTGTCGTATCTTCTAGCACCCCGGGAATGGTGGAAAACCTCGTGATAGACCCCCTGGATTTTGACCGCCGTTACCGCAGCCCCTGTCAGAGCAGGAGAGTAAGACGCGGCGGAGAGCATTACCAATTGTCACCCCAAAACCACGTTCAAATGGTTCGGCGATAAATCGTCCATAAGTATCACTGAGAGAGTCACGTTCACTTTCGATCCGCTTAGGTTTCTGAAAGTTGGCCCACATTGTTTTCATCACCCTGAGAATCCTCCGCAGGAGATACCCGCCGCTTGCCTTATAAGCAATACAAAAACAGGGTAAATACAAGAGGGAAGCAGGAGGACAGGACATCCACTGTCTATTTTGAGTAGAGTTCAACAATAAGTTGCTCATGAAATGGCATAGTGAGATCATGCCGTTTTGGCAAAGCTTGCACCACTCCGCGCATATTCTCAGAGTCCACATGAATCCACGCAGGCATTTGCTTCTGATTCGAGACGTTCGACCGCACTACGTACTGTATCGAGATCCCGACTTTTTCCCGTGGCTCTACGACATCACCCTGCTTAATAAGAAACGAGGGGATATTCACACGCCGGCCATTCACACGCATATGCGCCATGCTGGACCAGTTGACGTGCTTGTGCCCGCGAATCAGCAAATCCCATCAGGTAGACGACATTATCAAGACGCCGTTCGAGTAATACCAACAATTCAGAACCTGTTACTTCCTTCGAACGCGCGGCTTTCTGAAAATAACGCCGGAACTGTGACTCCAGAACCCCATACGTACGTTTGACTTTTGCTTCTCACGCAATTGCAGACCATATTCCGACAATTTGGTACGCCGTTGTCCATGCTGGCCAGGAGCATAATTGCGCTTATTGATCGCACATTTATCACTTAAACAGCGCTCTCCTTTCAGAAAGAGTTTCATATTTTCTCGGCGACATAGACGGCAGACCGCATCGGTATATCGTGCCACGTTAAACCCATCCTTCCTTCTATACTGATATGTGGTATGATTCTAGACACGACGGCGCTTTGGCGGACGCGGACCATTATGTGGAATAGGGGTCACGTCACGGATCATACTAATTTCCAATCCAGCTGACTGCAACGCCCGTATCGCCGCTTCCCGACCTGAACCTGGTCCCTTCACTAAAACATCTACCTTCCTCATTCCTGGTCTATAACCTTGCGGAGCCACCTGTTCTGCAGCGGTCTGTGCAGCAAATGGGGTCCCTTTACGGGATCCTCGGAACCCTTGTCCCCCAGCACTAGCCCAGGCTAGTGCATTGCCACCCATATCCGTAATAGTGATGACGGTATTGTTGAAAGTCGATTGGATATGGGCAATACCTTCCGCCACCGTACGCCGCTCGCGCCGCCGTTTACCATCCTTCCGTCTGGATTCCGCCATGTTCATCCTTTACTTTTTACTTTTTCTCCCGATAGTGCGTCGAGGCCCTTACGTGTCCGCGAATTTGTGCGCGTGCGTTGTCCTCGTACAGGTAAACCACGTCTGTGCCGCAAACCACGGTAGGAACCGATATCCATCAGGCGCTTGATGTTCATCGCCAATTCACGGCGCAAATCACCCTCAACAGTATATTGCTGCTCGATTGTCTCGCGCAACCGCGTAATCTCGTGTTCCAGTCAAATCCTTTACGCGCGTATTGGAGTCAATAGTTGTAGCCTGTAAAATCTTCTTTGAAGAAGACAATCCAATACCATAGATATAAGTCAAGGCAATTTCGACCCTCTTGTCATTGGGGATGTCAGCCCCTGCTACACGCGCCATTGTCTGGTCCCCTTCAGTCTATCCTTGACGCTGTTTGTGGCGTGGGTTTTCACAAATAACCCGCACTACACCTCGTCTACGCAAGATCTTACACTTATCACATATCGTTTTGACCGACGCTCGCACCTTCATACCATTTTTCCATATCCGTATGAAGACTTACAGTGCTCTATGCCACTCTTGCTACTTGAAACGATAAACAATACGGCCACGAGTCAGATCATACGGCGACAACTCGAGCTTTACCTTATCGCCAGGAAGTATCCTAATAAAAATGCATCCGCATCTTCCCGGAAATATGGGCGAGAACCATATGCCCATTCTCAAGCTCGACTTTGAACATAGCATTTGGTAACGGTTCAACGACCGTACCTTCTACAGCGATAATTTCTTCTTTTTCCATAACTTCCTAATTGTTGCCAATCAAAAGCTGGCTCAGGATGATACCCCCATACTCGGCGACAGTAATCGTATGTTCAAAATGTGCGGAGAGCCTACCATCTGCAGTAACCACTGTCCAGTTGTCCTGCAAGATTCGTACATCAGCGGTCCCTACATTGACCATAGGCTCAAGAGCCAAGACCATACCAGCTCGCAAGCGTGGCCCGCGTCTGGGAGGACCGGAAATTGGGTACTTGCGGTTCTTCGTGCAAGGCCGTCCCAATGCCATGACCCACAAAAACTTTCACCACAGAGTAACAGCGCTGCTCAGCACAAACCTGGATAGCATGAGAAATATCCGACAGGTAATTGCCAATTTTCGCTTGCGCAATGCCCGCATAGAGCGCGTCACTTGTCGTGTCTATAAGATGCTGCGTCTCCTCTCTGATAGAGCCGACTGCAAACGTAATCGCATGGTCACCATAGTAGCCATCTACAATGGCACCGCAATCAACGCCAATAATATCACCCTCTACGAGCTTGCGTTGCTTGGAAGGAATGCCGTGGACCACTTCAGCATTAATTGACGTGCAGAGCGTTGCTGGAAAACCGCGATAGCCTTTAAATGCGGGAAGCCCACCGTGCTTACGGATGTATGTTTCCGCTGCTCTATCTAACTCAGCCGTCGAGATCCCAGGTTGAATCATGGGAGCAATATGTTGCAATGTCGCAGCGGCAAGCTGAGCACTGGTGCGAATTTTAGCAATTTCCTGTGGAGATCGACAAGTGATCATACTATGTCACAATACTACCGCAATACGTTGAAAGATCTCATCAATAGTTCCTACACCTACAATACAACGCAACAAGCCTTGGCGACGGTAGTAGTCGATAAGAGGTGCCGTTTCACGTTCATACACCTCAAGCCTGTGGCGGATAGCTTCATCCAGTGTCGTCATGGCGTCCTTCAAGCTGGCGTCGCCCAGCTAGAGCGTTGCAGCAATTCTTCCTGAGGGACTTCGATACTGATAACATGCTCAATAGGCCGCTGCTGTTCCTCAGACAGTTGCGTTAGAGCCTCTGCTTGTGCTACAGTGCGCGGGAAACCATCTAGAATGAAGCCACCCTCAATATCATCCTGCGCTAGGCGTTCGCGTACAATACCAATGCATTACCTCATCCGGCACCAAGGCCCCACGATCCATATAACTTTTTGCTTCTCGCCCTAGCGGTGTTCCCTTACGCACAGCCGCTCGTAGGATATCTCCCGTTGAGATCTCTGGAATACTATATCTCTCGCTGAGCCGATGTCCTTGCGTCCCCTTCCCTGCTCCAGGTGGACCTAAAAGAATCAAATTCATTGTCCTGTCTTCCTGTCCTAAGAACTTAGGGTCGATAAGCTATTATCGACGTCCTTTGATACGCCCTTTCTTGATGAAGCTTTCATAGTGGCGCATGACGAGATGTGATTCAACCTGTTGCATAGTATCCATTGCCACTCCTACCACAATGAGCAACCCTGTGCCGCCAAAGAAAAATGGTACGTGGAAGAACTGGACAAGGTAGGTTGGCAGGATAACAATGAACGATAGATAGAGCGCACCGACCAAGGTAAGACGCGACAAAGTACGATCAATATACTCAGCAGTCTTTTTCCCTGGGCGAATGCCGGGCACAAATCCACCATACTTACGCATATTGTCAGCGACATCAGCCGGATTAAAAATGATCGCCGTATAAAAATACGCAAAGAAAATAATCATCAGAACACTCAAGACAGAGTATAAGATCGTTCCAGGAGACAGTTGCTGCACGACTGTTTCAAGGATACCACCTGGATGCTTACCCCTACAAATTGGGCAATTGTCGCGGGAAGACCATAATAGACGAAGCAAAGATAGGTGGAATAACTCCTGAGGTGTTAATTTTCAGAGGGAGATGGGTGCTTTGCCCACCATACATACGACGTCCAACTACACGCTTAGCATATTGGATGGGAATTCTGACGGTGCCCTGCTTCCATAAATACAATGGCCGCCACAACAGCCACCATGAGCACGAGCATTCCTAAAAACAGAAAGGGGCTCATTTCTCCCAGGCGTAATTGGGTCCACGTGTGACCGATAGCGACAGGCATACGCGCCACAATGCCTGCGAAGATGATCAGTGATATACCGTTGCCGACACCCCGCTCAGTAATTTGTTCTCCAAGCCACATAATAAATGTCGTACCGGCTGTCAAAGTCAGCATCGGTCATGAGACGAAATGCCCAGCCCGGCACTGTGGACAATGGACGCCCCGCCAACTTCCATATGCTCCAAGCCAATAGCAATACCCTAACCCTTGGATCATGCTCAATACGACAGTACCATAGCGAGTATACTGATTGATTTTCTTACGACCCTTGTTCCCCTTCTTTCTTGAGCTTTTCCAGATAAGGTACCACCACGGTGAGTAATTCGAGAATAATGGAGGCGCTGATATAGGGCATGATCCCCAGAGCAAAGACAGCCATCTGCTCCAGTGCACCGCCAGAGAACATATTAAAGAAACCAAGAATAGTTCCCTGTACATTCTCAAAATAGCGCGCTAGTGCCTGACTATCTATACCTGGAGTTGGAATAAAGGCTCCTACCCTGTATACCGCCAGCAGGCCAAAGGTATACAAGAGCCGCTTTTTTAATTCGGGAATTCTAAAAATATTTTGGATCCCGTCGATCACGCAGATTGCTCCTCTGCTGTGCCGCCAGCAGCTATAATCTTTTGTTTAGCGACCTCACTAAACTTGTCCGCCTGTATCGTTAGGGGACAGTACAGCTCTCCATCGCCCAAAATTTTGATAGGCTTCGACCGAGAGACTTGATCTCTCCCCATACGTTGCAAGAGTTCGCGTGTAACGACTGTGTGCGCCCTCAAAGCCCTGGAGGTCTTTAATATTGACAATCTGATAGACAATTTTGAAGATATTCGTGAAACCACGCTTCGGCAAGCGCCGCTGTAACGGCATCTGCCCACCCTCAAAGCCAGAAGCAGGTTTACCTCCCGAACGTGATTTCAGCCCCTTATGGCCACGCGAGGCTGTTTTGCCATGCCCTGACCCGGGCCCACGGCCTACACACGCTTACGCGGTTTCACTGCCCCCGCCGATGGACGCAGCGTATGCAATGCAATCATAATATGTTCCCTAGCATGAGAGCGGTCTCTACTACCCTTCAACACGCACTAGATGTTTGACTTTGTCGAGCATGCCTCGTACTTGTGGGGTATCTGGGAGTTGCACCACTTTCTGGAGCTTGGTCAAACCCATGCCGCGTAAGACGAGCCGTTGTTTCTCCGGACGTCCAATCATACTACGCACGAGTCGCACAGTAATTTTCGCTGCCTCAGCCATCTCTAGCCCCTACACCCGTAATGCTTCACGCTGCTTCCCACGCGCCTGCGCAATCTCACGCTTACTACGCAACTGCACTAAACCCTCCACAGTCGCTTTCACGACATTATGGGGGTTATTGGTGCCGAGCGATTTCGTGAGCACATCAGCAACACCTGCAGCTTCCATGACAGCGCGCACCGGCCCTCCTGCAATAATCCCTGTCCCCGTGCTGTCTGGCTTGAGCATCACCTTCCCAGCACCATAGTGCCCTACCACACTATGCGGAATCGTCGTGCCAGCCAGCGCTATCGTTTGCAAGCTTTTTTTGGCTTTATCTATCGCCTTGCGAATCGCCTCGGGCACTTCATTGGCTTTCCCCAGGCCAATACCAATACGGCCAGCGCGGTTACCAACCACCACTAGGGCACTGAAGCTGAAGCGTCTTCCCCCCTGACGACCTTCGCGACACGATTGACGTGGACAATTTTGTCAATATATTCTGTCTGTTCAGCAAATTCCTCAGCCACCCTCGCTCCCTCAGCCTAGCGTGTGCCTACACTGCATGTTAAAATTGCAACCCCTTTTCTCGTGCCCCAAGCGCAACAGCTCTAACACGACCGTGGTAGAGAAAGCCATTGCGATCAAAAACCACCTGTTGCACCCCATGTTGCAGCGCTTTTTCTGCGACCATTTGCCCGACCAGGGTCGCCCCTGCGACATTACCCCCACTCTGGCCAGTCGCCCGAAAATCCTTGCTCAGACTTCGACGCAGCAACCAAGACATGGTTGGCAGTATCGTCAACGACCTGGGCATAAATATGCTTGGCGCTACGAAAGACCGAAAGGCGCGGCCGTTCTGGAGTGCCTTGCACTTTCCGACGGACACGACGCTGTCGGATCTTACGTGCCGCACTTTTTCCTCTGTTTTTCCCATAGACGCTATGACTTACCCTCCTTGCGGCGAATCGTTTCAGTCGTGTACTTAATGCCTTTGCCCTTATAAGGCTCGGGTTTGCGCACTGAACGAATATTCGCGGCAACCTGTCCCACCAACTCCTTATCAATACCCCGCACGGTAATAATGGTGCGATTCAATTCAAATTCGAGTCCTTCCGGGGCTTCATAGGTGATTGGGTGCGAATGACCAAGTTGCAGAGTGAGCGTCTTGTGCTGCACCTGGGCTCGGAATCCAGTCCAAACAATCTCAAGCTGTTTTTCGAACCCTGTTGTGACGCCAACAATCATATTGTGGAGCAAGGTTCTACTGAGACCGTGTAAGGACTTGTCCGAGCTTTGCCTCACTACGACGTGCAACCTCTATTGTCGTACCATTATGGTGCACGAGCACCCGTGGGTGCAACTGGCGACGCAAAAGCCCTTTGGGCCCCTTGACTTCCACATGGTTATCTTCGCTGATGTGCACCTCTACTTCCGGAGGTACAACGATTGGTACGCGGCCAATACGCGACATCGTATCACCTTTCCTCGTGTCCTACCACACAAAGCAGAGTACTTCTCCTCCTACATTTTCCACCATGCACTGTTGATCGGTTAAAAGCCACTCTGGAAGTAGAAACAATAGCAATACCAGCACCGTCCAATACCTTTGGCATCTCTTTACAAGAGACATATTGACGCTTGCCGGGCGTACTAATTTTTCGCAAACCTCGGATAACACTCATGTTCATGGCATTATACTTCAACGCAATGTCTAATACCCCTTGTGGACGCTCTGCCTGATGGACATGAAAGTCAAGGATATAGCCTCTCTTCTTGCAGAGACCCGGGCGATTCTCCTGTTTCATACGGGACAGCGGCATGTAGTACTCTCATGCCGAGCCGCTAAAGCATTACGTATACGTGTCAACATGTCAGCTATTGGATCGGTCATCATATGTATGCCACTCCACAACGGATCTCCTTCTCCGACGAGACTACCAGCTCGACTTTACCACACCTGGAATCTCTCCTCGGAGGGCATAGCTACGGAAACAAATACGACACATGGCAAATTTCCGTAGATACCCCCGTGCTCTGCCACACACACGACAGCGCTTATACTGACGCACTGCGAATTTCGGTGTCCTGGTTTGCTCTTATTAATGAGCGATTTCTTTGCCATACTCCTTTTCCGTTCCAAGCTTAGCTTCGAAGGGCATACCGAGAAGCCTGAGCAACTCCCTACCCTCCGCGTCGGTCTTGGCCGAAGTTACAACAGTGATCGCGAGCCCTTTAATGCGCTCTACCTTGTCATAGTCTACTTCGGGAAAGATCACCTGCTCTTCAACCCCCAAGGTGTAATTCCCGCGTCCATCAAAAGCATTGCTTGTCACACCACGGAAGTCGCGCACCCGGGGTAAAGCGATATTGACTAACCTGTCAAAAAGTCATACATACGGCCTTTGCGTAGGGTCACTTTCACCCCAATCGACATCCCCGTCCGCAACTTGTATACAGCGATAGATTTGCGCGCCTTGGTAATCACTGGCTTTTGCCCAGAGATAGCCGCAAAGTTGATCCACACCAGCGTCGAGGAGCTTGGGATTCTGAATAGCTTCCCCCAGTCCCATATTCAAGACAATCTTTTCCAAGCGTGGGACCTGCATAACATTACGATAGCCAAAGCGCTGTTGTAGTACTGGTACAACCTCCCCATGTAATATTGGTGCATGCGTGCAACATAGGCCATGAGATCTCTACTCCCTTCTCTTCCCTGCCGTACTTACTTATCGAGGAGTTCACCACATCGACGGCATATACGTACTTTTTTCTTATCCTCTAAGATACGATGTCCAACGCGTACACCACGTTCACACTTACTGCAAATAAGCATCACGTTTGAGATATGCAGCTTCCCCTCACGCTCAATAATTCCGCCCTGTTGCATTTGGCGCGTGGGACGAGTATGCCGTTTGACCATGTTGACGCGTTCGACAGTCAACCGCCCCTCTTGGGGGAAAACTCGCAAGACTTTGCCTTGTTTCCCGCGATCTTTCCCAGCGACAACTTTGACGAAATCGTCCTTTTAATATGCCCTCGTGCCTGTGGAACAACTTTTGCGCGCGCCATACCGGTTTTTCCTTGCTGTCTCTGCTTCTAAGGGCTTTCAGAGGACCTCTGGTGCCAGTGAGATAATTTTCATAAAACCTTTAGCACGTAGCTCACGTGGGACTGGGCCAAAAATGCGTGTTCCTACAGGTTCCCGGCGTCATTAATGATGACTGCCGCATTATCGTCAAAGCGGATATATGTGCCGTCCGTACGACGGATTTCCTTGCGTGTCCGTACAATAACAGCTCGACGGACATCTCCCTTCTTCACCGCGCTATTGGGTAAGGCCTCTTTCACCGACACGACGACGACATCGCCGACACTCGCATAGCGTCGCCGGGTTCCCCTAGGACGTGAAAACACTTCACTCTACGCGCTCCAGAGTTGTCAGCTACCGTGAGCAGAGTCTCTGTTTGGATCATACGCTCAACTCCTCACGCCCTGCGAGTGGGGCACCAGTCGCTCCAGCCCGACGCCGTACGACCTCTAACAGGCGCCAGCACTTCGTCTTACTCAGCGGTCGTGTTCTCAATAATACGCACGACATCCCCAATCTGGCACTGATTGTGTTCGTCATGCGCATGAAATTTTTTGCTACGTTTGACCACCCGCTCATAAATAGGATGACGCACACGGCGTTCCACCTTGTACCGTGATCGTCTTGTTGCATGCGATTACTCAGCCACCTCTCCTAGCAAAACTTTTCTGCGACCCTCTGCCATATCGTGCTGCCTTACCTTATGCGTCCTATGGGGTGGACTGCAGTTGACGCTCGCGTCGCACCGTTTTGACGCGTGCAATATCTCGCCGTACAGCGGCAATACGCCCTACATTTTCAATCTGACCAGTCGCCAATTGAAAACGGAGGTTAAAGAGTTCCTCGATCAATTCCTGCTGCTTGTGCTGCAACTCTTCCAGGACTGAACTCACGTACTTCGCGCTGCCTTCATGCGACTTGCCCTTCCCCTTTAGATCTTGGCCAAAAAGCGCGTAGCAATAGGAAGTTTATGGGACGCCAGACGCATCGCCTCGCGGGCAACACTCTCGTCAACACCATCCATCTCGTAGAGAATCAAGACCAGGTCTCACGACAGCGACCCAAAATTCTGGATCCCCCTTCCCTTTCCCCATACGCGTCTCCGCTGGTTTTTGGAGACTGGTTTGTCAGGGAAGACGCCGAATCCAGACTTTCCCACCACGACGGACGTGGCGGGTCATCGCTATACGACCAGCCTCAATTTGGCGGCTGGTAATCCATGCGGGTTCACAGAGCCTGGAGCCGCATATTGTCCGAAGCTGATCTCATTCCCACGAGCTTGCCTTCCCAGTCATCCGTGCCTCGGTGCTGTTTACGAAATTTCGTCTTTTTCGGCATCAGCATGGCTCAGGCACCCCTCATTTAGCGGCGTCCACGCGTACGCGGTTCAGGGCATAACAGCGACTTCTTCGTCAGGAGCACACGAACTCCCCTTTATAAATCCACACCTTTACCCCGACCTGACCGTAGGTCGTCTTCGCTTCAGCGAAACCATAATCAATGTCTGCCCGCAGCGTGTGGAGTGGCACTCCACCTTCACGATACCACTCACGCCGTGCCATCTCCGCCCCAGCAAGACGTCCCGACGACTCAATACGGATCCCTTCGCACCAAAACGCAGTGCTGAGGTAATGGCCTTTTTCATAGCTCGTCGGAAGGCCACACGCACGCTCAAGTTGGAGAGCAATATTTTCAGCAACAAGCTGCGCATCAATTTCCGCCTTGCGAATTTCTTTAATATTGATGGCCACTTGCTTCCGCGTCAGTTCTTGCAATTCATTTTTTAACTTATCTACTTCTGCCCCGCGCTTCCCAATGATAATGCCGGGACGTGCAGTGTAGATGTTAATCTTTGCCCGGTTTGCCGCACGCTCTATCTCTACCTTCGAAATCCCTGCATGATACAGCCGCGTCTTAATATGGCGGCGGAATCATCAGATCTTCGTGCAACAAATCGGCATAATTACGCTTTGCGTACCAGTTCGATTGCCAGGTTTTATTAATCCCCAGGCGAAATCCTATTGGATGAACTTTTTGTCCCACAATCATCCCCCTTATGCTGCCTCAGTGCTGACGACTCTCTGTGCGTGGAATGTGGCATTATGCAAGGCGAGCTAATGGGGTATCCCGCTACACGCAATATAATCCGAATGTGACTGGTACGCTTCCGAATTGGTGTCGCTCGTCCACGTGCACGTGGCATATAAGCGTTTGAGCGTTGGCCCTTCGTCGCACCATAATACGATCAATGACTAGAGTATCAACGTCGCTTGATACCATCATTCTCCACCGCATTCGCTACCGCAGATTTTAAGAAGCTTCTGTACCGGCACTGCCGCCTTTTTGCGGGTAAAATCCTAAGATACTGAGCGCCTGGCTTACGCTCTTCCCGCGCACTGTATCCACGACCATCCGTACTCTTACGCGGAGAGATGCGAATGTGTGTTGCACTTGCTTTCATCACCACGTTCCTTTACGCTATCTCCCGGCTTGTCTCTTGACTCTACTTCAGCCCTGTTGTACGCTTTGTCATACCACTATGGGCACGGAAAGTCCGCGTCGGCGAAAATTCTCCCAGTTTGTGTCCTACCATATTTTCAGTAACATACACTGGCACGAATCTTTTGCCATTATGCACAGCAATAGTATGTCCCACCATCTCTGGGAGGATTGTCGAGCGTCGTGACCATGTCCGAATAGCCCGTTTCTCCGCACTGTTCTCCATAGCCAGGATCTTGTCTAGCAGATGCGCATCAACAAATGGCCCTTTTTTTACAGAACGTCCCATCGCTTCCACGCTCCTGCGTTTTCTCCCAATTCCTCTATTTCCGCCGCCGCACAATACAAACTTACTCGTACGCTTATTGCGACGGCGTTTTGTATCCCTTCGTCGGTACTCCCCACGGTGTCACTGGATGACGTCCACCTGCGAGGTCTTACCTTCTCCTCCACCGTGCGGGTGGTCCACAGGATTCATCGCCACCCCACGTACCCGTGGACGTCTACCTAACCTAACGCGCCCGCCCAGCCTTGCCAATAGACACACTTTCATGGTCAGCATTCCCACCTGACCTATCGTCGCCCGGCATAAGGTCAAGACTAAGCGCATTTCACCCGATGCTAAACGTACCTGGGCGTACTTACCATCGCGTGCCATTAGCTGCGCCGCCGCACCAGCACTGCGGACGAGCTTTCCGCCTCCCCTGGCGCAAGTTCAACGTTATGAATCGTTATGCCTAAAGGCATATCCTGCAAAGCCATAGCATTGCCTGGACGGATATCTGCCTGTGGCCCGGACATGACCGTATCACCTATTTGGAGACCGACAGGGGCTAGGAATATAACTTTTTCACCATCTGCATAATGTAACAAGGCGATACGTGCCGAACGGTTTGGATCGTATTCAATGGTAGCAACTTTGCTGGGACACCATCCTTCATACGCTTAAAATCAATCATACGATAGCGCCGTTTATGCCCACCCCCGCGATGCCGACTTGTAATCCGCCCGTTATTATTACGCCCGCCTGTCTTCTTGATCGTACCCAATAGACTAGCGTTCAGGCGTTGTTGACGTAATCTCTTCAAACGTACTGACCGTCTGAAAACGCCTCCCAGGAGACGTAGGCTTATAACTACGGATTGCCATGATCCCAGTCCTCGCTAGACACCTTCAAAGAAGGTGATGGTATCGCCTTCTCGCTAAGGTACACATAGGCCTTCTTCCAGATCAGGCTTTTTTCCTTCGCGCACACGCACTCGCTTCTTCTTACCCTGCACGTTTAGCGTGTTGACCTCCAAGACTTTGACCTGGAACAATAGCTTCTATGGCTTGTTTGATCAATAACTTATTTGCCTCGTCGGTCAACCTGAAAGACTACAGTATTGTGCTCTTCGTTACTCCGCATGCCTTTTTCAGTGATCAGAGGTCGCTTGATGACCTGATAATGATCCATTAAGTCAACCTCCCAACAATTTTCTCAATGGCTTCCTCAGCACAAATTACAGTCGTATAGTGCAGTAAATCATAAACATTAAGCCCTGCAACCGGCAAAAACTTTTACATCTGGGATATTGCGAGCTGAAAGCGATACAACGATTTATGCGGCTCTGCCACTAATAGAAGCACTTATGCATGCTCAGTAAAACGTTTGACCATTTGTCACTACTTCACGCGTTTTGGGCTGCGAAATGTCAAAGCTCTCATGTCAACGCGAAAAGCATCTTCACGCACCTTTAAACTCAATACGGAACAGAGGGCTACACGTGCGCTTCTTTTGGCATAGTGTAGGCATAGAGAACGCGGCATAGGACCAAAGACCGTTCCACCACCGCGCCATAGAGGCGCAAACGTCTCTGATCCTGCACGAGCCCGCCCCGTTCCTTTCTGACGCCAAGGGCTTTGTTCCCCCACCTCGTACTGCCGAGCGACGCCCGGTAGCAATACGCAACCGGAACGAACACAAC
>ERZ1370068.11126-contig-9769_pt1 | contig 18027 bp, 21 predicted proteins | sample MGYA00561227_ERZ1370068 | MGnify/ENA primary metagenome ERZ1370068 (study PRJEB38410, sample SAMEA6850437) | metagenome | study: Metagenomic assessment of the ecological functions of the soil: analysis of the soil microbiota associated with the...
GTTGCACTTCAGTTACGTATTGCTGAATCGGCGGCGCGATGATTTCAATCGCGCGGCGTGCCAGGCCCGAGGCCAGCGCCCAGGCGATGAACGCGCAGCGCCGGGATGGCGGCGACCACGATCCCGCGGCGCGTGAAAAACCAGAGTCTGCTTCGAGATGGGCTGCCATGTGTTGCTAATCGTCGTCAGCTATCCAAACACACCGGATTGCCGGGCCGCAGCGACTGTCATGTCGTTGCTCCAATCCGAAGAACCCCGGACCGCGGGCCCGCAGCAGTCACCCCTGCGGACTCCCATGCGATCATATAGGCCAGCAAACCTTTTCCGGCATCCGGTCCGGCGGGCGCGTGATTATAGGAATCGGCCCCGGACGGTGCGCTGCGCAGCTCACGCCAGCAACGAACGCTTGCGCGAACTGTAACCGCTGCCTTTGGGGCTGACAACTCCGGCGAAGGCTTAAGAAGTACGCCGACGTGCCTGTATCGGCCTCGGTCACCGCTCCGCGCGAGGCGCTGCCGACAAGGCGTGCGTACTTCGCCAGCACGCCGGTGGTCGCGTACGGCTTCGGCGGCTTCCAGGCCGCGCGGCGGCGCCGTAGTTCAACCGCCGGCAGCTGCACGCGAAAGCTCGCGTTTCGTAGCGTCTATGGTGATGCGGTCGCCGCGCTGCGCAGCAGTCCGATGGGCCGCCCACGGCGCTTTCCGGAGAAATATGTCCGACCACAAACCCGTGGCTGCCGCCGGAGAAACGTCCATCGGTGATGAGCGCCACCTTGTGCCCCAGCCCGCGGCCCATGATCGCGCCCGTCGGGCTGAGCATCTCGCGCATGCCGGGCCGCCGCGCGGGCCCTCGTTACGGATCACGACCACGTCGCCGGCGCGCACCTGGCCGGCGAGGATCGCCTGGCGTGGCGCGTTCCTCGCCCTCGAACACGCGCGCCCGGCCCGCGAAGCGCACGCCCTCCTTGCCCGTGATCTTGGCCACCGCGCCCTCCGGCGCGAGGTTGCCGTACAGCACCACGAGGTGACTGTCCTTCTTCAGGCGGTCGAAGGGCGGCACGATGTCCTGCCCGCTCATGTACATGGGTGTCTTTTCCAGATTCTCTCGTCAAGGTCTGGCCGGTGACGGTCAGGCAGTCGCCGTGCAGCAGTCCCCCCTCGAGCAGCATCTTCATGAGCGGCTGGATGCCGCCGATCGCCACGAGCTCGGACATGAGGTAGCGGCCGCTGGGGCGCAGGTCGGCGAGCACCGGCACGCGCCGGCCGATGCGCGTGAAGTCATCAAGCGTCAGGCGCACGCGGGCGGCGTGCGCGATCGCGAGCAGGTGCAACACGGCGTTGGTGGAGCCCCCGAGCGCGATGACCACGGTGATGGCATTTTCGAACGCCGGCGCGTCAGGATGTCGCGCGGCTTCGAAGCCCTCGCGCACCAGGCGCACCACGGCCTCGCCGGCGCGCCGGCAGTCGGAGCGCTTGTCCTGCCCGACCGCCTCCTGCGCGGAGCTGCCGGGTAAGGACAAGCCCAAGCGCCTCGATCGCCGAGGCCATGGTGTTGGCCGTGTACATGCCCCCGCAGCTGCCGGGACCCGGGATCGCGGTGCGCTCGATGTCGAGCAGGCCGGCGTCGAGAGCGTGCCGGCGGCGTGCGCTCCGACCGCCTCGAACACCGAGACGATGTCGCGCCGCTGCGCGCCCGGACGGATGGTGCCGCCGTAGACGAAGATCGCCGGGCGGTTCAGGCGCGCCATGGCCATGGCGCAGCCGGGCATGTTCTTGTCGCAGCCGCCGATGGCCACGAAGCCGTCGAAACCCGCGGCGCCCGCCACCGTCTCGATGGAATCGGCGATGACCTCGCGCGACACCAGCGAATAGCGCATGCCGGGCGTGCCCATCGAAATGCCGTCCGAGACCGTGATGGTGTTGAACAGCACGCTCTTGGCGCCCGCGGCATCCACGCCGAGCGCACGCTTCGCGTGCCAGTTCACCGATGTGCATGTTGCAGGGGGTGACGTTGCCCAGGTGGAGGCGACGCCGATCTGCGGACTGCGCGAAATCCGCCTCGCGCGAAGCCCACCGCACGCAGCATCGCGCGCGCGGGCGCCTGCTGGGCGCCGTCCATGACCACGCGCGAGTAGGCGCGCGGATCGATCTTCTTTTTCGCCATGCTGCTCAAGGTCCCGTGGTTTGCGTGTCGTTGCGATCCCCTAGCCCGCCAGCGCCCGCCCCATGCGCGAGAAGCCCAGCGCGCCGGTGGTCGTCAGCGCCACGGGCAGCACCAGCGCATAGCGCCCGGCCCCGGGGTGCCAGTGCTCCAGCCCCATGTACGCGAGCACGCCGAGCGGCGGAGCGATGCCGCCGCGCAGCCCGGTGAGCGTGACGTGCACGCCCATATAGTGCTGCGCGCGCCCGATGGAGGCGAAATCGTTGTGGCCCAGGATTCCAGCCTAGATTAGCACCCGCGTTCGCCGCGCCCAGCAGCACCGCGCCGGCCCACAAGAGCACGCAGCGAGCGCGTGAACACGCCCAGGCACAGCGTGCAACACGCCAGCACCAGCGCCCAGCCCTGGCGCGAACGGTAGCGCACCACGTGCGAGCCATCGAACAGCCGCGCCCACCAGGGCATGAAGAGCGGCTGCGTGATGAGCGGCACCACGGCCAGCAGGCCGATCTGCAGCGCGCTCGTGAGGTGCAGCTGCTCGGAAAACAGCAGCACCAGCTGTGCGGTCAGCATGAGGTTGCCGCCGCCGAAGATCCCCATCCACAGCATGTACTCGCGATAGGCCGGATCCCCTTTGAGGATCTGCGTCAGCATCGCAAGACTGAACGGCTCGTGGCTCGCCCCGCTCGCGGCCTCCGCGGCCAGCAGCTGGAACTCCGCCGCACGCGCATGGCCCGATACAGCCACGCGCCGAGCAGGCCCGCGAGCGCGCCCATGCCGTACAGCCAGCGCGCATCGATCGCGCGCGCCTCGAGCGCCCAGCCGACCAGCCCCGCCGAGATCGCCACGGCGATCGAGTTCACGATCACGATGCGACCGGTGATGCGCGCGAGCACGCGGCGCGGGTAGTTGGCCGTCCAGATCGCCGCGCGCACCGTCAGGATGCCCGCCCACACCACGCGCGCGGCGATGATCGAGCCCACCGTCAGCATGAGCCCGGAAGCGGCGCGTGAGCCGAAGGCCACCGAGCCGACGAGCAGCGCAAAGGCGGCCTGCAGCACGACCATCAACTGCACGCGGGCGCGGCCGTGCGCGACGTTCGCCCACACGAAACTCAGGACATTGGAGAAGGCCGGCGCGCCGCTCACCAGCGCGACCGCGATATTGACCCCGAACACGGAAGCGGCGCCGGCGAAGTGCTGCTTCACGAGCACGGCCGCGGTTGCCCCTCGACCAGCCCCAGCGCCAGGCCCAGCAGGCCCCACGGCAGGATCTCGCGGCGGAAGATGCCCTCGGCGAGAGCGCTGGGCTGGACGATGCGGCCTGCGGGCACGGCGCGAAGCTTAACGCACGGGCGCGCGGCGCGCCGGGTCTCGTTGACAAGTTCCGGCCCGCTGTGCTCCTATCGGGAGCATCAGGATTTGTTCGCAACCGATGAATTACCCGCACGCCTCGGCCTTGACCAACGCAGCGCCTGTGAGCGCTCTGCGGCCGCTGCTGCTGGCACTTCCCGTACCGGCGCTCCTTAGCGGAGCGGCGCGGTGCGGGGCACTCGCGAACGCCTGATCAAAACCAGGCACGAGCGAAGTAAGACACCAAAGAACCCCGCACCGGCCCCAAAGCCGCTGCGGGGTTTTTAGCTTGCAAACCGTCCTTACGAGGCTTCGAGGAGTGATTCAGATGAGGCTGTATTCGCATAAAGACGTCGACAAGCGCGCCCTGAAGGGCGCCCGCATCGCGATCCTCGGCTACGGCAGCCAGGGGCGTGCGCATGCGCTGAACCTGAAGGACAGCGGCTTCGATGTCGTCGTCGGCGTGCGCAAGAACGGCGCCGGCTGGAACAAGGCCAAGAAGGCGGGCTTGAAAGTCGCAGAGCCGGCCACGGCGGTCGCCGGCGCCGACCTCGTCGCCATCCTGATCCCGGACACCGCGCAGAAGGAGTTCTATCAGAGCATCAAGGCGCAGCTGAAAAAGGGCGCCACCCTGCTCTTCGCGCACGGCTTCAACGTGCACTTCAAGCAGATCAAGCCCCGCAAGGACCTCGACGTGGTGCTCATCGCCCCCAAGGGCCCGGGGACCTGGTGCGCCGCCAGTACCAGGAGGGCGCCGGCGTCCCGTGCCTGCTCGCGGTCGCCCAGGACGCGAGCGGCAAGGCGCACGCCCGCGCCCTCGCCTATGCCCACGGCATCGGCGGCACGCGCGGCGGGGTACTCGAGACCACCTTCGCCGAGGAGACCGAGACCGATCTGTTCGGCGAGCAGGCGGTGCTGTGCGGCGGCGCCACGGAGCTGGTGGTGAAGGGTTTCGAGACCCTGGTCGAGGCCGGCTACCAGCCCGAGGTCGCCTACTACGAGTGCCTGCATGAGCTGAAGCTGATCGTGGATCTGCTCTACGAGGGCGGACTCGCCAAGATGCACCAGTTCATCAGCGAGACCGCCAAGTACGGCGATCTCACGCGCGGGCCGCGCATCGTGAACGAGCGCGTCAAGAACGAAATGCGCAAGGTCCTCAAGGAAGTGCAGAGCGGCAAGTTCGCGCGCCAGTGGATCAAGGAGAACGCCACCGGCAAGGCCAACTACCAGAAGCTGCTGCGCGATGACATCGCCCACCCGATCGAGAAGGTGGGCGCGGCGCTGCGCGGCCGCATGGCGTGGCTGCAGGAAAAGCGCAGCTGATGACCGTAGCGCGCCGCCGCCCGCGCGGGCGCGGCGCGCCCCTCCCTAACCTGGAATCCCGGAAGTGCCCCATGGCCGCCAATCCCGACCGCGTACTGATCTTCGACACCACGCTGCGCGACGGCGAGCAGTCCCCGGGCTGCAGCATGACCCGCCCGAGAAGCTGCGCGTGGCACGCGCGCTCGCTGAACTCGGCGTGGATGTCATCGAGGCCGGCTTCCCGGCGGCCTCGCGCGGGGACTTCGAGAGCGTCGCGGCAGTGGCGGGCGAAGTCGACGGCCCGATCATCTGCGGCCTGGCGCGCTGCAACCCGGATGACATCGAACTCGCGGCGCGCGCGCTGGCCGCGGCGCCCCGCCGCCGCATCCACGTGTTCCTCGCCACCAGCGCCATTCACCGCCAGCACAAGCTCAACATGGCGCAGGAGGAAATCCTGCGCCTGGCGGCGAGCGGCGTGCGCGCGTGCGCGCGAGCTGTGCGAGGACGTGGAATTCTCCCCCGAGGACGCCTCGCGCACCGAGCTGGAGTTCCTGGCGCAGGTGGTCGAGGTCGCCATCGGCGCCGGCGCCACCACCGTCAATATCCCCGACACGGTCGGCTACACGGTGCCGGATGAGTTCGCGGAGCTGTTCCGCTACCTGCGCAAGAACGTGCGCGGCATCGAGGGCGTGCGCCTCTCCGTGCACTGCCACGATGACCTCGGCATGGCGGTCGCCAACAGCCTGACGGCGGTGGTGGCCGGCGCGCGCCAGATCGAGTGCACCATCAACGGCATCGGCGAGCGCGCCGGCAACTGCTCGCTCGAGGAGGTGGTGATGGCGCTGAAGACGCGCGCCGCCTTCTTCAACGTCGCCACCAACATCCAGACCAACCGCCTCTACCCGACCTCGCGCCTGATCTCGAGCATCACCGGCATGCCGATCCCGCGCAACAAGGCGGTCGTGGGCGAGAATGCCTTCGCGCACGAGGCGGCATCCACCAGCACGGCATGCTGCAAGCACCATTCCACCTACGAGATCCTGCGCCCCGAGGATGTGGGCCTGTCGCGCAGCCACCTGGTGCTCGGCAAGCACTCCGGGCGCCACGCCTTCCGCGAGCGCGCGTGCAGGCGCTCGGCTTCGAGCTCGATGAGCTCGAGTTCAACCGCGTGTTCGAGGAGTTCAAGGCGCTCGCCGACAAGAAGAAGGAGCTCTTCGACGGCGACATCGAGGCACTGGTGCTGCGCGCGGAGGGCGCCGCCAGCGGCCCCTGGGAGCTCATCGAGCTCACCACCGAGGCCAAGAGCAACGGCACGGCGCGCGCGGTGGTGACGCTCAAGCACGCCGACGGCCGCCTCACCGAGCGCACCGCCGCCGGCGACGGGCCGGTGGATGCCGCCTTCAAGGCCATCGAGACGGCGACCGGTATCACGGTGGTGTTGCGCAAGTTCGAGGTGCACGCGGTGAGCGAGGGCGAGGACGCGCAGGGCGAGGCGCGGGTGTACGTGGAGTACAATCACAAGACCTACCGGGGCGCGAGCGTCAGCACCAACATCGTCGAGTCGGGCACGCGCGCGTTTCTCGAGGTGATCAACCGCATCGAGCTGGCCGCCGCCGGTGCCCGTTCCCGCGAGGAGCGGACCGCCGCGACCAGCGCTTAAGGAGACTCCATGCCCATTCCGGCCACGCAATTCATCTGGTTCAACGGCAAGCTCGTGCCCTGGGAGAAGGCCACGGTGCACGTGCTCAGCCACGCCCTGCACTACGGCTCCTCGGTGTTCGAGGGCGTGCGCGCCTACGAGACGCCCAAGGGCGTGGCTATCTTCCGCCTGCGCGACCACACGCGCCGGCTGTTCGACTCGGCCAAGATCTACCGCATACCGATGCCGTTCTCGCCCGAGCAGCTGAACGAGGCCTGCCGGCAGGTCATCGCCGCCAACGAACTGAAGCGCGGCGCGTACCTGCGTCCGGTGGTGTTCCGCGGCTACGGCGAGATCGGCGTGACGCCCAAGCACGAGCCGCCGACGGAAGTCGCGGTGGCCGCCTGGGAATGGGGCAAGTATCTTGGCGCGGAGGCCGAGGAGCACGGCGTGGATGCCTGCATCTCCTCCTGGCAGCGCGTGGCACCGGAACACCCTGCCGGCGCTCGCCAAGGCCGGCGGCAACTACCTGTCGAGCTAGTCTGATCGGCGCGGAGGCGCGGCGCCTCGGGTTCGCCGAGGGCATCGGGCTGTCCGCCGACGGCACCCTGAGCGAGGGCTCGGGGGAGAACCTGTTCCTGGTCAAGGACGGGGTGCTGCTCACGCCCGCCCTCGCCCACTCGGTGTTGGGCGGACTCACGCGCGACAGCGTCATGCGCCTGGCGCGCGAGCGCGGCATCGAGGTGAAGGAGTGCGCCATTCCGCGCGAGCTGCTCTATATCGCCGATGAGGCCTTCTTCACCGGCACCGCGGTCGAGATCACCCCGATCCGCTCGGTGGACCGCCTCAACATCGGCTCCGGCAAGCGCGGCCCGATCACCGAGACCCTGCAGAAGGCCTTCTTCGGGCTGTTCGCCGGCACGACGCAGGACAAGTGGGGCTGGCTCGACTACGTCGACATGTCCGCCCGCGCGCGGCGGCTTCCGGATGAGGCAGCCGGCCCAAGCGATGAGCGCCGCGCCGCGCACCCTGCTCGAGAAGCTCTGGCAGTCCCACGTCGTGGTACCCGAGAGCGCGACCGCGCCCGCGGTGCTGTACGTGGACCTGCACCTGATCCACGAGGTCACCTCGCCGCAGGCCTTCGCAGTGCTCCGGCGCCGCGGCCTGCGCGTGCGGCGCCCGGAGCGCACGCTCGCCACCATGGATCACTCCACGCCGACCCACCCGCGCAGGTGTTCGGCGGGGCACCGATCGCGGTCGACTCGGCCGCCCGGCAGGTGGCGCAGCTGGAGACGCAATTGCGCCGAGTTCGGCATCGAGCTGCTGGCGCTGCGGCATGCGCAACGCGGCATCGTGCACGTGATCGGACCGGAACTGGGCTTGAGCCAGCCCGGGCAGACGATCGTGTGCGGCGACAGCCACACGAGCACGCACGGTGCGCTCGGTGCGCTCGCCTTCGGCATCGGCACGACCGAGGTCGGGCACGTATTCGCCACGCAGTGCCTGCTGCAGCGCCAACCGCGGGCGCTCGCCATCAACGTCGCCGGACGCCCTGAGCGCCGGGCGTCAGCGCCAAGGACCTGATCCTCGCCATCATCGGCACGCATCGGTGTCGACGGCGGCACCGGGCACGTCATCGAGTACCGCGGCCCGGCGCATCCGCGCGCTCGGCATGGAGGAGCGCATGACCGTGTGCAACATGTCGATCGAGGCCGGCGCGCGCGCCGGCATGATCGCCCCGGATGAGGTGACCTACGCCTACCTCGCCGGACGCCCGCGCGCGCCCCAGGCAGCAGGCGTGGGACGCGCGCTCGAGGCCTGGCGCACGCTGCCGAGCGATCCCGGCGCGCGCTTCGACCGGGAAGTGACGATCGACGCGGCGGCCGTGGAGCCGATGATCACCTACGGCACCAACCCGGGCATGGTGATGCCGATCGGCGGGCAGATTCCGGTGCGCCCCGATGATGTGGCCTTCGCGCGCGCCCTGAGCTACATGGGACTCACGCCCGGGCAGCCGCTCGAGGATCAGAAAGTGAACGTGGTGTTCCTCGGCAGCTGCACCAACGCGCGCCTGTCGGACCTGCGCGAGGCGGCGCGCCTGCTGCGCGGGCGGCGCATCGCGCGCGGTCTCACGATGCTGGTGGTGCCCGGCTCCCAGGAGGTGAAGCGCCAGGCCGAAAGCGAGGGCCTGCACCGCGTGTTCCTCGAGGCCGGCGCCGAGTGGCGCGAATCGGGTTGCTCGATGTGCCTCGGGGATGAACGGGGATGTGGTGGCGCGGGGTGAGTATTCGGTGAGCACCAGCAACCGCAACTTCGAGGGGCGCCAGGGCGCCGGGGCGCGCACGCTGCTGGCAAGCCCGCTCACCGCGGCCGCCTGCGCGCTCACCGGGCGCGTGACCGATCCGCGCGAGCTGCTGTAGCGCCTGCGCATGCAACCCTTCACCCGACTCACTTCGCGCACCGTCGTGCTGCCGGCGGCGAACATCGACACCGACCAGATCATCCCGGCGCGCTTCCTCACCACCACGACGCGCGAGGGCCTCGGGTGCGCAGCTGTTCGCCGACTGGCGTTACGAGCGCGAGCGGCGCGCCGCGCGCGGACTTCGTGCTCAACCGCCCGGAAGCGGCCGGCGCGCAGATTCTCGTCGGCGGGCGCAACTTCGGCTGCGGCTCCTCGCGCGAGCACGCGCCGTGGGCGCTCATCGAGCACGGCTTCCGCGCCGTCATCAGCACCGAGATCGCGGATATCTTCCGCAGCAACGCGCTGAAGAACGGCCTGCTGCCGGTGATCGTCGAGGAGCCTGTGAGCGCCTGGCTGCTCGCGCACCCGGGCAGCTGAGGTGAGCCTCGAGGTCGCGCACACGCACGCTGACGCTGCCCTCGGGCGTGACGGCGAGTTTCCCGCTCGAGGCCTTCGCGCAGCACTGCCTGCTGCAGGGCGTGGATGAGCTCGGCTACCTGCTCGCGCACGCCGCCGACGATCGAGGCCTTTCGAGCGCCGCGCATGAGAGCGCGGATCGCGGTCCTGCCCGGTGATGGCATCGGTCCGGAGGTCATCGCCGCAGGGCCTGAAGTGTCTCGCCGCGGTCGCGCGCCTCTTCGGGCACGACTTCGAGCTCACCGAGCTTCCCTTCGGCGGGCGGCCATCGAGGCGCACGGCGACTCCGCCGCCCGCGCACACCCTGGAGGCGTGCCGCAGCGCCGATGCGGTGCTGCTGGGGGCGATCGGCGGTCCGCAAGTGGTCGGGCGCCGGAGGCGCGGGTGCGTCCCGAGCAGGGGCTGCTGCGGCTGCGCGCCGCGCTCGGTGCGTTCGCGAACCTGCGACCGGTGCGGGTGCACCCGGCGCTGCTGGACGCCTCCACGCTGCGGCGCGAGGTGATCGAGGGCGTCGACCTTGTGTTCGTGCGTGAGCTCACCGGCGGCATCTACTTCGGCGAGAAGCACCGCGATGCGGCGAGCGCCTCCGATCTGTGCAGTCTACACGCAGTGCGGAGATCGAGCGCATCGTGCGGGTGGCGGCGCGGCTGGCGCGCGCGCGCGGCGCAGCGGCTCACCTCCATCGACAAGGCGAACGTGCTGGAGACCTCGCGCCTGTGGCGCGAGGTTGCCACGCGACGTCATGGCCGCGGAGTTCCCCGACGTGGCGCTCGAGCACATGCTGGTGGACTCGGCCGCCATGCACCTCATCCGCCGGCCGCGCGATTTCGACGTCCTCGTGACCGAGAACATGTTCGGCGACATCCTCACCGATGAGGCCGCGATGCTCGCCGGCTCGCTGGGCCTGCTGCCCTCGGCCTCGCTCGGCGAAGGCACGCGCGGCCTTTACGAGCCCATCCACGGCTCGGCCCCGACATCGCCGGACGCGGCATCGCCAACCCCTACGGCACGATCCTCAGCGTGCGCGCTGCTGCTGCGGCACTCGCTCGGACTGCAGGCCGAGGCGGCGCGCGCTCGAGCAGGCAGTGCACCAGGCACTCGCCGCGGGCGTGCGCACCGGCCGATCTCGCACCAGCGCGGGGCGACGCGGGCGTCTCGGCCGCGAGCCGGCGCGGCCGTGCTCAGCAACCTGACGCGACGCGGCTGAGGCTCGGCCGCTCGATCACCCGCGCCACCCGCTCCAGCGCGCGCGCCAGGTCCTGCGCGCAGATCCTCCAGTCCCTCGATGCCGATCGACAGGCGTATCAGGCCATCGCTGAGGCCCGGCGCGGCGCGCGCGGCCGGGTCCATGGCCGCGTGCGTCATGCTCGGCCGGGTGGGCGACCAGGCTCTCCACGCCGCCCAGGGACTCCGGCGAGCGAGAAGCACTCCAGGCCAGCGACGAATTCGCGCACTCCCTCGTGGCCGCCCTCCAGCTCCAGCGTCACGACCGCACCGAAGCCCTTCTGCTGACGCTTCGCCAGCTCGTGCCCGGGATGCTGCGGGCAAGGCCCGGGAACCACACGCGCCGCACTCGGCACGCGTATTCAGCCACTCAGCGAGCGCCTGGGCGTTGCGGCCGTGGTGCTCCAGGCGCGCGTGCAGGGTGCGCAGCCCGCGCAGGGTCATGAAGCTGTCGAACGGTGCCCCGGTGAGCCCCAGGCAGTTCGCCCACCAGGTGAGCTCCCCGGCGAGCGCGGCATCGCGCGCGATCACCGCCCCGCCCACCACATCGCTGTGACCGTTGATGTACTTGGTGGTCGAGTGCACCACGAGGTCGGCGCCGAGTGTCAGCGGCTGCTGCCAGCCGGGCGAGAGGAAGGTGTTGTCCACCACCGTCAGCGCGCCGGCCGCGCGCCCGAGCTGCACGCAGGCGGCGATGTCGGTGATGCGCAGCAGCGGGTTGCTGCGGAGTCTCGATCCACAGCAGCGCGCGGGCGTCGACAGCGCCGCGCGCAGCGCCGCCGCGTCGCCGAAGTCGACGAACTCCACCTGCCGCTCGCCGCGGCGCCGCCAGGCATCGAACAGGCGGTAGGTGCCGCCGTAGCAGTCGTGCGGCGCGATGATGCGGGCGCCGGCGGGCACCAGGTAACCGGTGACGGTGATGGCGGCCATGCCGCTCGCGGTGATGACGGCGCTGGCGCCGTGCTCGAGTTCCGCCAGCGCCTGCCCGAGCAGGTCGCGCGGTCAGGTTGCCCGAGCGGGTGTAGTCGTAGGTGCGCTTCTCGCCGAAGCCGCGGAAGGCGAAGGTGGAGGTCAGGTGCAGCGGCGGCACGACGCAGCCGCTGTCATCGTCGCACTCGATCCCCGCGCGGACTGCGCGCGTGACATCCGAGGCGCCACTGTTGGCGGCGCTGCGGGGCCTGAGGAGTCCGGGCGGCTTGCTCATGGCACGCACCCGGCACGCAGCGGCTGCACGGCAGGTCGATCTTTGAATCAGAGGCACACATCGGCTGAAACTCCGCTAAAAATAAGACCGTCTCTCACCGGTCTCCTGCGGAGCGCGCCTGCCACGGGGACCCGTGGCAGGCTTGTCGCGTCCATCCCCTTAGGGCTTTACACCCATCAGGGCCACGCTGAACCGCTCATCTGTCGACGCCCTTGGGGCACGTCGCAGGAGTTAGCACCTTTCCAGGGTGGTTAAGCCTGGCGGTTGCTCCGGCGTCCAAGGGCCTTACCCTCAGCCGGTCTCGATGAGTGGCTGTGAGTTTAGGGGCAGCCCTGCAGGAGGCGCAAGCACCGCAGGGCTCCGGCGCGGCGCCGGGCGGTGCGTTCCGTGACGGTCCGCAAGCCCCCGTTCAGTGCGCCGCGGGGCCTTCCGCGTGCCGTTCGGCCTCGGCGGCCTCGCCGTTCCTGCCCCGGGCCTTGAGCGAATCGGCGATCAGGTGCCAGGCGGAGGCCTGCGCGGCGGCGTCCCCGGTGGCAAGCGACAGGGCCTTGCGGCTCCATCGCAGTCCGCCTGCGCGGGATTGCTTTCGGCCAGGCGGATGCGACCGAGCTCGATCCACAGGAGCGGATTGTCCGGCTCGATGCGCAGCGCCCGCTCGAGGGTGGCCGCCGCCTGCCCGAAATCCCCGCTGGCGGCCTGGTGTGGGCCTGGGACACGAGCGCGCTCGAGGCGGCTCCCAGGTGAAACTGCCGCGGCGGCGGCGCGGGCCGCTCCGGGGGCACCGGCGTGGCCTCGCCGGCCGGCGCCGCGGTTCCGGGCGCTGGCTGCGCGGAGCCGGACGGCTGGCGCGGCTGGCGGGTTCGCGAAGGGCGCCGGCCGGGTGAGGCGCACGCGCTCAGGAGGCCGCGCGGCGAGGCTCACGGCCAGCAGGGTTCTCAGTGACATGACGCGGATCATAGCCGCCTCGCGCTGCAGTGCCAGGGCCGCGCACTAGTGCACGATCCGCTGCAGCAGCTGCTCGGCTTTATCCTTCAGCGTGCTCAGCGGGTTCAGAGTGACTCGCCGGGGTGTCCGGAAAGCCGCAGCCGGGCTTGGCGGGCAGCTGCGCAGCCGCCGGCACGGCGATCGCGATGAGTCCGCGGCACAGCCCGGCAGCGCGCGCAGGCCGCTCGCGTACTCCACGTGCACCTCGATGAGCGACTCGGGCTGAGCCGCCTCCCACGAGCGTGCGCCCAGGCCTGCCATGACGTGCGCCCACACCGGCAGCGCGCCGGCGGAGCCGGTGAAGCCGGTCGGCCCGTTGTCGTCGTACCCCACCCACACCACCACCAGGTGGCTGCCGGAGAAGCCGGCGAACCAGCTGTCGCGGTAGTCCGGAGGAGGTGCCGGACTTGCCCGCGACCACCAGCGTCGGGCGGCAGCAGCGCGTGCGCCGCGCGCCCGGTGCCGTGGTCCATGACCGCCACCAGCATGCGATCCAGCTGATAGATGTTTTCCGGCGAGGCGACCTGGGTCACCCGCAGCGGAAACGCCTTCAGCCGCCTTGCCGTCGGCTGCCGATCACCGCGCGCACCGCGCGCAGCGGGTTCTGGAAGCCGCCGTTGGCGAGCCCGTTGAACAGCTGCGCGGCCCGAGCGGCGTGACGCTCGACCGCGCCGGAGCAGCATCGCCGGTACCGGCGCGGGCGGGGGCGCGAGGCCGAAGCGCTGCAGCGTCTGCGCCACCTTCGGCACATCCCACATCCATGCCCGACCCCGACGGTGGCGAGGTTCAGCGGAGTCGGCCATGCGCGCGCACCACCGGCACCGGGCCGTAGACCTGGCGGGTGAAATTCTTCGGCTTCCAGTGCCGGCCGTTGCTCCAGCTTCACGTCCACCGGCGCGTCCTGCACCACGCGTGGCGGCGGTGTAGCGGCCGTCTCGAGCGCAGTGAGGTAGATGAAGGGGCTTCACGAGCGAGCCCATCGAGCGGCGCGCATCGAGCGCGCGGTCGAAGCCGTCGTAGCCGCACATCGCGCCCGCCGACGATCGCGATCACATCCCCGCTCTGCGGCGCGGTTACCACCACCGCGCCTCCGAGCGGCTGCCTGCGTCTGCCTTGTGCAGGCGAGTCCAGGCGCGCCAGAGCTCGCGCTCGAGCGAACGCTCGGCCTCCCTCCTGGGCGCGCGGCTCGAGGCTGGTGTAGATCGATCAGTCCGGCTTCCGTCAGGTCCTGCTTCGTGATAGTCGCGCCGCAGCGTGCGGCGCACGAAGTCCGAGGTACGCCGGATAGTAGGCACCGGCCGGGCGGCCGCGTGCACGCCCAGAGCGGCTCGGCGGCGGCTGCGCGGCGTCTTCGGCCTTCACGATCCCGCTGCTCGGCCATCACCTTGCAGTACCAGATCGCGCCGCACGCGCGCGCGCTCGGCGGTGACGGCGCGGATCGTAATAGGAGGGTCCGCGCACGATCGCGACCAGCAGCGCCACTTCCGGCAAGATCCAGTTCCGCGAGCGGCTTGCCGAAGTAGAACTGGCTCGCCAGACCGAAACCGTGGATGGCGCGATGCCCGTCCTGGCCGAGGAAGATCTCATTGATGTACGGCGTTCATCAGGTCGGTCTTTGGTGAAGTGCGCATCGAGCGCCATCGCCATGACCGCCTCGCGCAGCTTGCGGCGACAGCGTCTGGCGCGAGTTGAGGAAGTAACTGCGCACCAGCTGCTGCGTGCAGCGTGCTGCCGCCTTGCTCGATCTGCCCGGCGCGCACGTTCACCCACAGCGCGCGCAGCATGCCGAGCGGGTCGACGCCGTGGTGCTGTCGAACTTGCGGTCCTCGACCGCCTTGAGCGCCGGCCGGCAGCAGCGGCGGCACCTCCGCGGGACCGACAACGATGCGATCCTCGCCATGGATCGGGAAGATGCTGCCGATCAGCAGCGGCTCGAGGCGCAGCACCGGCAGCTCCGCGCCCGGCGCGCATCGTGCAGGCGGCTCGACGCCTCTGGCTGCCGTGGTGATGCTCGAGCCGCAGCGCCGGGCGGCTCTCGTCGGCGAAGCGCGCCGGCCGCAACGCCACACCGCCAGCTGATCGCCGCTGACGCGAGCTGCCGGGCTGCTCGGCAGGCGTCCGCGCGCCGGTAGTGCAGCCGCTCAGTTCCGCCTCGGAACAGCGCCATGGTGAGGGGCGCCGGCGTAGCAGCTCCAGGGGCGCCGCGTACACCTGCGCGGGCAGCGGTCCAGCGGCGCCCTCGAACTGGCGCGTGACCAGGCGGTCGCAGATAGAAGAGGTAGGACCAGCGCCAGCGCCAGCACGCCGCGGCGCTGCACAGGAGTATGCGCCGCTTCAGATGAAGAGCTCCGTGCGCCGGGTCGCCAGGTTGTAGTGCGAGCTCATCGCGCGCCCGTAGGCACCCCGGCGCTGGCGATGATGAGCACGTCGCCCTCGCGGGTCAAGCGGCAGCAGGCCGGTCGTGACCGAGCACGTCGGCGCTTTCACAGATCGGGACCCGACGACGCTGACCAGCTCGGTGCGCGGCTTCGTCGGCGCGCGTGAGGTTGGCGATCCGATGGTATGAGCCCATAGAGCGCCGGGCGGATGAGCGAGTTCATCCCGGTGGCGACGCCGACGAAGCGCACCCCGCCCTTGGTCTTCAGCTGCGTGACGCGCGCGAGCAGTACGCCGGCGGCGGCGACGCAGTAGCGCCCAGGTTCGAGCCATACTCAGCTTCGCGTTCCGCGCGCACCGCCAGCAGCAGCGTATCGAGCTTGGCCAGGTCGAGGCCGGGCTGGATCGGGCCGCTCCGGCACCCCCAGGCCTGCCGCCCACATCGATCACCCGCAGATCCTCGAAACCCTTGCCGCGCCGGCCAGCACCCGCGCGGTGTGCTCCCAGACTCGTAACATCGAAGATGCCGCTGCCGACGTGCGCCTGCAGTCCGACGATGCGCGCGCCGGCCGCCTGCGCCAGTCCTGCGAGCACGCGCAGCTTCCGAGAGCTGCACGCCGAACTTGGAGCGCGTGCCGGCGGTGCGCACGTGGTCGATGGTGACCGCGGCCGACGCCCGGTGTCGATGGCGCACGAAGATGTCGCGACCGGCGAAAGCAGCTGCGGCCAGCTGGCGAAAGCACGTAGGCGTTGTCGACCGTGAGACGCGCACGCCGGCCTTGCAGCGCCCAGTCGAGTTCCGCGCGCGCGGCGAAGTTCGGCGTGTACAGGATGCGCTGCGGCTCGAGGTCCGGGAAGGTCTGCACGCAGCCGCTCGATCTCCCCGCGCGACGACGCACTCGAACTCGACCCTCGGCGCGCAGCGCCGCGAGGATCTGGCGCGTGCGGGTTTGGCCTTCATCGAGTAGTGCACGCGGCTGATGGCGCTCAGCTGAGCGCAGACAGCGCCGCGGCGCGCACCACCTCGAGGTCGCGATGAAGGCGGCCTCCGTCGCCTGAGCGCCTCAGCAGCGGCGGCGCGCTTGGCGCGCCACCACGCCGCGCGGCGTGCCACCGCCGCCCGGCTGCGAGCGAACAGCTGCTGCCAGGTGGGACCGAGCACGCGGTCCCCGGCGACCGGGCCGGATCGAGCAGTTCGTGCAGCTGCTCGCACCAGACGGTCGCCCTGCGTCCTCGTCGACCACGAAGGTGAAGTTCAGGTCGTTGGCCGCCTGGCTCACGAGGTAGATCTTCTGCTCTTCGAAGAACTCAAAGCGCGCCGCCGAGCTGTGCAGGATGCGCGCGGATGTTGCGCCCCACCAGGCTCACCGAGGCGCACGGACCCGATGACCTGCACGCGGCACAGCGCGCGACAGGTCCGCGCACCAGATCCGCGACCCGTGCGTGTCGAGCGTGTTGGCCGGCCGGGTCGAGCGACACGGTCACGTTGGTCTCGGAGGTGGACACCAGGTCCACCGACATGCCGTGCTGCTTGAAGATCTCGAAGGCGTCGGCGAGGAAGCCCGACCTGGTGCCACATTCCCGGCTCTCCAGCGCCACCAGCGTGATGCCCTTCTTGGTGCACACCGCCTTCAACCTGCGCGCCCGCGCGTCGCCGCTCCGGCCCGGAGCACGCGTGCCTTCAAGCTGCGGGCGCCTGCGGTCGGCGTAGACGTGCAGCGGGATGCGGTACTGGCGCGCAGGCAGATGCAGCGCGGGTGCAGCACCTCGGCGCCGCTGCGTGGCGATCTCCTGCGCCTCGTCGTAGTGCAGCGCGCGCAGCAGGCGCGCGGTCGGCGTGGAGCGCGGATCGGCGCTGAACATGCCCGGCACGTCGGTCCAGATCTCCAGCCGCTGCGCGCCGCAGCTTCGCGGCGAGATAGCGCCGCTGAGGTGTCCGAGCCGCCGCGCCCGAGGAGCACGGCGTTGTTGTCCTCGTCGCTGGCGATGAAGCCCTGGGTGATGACGATCGGCGACGCGGCGCTGCAGCTGCGCGGCGCAGGTGCCGCATCGGCGCGAAGCTGCACACCGCCGAGAGCACTGCCGCGCCTGCGCCGCGTCGGAGGCGCTCGGCGCGCAGCATGGTGCGCGCATCCGTCCAGGCCACCTCCAGACCCCTGGCGCGCAGGAAGCGACGCGCCGATCTGGGTGGCCATCAGTTCCCCGTCGCCAGCATCGGCGCGCGCGCGTGCGCTCGCTCACCTCGCGCACCAGGGAAACCCCGGCGGCGATCTCGCGCAGTTCCGCAAGGTGCCGCCCACATCCTCGCCCACGCGCCACGGCGAGCTCCGCGGCGAGCCGGCGATGGCGCTCCTCGATCGCCCGCAGCTCCTCCTCCTGGGCCTGGCTGATGGCGGCATCCAGCAGGCGCTCGAGGCGATCGGTGATGCCGTCGAGCAGGGCCGAATGCACGATGAGTACCGGGCGCCGCCGGCGCGGCGCTCGGGCCACGATGCGCGATATTGGTCCAGTTGGCGAGGCTCTGAGACGCTGGTACCGCTGAATTTCAGGACGATCCAGGCCGAAGGCGCGGTCACTGACTTAGTCTCCAGGCGCTCCAAATCCCTCGCAGCGCACCGGGGGCGCCGTACGATCGTCGCGGGTAGCGCCCCGGCGTCGGGCGTACCGTACGGAGCTGTCCTCAAAGCTCGTCGTCGAAATCTTTGAGATCTTTCTCCAGCTGCTTGTCGGCGAGCACTTCCTCGAGCCGGCTCCAGGCCGCCTTGCCGCGCTTGCCCTGGGTTGCGTACGCGCTTGTCGACCTGATCAAGCAGCCGGTCGTAATCCGTGCCGTCCTCGGTGGGACCACTGGTCAGGAATTCATCGTCGATATCGAAGCCTCGGCTGGGCCATGTAACTGAACGAAGCATAA
>ERZ1370068.2092-contig-1254_pt1 | contig 18023 bp, 22 predicted proteins | sample MGYA00561227_ERZ1370068 | MGnify/ENA primary metagenome ERZ1370068 (study PRJEB38410, sample SAMEA6850437) | metagenome | study: Metagenomic assessment of the ecological functions of the soil: analysis of the soil microbiota associated with the...
GCTACGTATTGCTGGCGGCGCCAGCCATGCCGGGCGTCCACCTGGTGCTCACCGGCGAAGACGCGAAAAAGGAAGGCCTTGGCGGCATCCCGCCGCTCTTCATGCCCGAGGACATGGGCGGGCCGAAGGGCTACCGCACCTTCCGGCCGCTGCTCGAGCCCGCCAAGGCCCGCTACGTCGGCGATCGCATCGCCTTCGTCGTCGCCGACTCGCCCGGAGCTGGCGCGCATCGCCGCGGAGAAGGTCGAGGTCGACTACGAGCCGCTGCCCGCGGTGGTCAGCGTCGCCGACGCGGCGCAGGAGGGCGCGCCGAAGGTCTGGGACGACAACGCGGCGGGCAACCTCGCGTTCCCGCTGATGATGGGCAACAAGGACGCGACCGACGCGGCGTTCGCCAAGGCGAAGCACACCGTCGTCGCGTGCGGCTGTACAACAACCGCATCACCGCCAATGCCATGGAGCCGCGCGCGCTGCATCGGCGATTTCGCCAACGACTCGTTCACGCTCCACACCAGCTCGTCAGAACCCGCACGGCGTCGCGCTCGATCCTCGCCAGCGCGGTGTTCAAGATTTCAGAAAACAAGCTGCAGCGTCATTTCGCCCGACGTCGGCGGCGGCTTCGGCATGAAGGGCGACACCTATCCCGAGGACGGGCTGGTGCTGTGGGCGTCGCGCAGGCTCGGCCGCCCGGTGAAGTGGGTGGCGACGCGCACCGAATCGCTGCTCGGCGACAACCACGGCCGCGACCAGCTCATCAGCGCCGAGATGGCGCTGGACGAGAACGGCAAGATCCTCGCCGTGCGGGCGCAGGCGCTGCACGCGGTCGGCGCGTACGTGACCAACGCGGGCGTGGTGCCGGTGCTCTGCGCGCTGCGCAACATTCCGAACGTCTACGTCGTGCCGGCGATGCTGGTGATGAGCAAGGCGACCTTCACGCACACCACGCCGCTTGGGCCGTACCGCGGCGCCGGGCGCCCGGAGGCGTCCTACGTGATCGAGCGGCTGATGGACGATGCCGCGCGCAAGATCGGCATGGATCCGGTCGAGCTGCGCCGGCGCAACTACATCCCGCCGAGCGCCATGCCGTACGACACCACCGCGAACTGGACCGTCGGCAAGCCGGTGGGCTGGACCTACGACTCGGGAGAATTCGCGAAGCTGACGGACAGAGCCCTCGAAATCTCCGACTGGAAGGGCTTTGATTCTCGAAAAAAGGCTTCCCAGGAGAGGGGAAAACTGCGGGGACGCGCTCTTATCTATTATCTGGAGGACTCCGGCGTCTTCAACGAGCGCATGGAGCTGCGCTTCGACCCGAGCGGCACGGTCACGGTCGTCGCCGGGACGCACAACCACGGTCAGGGGCACGCGACCACCTATGCGCAGCTCGTCACCGAATGGCTGGGCGTGCCCTTCGAGAGCATTCGCCTCGTCCAGGGCGACACCGACGCGGTGGCGTTCGGCCGCGGCACCTACGCGTCGCGCAGCACCATGCTCGGCGGCTCGGCGCTGAAAGGCGCCGCCGACGCCATCATCGAGAAGGCGAAGCGGCATGGCGGGTCACCTGCTCGAAACCGCGGTTGCCGACATTGAATTCGAGGACGGGAAGTTCAAGCGTCAAGGGAACGGACAGAGCCATTCCGCTGACCGACGTGGCGAAGGCGTTCTACCGCCCGGTCGGGCCCGACGACGAAGTTCGGCACCGGCCTCGACGCGAGCGGCTCTTCGGCGGTGCCGCCCAGCTTCCCCAACGGCTGCCACGCCTGCGAGCTCGAGATCGACCCCGAGACCGGCGTGGTCGAGATCGATCGCTACACGGTCGTCGACGATGTCGGCACGGGTGATCAACCCGATGATCTGCCACGGCCAGATCGAAGGCGCGCTGGCGCAGGGCATCGGCCAGGCGCTGATGGAGAACGTCGCTTTCGACGCGGAGTCCGGGCAGATGCTCTCGGCGAGCTTCATGGACTACGCCATGCCGCGCGCCGCCGACCTGCCGCTGCACTACGAGATGGACTTCATCGACGTGCCGGCGAAGACCAATCCGCTCGGCGTCAAGGGCGTGGGCGAGGCGGGCTGCGTCGGCGCGCCGCCGGCGGTCATGAATGCGATCCTGGATGCGCTTGTCGGCTTTTCGAAAATATCCCATCTGGACATGCCCGCGACGCCGCGCCGCGTCTGGGAGGCGATCCAGAAGGCGAAGGCGTGAAGCTCGTCGTCAACGGCAAGCCGGTCGAGGTGAAGGCGAACGAGAACACGCCGCTTCTCTACGTCCTGCGCGAACGATCTCGGCCTGGTCGGCAGCCGCTTCGGCTGCGGCAGCGGCCAGTGCGGCGCCTGCTTCGTCCTGATCGACGGGCGCGCGATGGCGTCGTGCGATCTGCCCGTTTCTTTGCCGTTGGCAAATCAATGACCACGGTCGAAGGCCTGGAACGGCAAGCATCCCGTGCAGAAGGCGCTCGCTCGCCGAGCAGGCGGCGCAGTGCGGCTACTGCATGAGCGGAATCACCGTGGCTGCCGTCGGCTCTTCTTGCCACGAACAATGCTTCCCAGCGAAAAGCGAAGTCAAGGAAGCTCTGGACAAGAACCTGTGCCGCTGCGGCTCGCATCAACCGCGTCGTGCGCGCCGTCATGAGAGCCTCGCGTGAACAAGCCTGAGAAGCTGCCGCAGCGGGTGCGCATCGAGGCCGACGGCACGGTGTCGATCGCCGTCGGCAAGGTCGAGCTCGGGCAGGGGATCAGCACCGCGCTGGCGCAGATCGCCGCGGAGGAGCTCGGCGTCGACCTGGCGAAAATCAGAATACTGCCGGCGAGCACGCGCGTACAGCCCGGACGAAGGCGTGACCTTCGGGCAGCCTGTCGATCCAGGACGGCGGCAAGGCGCTGCGTGCGGCCTGCGCCGGAGCTGCGCGGCAGGGCGGAGAAGCCTGCGTCCGAATACAGGATCGTCGGCACGAACGCGCCGCGGCTCGACCTGCCGGGCAAGTTCGCGGGCGCGCGCGAGCTATGTGCAGGACATGGTGCTGCCGGGCATGCTGCACGCGCGCATCCTCCGGCCGCCGCGTCCGTTCGCGAAGCTGCGTCTCGATTCCCGATCACCCGGGACTGGTGAGGGACGGCAGCTTGCCGGCGTGCTCGCCGAGCGCGAAGAAGATGCGATCGAGGCGGCGAAGAAGCTGCGCGCGAAAGCGGTCTGGAGCGACGGCCCGGCGATGCCGCAGGACATCTACGCCTGGATGAAGGCGCACGTCGCGAAGAGCAGCGTCGCCAAGGAAGAAGGCCGATCCGGCGGCGAAGGCGCGCGGCGTGAAGCGGTGCAGGCCGAATACCGCAAGCCGTTCATCTGCCACGCCTCGATCGGCCCGTCGTGCGCGCTCGCGTGGATGAAGGGCGACACGCTCGAAGTGTGGTCGCACACGCAGGGCATCTTCAACCTGCGCAAGGAAATCGCGCTAGTGCTGCGCATGCCGGAGGACAAGGTCATCGTGCACCACGCCGAGGGCGCGGGCTGCTACGGGCACAACGGCGCCGACGACGTCGCGCTCGACGCGGCGCTGCTCGCGCGGCTGTCGCGCGGCCTGCCGGTGCGCCTGCAGTGGACGCGCGAGGATGAGTTCGCCTGGGAGCCGTACGGGCCCGCGATGGCTCGTCGCGCCTGGAAGCTGCACTTGGACGCGCAGGGCAGCATCGTCTCCTGGCGCCACGATCTCTGGAGCAACGGCCACACGCACCGCCCCGGACGCGCCGACCAGCCGGTGCTGATCGCCGCGCGGCGAGCTCGCGCAGCCCTTCGAGCGCGGGCCGGCGGTCGATCCGCCGCTGCCCGCCGGCGGCGCGAGCGCAATGCCGTGCCGGGCTACGAGTTCCCGGATCTCAAGGTGATGCATCACTACGTGCGCGAGAGCGCCGGTGCACGGCTCGTCGCTGCGCTCGCTCGGCGCGTTCGGCAACGTTTTCGCCATCGAGATCGTTCATGGACGAACTCGCGCTTGCCGGAGGGCGGATCCGGTCGCTTTCCGGCTGAAGCACCTGAAGGATCCCGCGTGGTCGTGCGGTGGTGGAGGAGGCTATTCGTCTTTCCAATTGGAATTCTTTTCCAAAAGCGAAGGAAGAGGACACGGCATCGCGTATGCCCGCTACAAGAACGTCGGCGCCTACTGCGCGGTGGTCGCCGAAGGTCGAGGCGGGCGGCGCCGAGCTGCGCGTCACGCGCCTGGTCGCCGCGGTCGACGTCGGCTTGCCGGTCAATCCCGACGGCGTCGTCAACCAGATCGAGGGCGGCTGCGTGCAGGCGACGAGCTGGACGCTGAAGGAAGAATGGAAGCCCGGGCACTGTCAGCTGGGAGGACTATCCGATCCTGCGATTCAGCGAAGCGCCCGCCGTAGAAGTTGTCGTTCTGATAAAATTCATTCCCATCCTTGGGTGCGGGAGAGTGCACCATGGACCGACCGTCGCCGCAATCGCCAACGCGCTGCACGACGCGCTCGGCGTGCGCGTGCGCGAGCTGCCCCTGACCGCCGGACAACATCGCTCGAGCCATCAATGGCGAGCTCTACCACAGCGTCAACTCGGTCTGCGCGCAGAAGGTGCGAGTCGCAATGGCCGAGAAAGGGCTCTGAATACCGCGAGCACCTCATAGGCTCTGCGCGGCGATCAGTTCGACGACGCGTACATGAAGCTCAGCCCGAACGCGGTCGTGCCGACGCTCATCCACGACGGCCGCCCGGTGATCGAGTCCTCCGTGATCCTCTACTACCTCGATGGAGGTCTTCCCCAGGCCGGCCCTGATGCCCGCAGGACCCGCACCAGCGCGCGGCGGTGCGCCAGTTCAACAAGATGATCGACGAATACGTGCACAACTCCTGCTCCATCCTTACCTTTGCCACCGCGTTCCGGCCGTGGCTGGGCGGGCTGACGGGCGAGCAAAATCGATCATCGCCTCGCCAAGTCGCCGAACCGGAAGCGGGCGGAGCACCAAGCGGGACGCGTGGCGCTGCACGGCCTCGAGTCGAAGTTCGTGCGCGAGGCGCTCGACTACCACCTGAAGCTGCTGAAGATGATGGACCAGGCGCTCGAGCGCGGGCATTGGCTCGCAGGTGAGCAGTTTTCCCTTGCCGATGCGGCGGTGATTCCCTATATCCTCCGCCTCGATCTGCTGAAGCTGAAGGAGACTCCTCAGTCCGAGGGTGGAAGGCTGGTACCAGCGCATGCGCGCCCGGCCCTCGGTAAAGAAGGAGATGCTCGAGCGCATGACACCGCAGGACAAGGCGCCGTTCGAGAAGCTGGATCGGACCCTTGGCCGGTCATACAAAAACTGAAGGAGGAGGTCGCATGAGAACGTTTTCGCGATGGCGTTGGCGCTGCTGTCGGCAGCGGCGCAGGCGCAGTATCCCAACCGCGCGGTGCGCGTCATCGTCGCCGCGCAGACCGGCGGGCCGGACATCGTCGCGCGCGTGGTCGCGCGCCGAGCTGCAGGCGCAGATGGGCCAGCCCTTCGTGGTCGAGAACCAGGGCGGGGCGAACGGCATCGTCGGCGCGAGCACCGTCGCCAAGAGCGCGCCCGACGGCTACACGCTGCTCGTCTACTCGTCGGGCTTCGTCATCAACCCGGCGGTGCACAAGACGCTGCCGTACGACACCGAGAAGGACTTCACGCCGGTCACCAACCTCGTGAGCAACGGCGGCCTGTTCTTCGCCGTGGCGAACAGCCTGCCGCCGAAGAGCGCTGCAGGAATTCATCGACCTACGCGAAGCAGTCCCCGGCGCCGCTCGCCTACAGCACGCCGGGCATCGGCAACACCTGGCACCTGGCGATGGAAGTGTTCAACAACATGACCGGCATCAAGATGACGCACATCCCGTACAAGGGCGGCGGGCCGGCGACCGCGGCGCTCGCCGTCCGGCGAGGTGCAGGCGATGTTCGCTTCGCCCGCGCCGCTGATGCCGCACTTCAAGGGCGGCAAGGTGCGCGTGCTCGCCTGCACGGCGGCGAAGCGCCATCCGGCATTCCCCGACATCCCCACCACCGCCGAAGCCGGGTTGCCGCAGTACCGCCACGACGGCGGCTGGTTCGGCATGTTCGCGCCGGCCAACACGCCGGCGGAGATCGTCAACAAGCTCTGGCGCGAGGTGCAGATCGCCGAGCAGAAGCCGGCGGTGCTCGAGCGCTTCCGCGCGCTCGGCGTCGAGCCGGTGGCCGACTCGCCGGCGGACTACAAGAAGTTCATCCAGGCCGAGATCAAGGCCTACGCCGAGCAGGCGCGCCTGGCCGGCATCAAGCCCGAGTAGAGGCTCCGCTACGCGTGCCTCTCGTAGAACGACCGGGCAGACCTCGCGCAGCCTCATTTCCTCCTCCTCCAGCAGGAACAGGAAATCCAGGCGCTGATCGTGGCGGAATCGCGCCCTGAATATGCCGGTCAACTCCTCCTCCAGCTTGTAGTCCACGCCGATGGATGACCGGAGACAAAGCGCTACGGCCGGCTTTGGCGGCTTGCCGCGGTAGATTCTCGCCAAATACGCGCTTTGCACGGTCGGCGTTCGCGGCGAGTAGTCCGGAAGAAATCGGCTTTCAGTTCATCCTCGCCCGGCCCCGCCTGCTGGCCGACGAAGTCGACCGGTTCGGGCATGAAGCTCTCGATCGATCGCGGGTCGATTTTTCGTTGTAGAAGCCCCATGGCCCCGAAAGTATCGGAGCGGGCGCGCTGCCGGTCCATCAGGGAATCCCCGAGGCGGAGTTCCGACGACTCTGTAGTGAAGGCAACGACATCAGCCTGTGCGCCGCGCAAATTTCAGATGCACCACGCTTACGCGCAGCGACCGTGCGCATCAGCTGCATGCCGTGAAGGTCGTCGACGCCGCTCGAATAGCCGCTCGCCGCGGCCGAGCAGCACCGGCGCGAGGTTGATCTCCATCTCGTCGACCAGGCCGGCGACGAGATACTGCTGGCGCGGCGTTCGCGCCGCCGGCGAGCGAGATGTCCTTGCCGCCGGCCGCCTTGCGCGCCTGCGCGAGCGCGCCGGCGATGCCGTGCGGTGACGAAATTGAAGGTCGTGCCGCCCTGCATGACGAGCGGCTCGCGCGCGTGATGGGTGAGCACGAACACCGGGTGATGGAAGGGCGGGTTGTCGCCCCACCAGCCGTTCCAGGGCTTGTTCGCGTCCCACGCGCCCGGATGGCCGCCGAACATGTTGCGGCCCATGATGGTGGCGCCGATGTTCGGCGATCGACTCCTCGACCACCTTCGAGCTCTCGTTGACCTCGCCGCCTTCCATGCCGTGCATCGAGCGCCACGCGCTTGAGCGGAAACACCCACTCGTGCAGCTTCATGCCGCCGATGCCGAGCGGGTTGTCGACGCTCTGCTCCGGCCCGGCGACGAAGCCGTCGAGCGACATCGAGATCCTGCAGCTTGAGCTTGCTCACGTGCCGAATCGCTCGGCGGACCGCGCCCGCGCCTTCGCGGCCTCTTCTTCGCGGTTGCGGGGCGGCGCGCTGGTTTCGAGCGTGCTCGAGCAGCTTGCGTGCGCGCGGCGGCGATCTCGTCGACCGCCGGCGTTGAACGCGCGCTTCGTTGGCCTTAGACGGCTTGCGCGAAGCCGCTCGAGCTTTCGCACGAACTGCAGCGACGCCGCGCGGATCTCCTCTTCCGTCGCCAGCGGCTGCGAAGTTGAACAGCGTCTTGATGCTTCGGCACATGGCTACCTCCAGCTCGCGAAGCCGCAGCCGACGATCACCGCCGGCACCGGCAGGTAGTCTACGAGCTCGAAGCCGCGCCCGCCCGCGGCGCCGTGGGCGACGAGCCAGTTGCGCACTTCCTCCGGAGCCGTTGCCGCGCGACGGCAGCTCGCTTCTCAGGTAATCGAATCAAGAGATTCCGCCGAAGACGAAAAAGGCGGATCGTTTCGCGGTCGAAGTCCTCGTGGATCGCGCCCATCGTCTTCTCGCCGATCGAGTGGCGAGAGGCCGCCGGTGGCGAGGATCGCCGACGCGGAGGCTCCCGGGAAGCTCTCGATCGCCTTGCGCAGCAGCTTGCCCCACTCGAGGCAGCGCGCGAGCGAGGGCATCGGCGGCTCGATGCTGTTGACGAGCATCGGCACGAGCGCCGGCATGCTTCGGCAGCTCCATGCGCCACAGCGGGATGCAGGTGCCGTGGTCGAGCTTGAGGCGGTGCGACATCGAGGGCTCGAAGCCGTGCGCGCAGCGCTTCTTCGGCGAGAGTGCATCGCGAAGCCCGGCGTGGCCGGCGAGTCGTCGCGGTGCGGATAAGCCTTCATCCACGGCTCGGGCGGGCCTTCGTTCGTCTCGCCGACGCCGATGCAGAACGGCGGGATAGTTATCGAGGAAGAAGTTCGCCCAGTGGTCGGGCGAGACCGTCGACCAGCACGTCCGGCCGCGCCGCCGTCAGCCGCTTGCCCAGCTCCTGGAATGCCTTGGTCAGACGCTGCTTTTGATCCGCGGGGATCGATTCCCACTCGCGGACCAGGAGCGGCCCGTGGCTCGCGGCGAAGGCGCCGGCGAAGCTAGCCACCGCGCAGCCTGCGGATGAACTCGGCGTCCTTCATGCCGGTGGCGAAGAAGTAGTAGCGCAGCAGGTAGGCGTTGGTGCGCTGCGGCGAGGAAGGGAGCGTCGTCTTCGAGCAATGGCCTTCTTGACCTCGTTCGTCAAGCGGATACTGAGCGAACACCGCTTGCCGGTTCGCCTTGAACTCGGCCGCGAGCGCCGGCTGCTGGAGGTCGAAGAACATCTTCGACAGCCAGTAGTCCCTCACGAGAACCTCCATGAGGTCCTTGCCGACCACGATGCGCCCGGCGTAGTGCTTGCGCACGCCTTCGGTCCACATCGTCGTCGGTGATCGGCGGGGTCGTCGCCGGGGACGAAATGCGAAAGGACCAGCGTCTTGACGCCCGCCGCGGCGGCAACCCTGCCGACGTCCTCCGGAAGCGTGTGGCTCGCGAGCAGGTGCTCGCGCAATGTCGCGGCGTTCGGGACGCGCTTGAGCAGCGCCTCGAGGCCGCCGAGGTGCATGACTTCATGCACCAGGACGTCGGCGCCTTTCGCGAACTCCGCGAGCTCCGGCGCGTAGGCCGTGTCGCCGGAGATGACGATCGAGCGGTCCTTGGTGTCGAAGCGGTAGGCATACGCCTGCTCGATCGGCGGATGGCGCACCCGCGCGCAGGTCACCTTGACGTCGTCGTTCTGCAGGACGACGCCCGGCTTGTCGAAGTCGTGCGCGACGACGAGCTTGCGCAGATCCGGCCGGCCTTCGTCCGCCATGCGCGTCTCGATGTCGAACTTCATGTACTCGAAGAACGCGTCGCGCATGCGGCGCTGTTCCGGCGGCCCGTAGAGGTCGACGCGCTCGCGCAGCCCGGTCGCCCAGCCGTTGTAGACCAGCGGCCCGAGCTCCAGGTTGTGGTCGGAGTGGTGGTGCGTGACGAAGATGTGGCGCAGGCGGTTGAGCGGCACGCCGAAGGTGACGAGCTGGCCCGAAGTGCCGTAGCCGCAGTCGACCACGTACGGCACGCCGTTGACGAGGATCAGGGTCGAAGGGTTCTTCGGCAGCTGCGCCGGGCTGACGCGCGGCCCTCCCTTCGTGCCGAGCAGGACGAGCCGCGTGCGCTTTGCCTCCTGCTGCGCGAGCGCTGGCGAGCGAGCAGCTGCAGCGCGAGCGAGCTCGCGGCGCCGGCGAGCAGCCGCCTGCGAGGCTGCGAGAGATTTTCACGGTCGCTTTGCCATGTGAACGCACGCTCGGCCGCATCGGTGCGCGCCGTGTCCTTCGCCGACACGCCCCACTGGTCGATGCGGCCCGGCGGCCACTTCCAGTCCTCCGGCGCGCCGACGCGGTAGTCGTCGCCGGCCTCGGAGACCTCCGTGGTGTACTCGACGAGGCCGCCGTGAGGGCCGACGAAGTAGCCGAAGACGTTGTTGCCCGGGCCGTGGCGTCCCGGTCCCCAGACGCACGGGTAGCCGGCGTCGCGCAGCCGGCCGATGCCGCGCATCACGCCGTCGACGTCGGCCATCTCGAAAGCGACGTGGTTGAGCGAGGCGTAGCCCGCGCGGGCGTAGGCGATGCAGTGGTGCACGCGGCTGCAGCGCAGGAAGGTCATGTGCCGCGTGCGGTCGGAAACGCGGAAGCCGAACTGCGAGGTGGCGAAGCGCTCCGCCGCGTCCACGTCGGCGGAATTCAGCACCACGTGCGAGAGGCGGACCGGCCGGTCGCGCGCGGCGGGCAGCGGCTCGACGCGTTCGCTCGGACGACGAAGCGATAGAGCTCGCCCTCGGGCCGCGCACCTCGCGCCGCCGCCGGTTTCCTCCTTGGTGCCGCAGAAGGTAATGGCGCGGATCGCCGGCTCGCCTTGCTCGAGCCCGACCAGGTACGGCAGAGCGTCGCTGCCGCGCAGGCGCGTGCCGGCGGACGCGGCGTCAGACCCCATACCTCGGCGAAGAAGCGTCGCCGCCGCGTCGACGTCCGGGACGCGGAGGTCGACGCTTTGCAGCCTCACTGCGGTCTGCTACTGCGCGAAGCGGAACGCCAGGCTCGCGGCGCGCAGCGCCTGCCGCCCTCCAGCGCCTTGAGCAGCTCCGGCTTGGTGAGGCCGGCCGGCAAGCTCGTCCGGGCTCGAGCGTGGTGGCGATCATGCGTCATGACGTAGTGCTGGGGCGCGTTGCCCTTCGGCGAGCAGGGCCCGAGCCAGTGCATGCCGAGCGTGTTCTTGCCGGCGACGAACTGGCCGCCGGTCGGCGCTCCGCCGAGCGCGCCCTCGGCGAAGGACGTGACGCTCGCCGGGATGCCGTAGATCACCGCGTGCGAGACGCCGAGCCCGGCGCGGCCGGCCTGGTCGTCCCAGATGATGGCGAAGCTGCGCGTCTTGTCCGGCGCGTTCGCTCCACGCGAGCGCGCGGCGAGACGTTCTGGCCGGTGCAGTTCGGGTTCTTGGCGAAGTTGCCGGCGGCCTTCGGCGGCAGCATCGAGTTGTCCGGCATGCCGGGCGAGGTGAGCCGGAAAGCGGTCGGCGGTCCCTCGTTCTCCTGCGTGGTGGCGCAGGCGGCGAGCACGAGCAGCGAAAGCGTGGCGACGGTCGTTTTCATAGTCCGAGGATCCTTTCTGCGTTCTTGTGGAAGATTTTTTCCATCACTTCGTCCTTGTAACCCAGCTCCTGCCATTCCTTCGAGTATCCGCGCATACGGCATGCTCGGGTAGTCGCTGCCGAACATGATCTTGTCCTGCAGCCGGCCGCGCATGTCGACCTTGAGGTTGCCGGGAAAGTACTTCGGCGCCCAGCCCGACATCTCCCAGTAGACGTTGCCCTTGTGCAGCGCCACCGCGGTGGTCTCGTCGACCCACGGCCAGCCGGGGTGCGCCATGACGATCTTCAGCTTCGGGAAGTCGGCGGCGAGCTGGTCGATCGACGCCGGATGCGCGTGGCGGATGATCGCGCCCGTGCCCGCCGGGCATGCCGGCGCCCATGCCGGTGGTGCCGACGTCGATCATCACGGCGGCGCCGAGCGAAGTCGATCAGCTTCGAACAGCGGGTAGTAGCGCGCGGTCGTCCACCGCGAAGTGCTGCATGATCGGATGGAAGTGGAAGCCGATGAAGCCGAGCTCGCTTGCACCGCCTTCCTCGCCTGCTTCAAGCGATGTCCTTCTTGGACGGCTCGAGCGCGCCCCAGCACTGGATGATGCGCTTCGGGTGGCGCTTCCACATGGCGTGCACGTAGTCGTTGTCGACCGGCTTGGTCTTGATCGTGGTCTCGAGGTCGAGCGCCACCAGGCAGCGCCTCGACGCCGGCGTCGGTGAAGTCCTTCAGCACCTCGTCCTCGGTCTTCGCCGCCCACTCGCGCTTCCAGTACTTGGCGAGCGCCTCGACGTACGGGCCCTGGCAGGCGATCCATTCCTTGGTGCCGGGATAGCAGTGCAGGTCAATGATGCGCATTTCTCTCCGCCAGTCTCGGCGAGCGCCTTCTTCGAGACCTTGCCGAAGGTCGACACCGGGAAGTCGTCGACGATCATCGAGCCGCTCGGGCAGCTTGAACTTGGCGATCTCCTTGTCCTTGAGGAACTCGACCAGCTCTTCAAGCGACAAGCTCATTGCCCGCTTCAGGATCGACGCAGGCGCACATCTTCTCGCCCAGGTTCGGGTCGGGCACCGGCACGCAGGCGACGTTCTGCACCGCCGGGTGCGACAGGATCAGGTTCTCGATCTCCTCGGCGCTGATCTTCTCGCCGCCGCGGTTGATGAGGTCCTTCTTGCGGCCCTCGACCACGTAGTTGCCGGACGGGTGGCGGCGCATCAGGTCGCCCGAGCAGTAGAAGCCGTCGGCGGTGAACTGGCGCGCGTTGTACTCGGGCACGCCGAAGTAGCCGCGCAGCGTGTACGGGCCGCGGCAGGTCAGCTCGCCGACCTCGCCGCGGCTTCACCTCGCGGCCTTCGTCGTCGACCAGGCGCACCTCGTCGTCGGCGCAGATCGGCCGGCCGCAGGTCTCGAGCTTCACTTCCTGCGGATCGTCGAGCCGCACGAAGAACAGCATCCCTTCCGACATGCCGAAATTCTCCTGCACGAAGCACGATCGGGATGAGCTGGTGCGTTCGCAGGCGCACCTCGGGCTGCATTCGCTGGCCGCCGCTCTGGATCAACTTGAGCGAAGACAGATCGAAACGGCCGATCGACGGGTCGTTGATCAGGCGGATGAGCAGCGCCGGCACGACCTTGATATGGGTGACCTCGATGTTTCTGGATCAGCGAGAACATCTCCTCGGGCTGCGTGGTCGGCGAGAGCACCACCTTGCCGCCCTGGAAGAAGTAGCCCTGGATGCCCGGGCAGGCGAGCGGCAGGTTGTGCGCGATCGGCAGCGCGAGCAGCAGCACCGAGTCGCTGCGTCACCGCGCACACCGGCGCCGCGGTCCTGGAGTTGTAGGCGTAGTCGTTGTGCGTGCGCGGGATGAGCTTCGGGATGCCCGTCGTGCCGCCCGAGAGCTGGAAGATGCACGGATCGGTGGGGTCGATCTTGATCTTCTTCAGATCGCCCTTTCCGCGGCTTCTCGATGAGATTTCTCAACCGCGAGAAGCGAAAGACAGAACTTCAGCGATGACGCGTTCTCCGCCTTCACCCGCCGGATCATCGGCTCGAACTCGAAGTCGCCCTGGCGCTCCGGGTAGACGCACGGCCGTCGCGCCCGAGAGCTTCACGAACTGGCTGATCTCGGCGAAGCGGTGCGTCGCCAGCGCGGCGATCGGGATGGCGCCGATCTTCTGCAGCGCGAAGTAGAGGATCACGAACTCGGCGACGTTCGGCAGCGTCGGCACCACGCGGTCGAGCGGCTTCAGGCCGAGCTCGAGCAGGTTGAGCGCGAGGTTGTCGCTGAGCTCGGTCGATGTCGGCGGTAGGTGTACTGCGTCTCGCCGTCGACGAGAGACGATCCTGTCTGCGAATCGTTGAAATACGACGTCAGAATTCCTCGGCGAGCGACTTGTCCTGCCAGTAGCCCTTCTCGCGGTAGCTTGCGCGCGAACTCCGGCGGGAAACGGGACGACGCCGGAAGCAGCATCAGGTCGAGCTGGTGAAGCCGCCGTCGATGACGACGATCTCGCCGGTGACGAAGCGGTTGCCCTGGATCGAGGCTCATCATCGTCTCGGCGACGTCGTCGGCGGTGACGACGCGCTTGAGCGGCGTCGCCTTGGCGCGCTTGCCCATCAGGTCGTCGTACTTGTCCTTGAGCATGCGCTTCATCCAGTCGCCTTCCATCCAGCCCGGGGCGACGGCGTTGACGCGGATCTCGGGGCCGAGGTTCCAGGCGAGCGTCTTGGTCGAGGTTGACGACCGCGGCCTTGCTCGCCGCGTAGGGCAGGGGCTGCGGCCCGGGGCGCAGGCCGACGATGCGACGCGGTATTGACGACGCAGCCCTTCGACTCCTTCAAGCAGAGGCAACGCAGGCTCGCGTCACCTGGAACAGGCCGCGCACGTTGACCGCGAACACGCGGTCCCACTCCTCGAGCGACAGCGTCTCGAGGTCCTTCGGCTTCCACGCCGCGGTGGTGCCGGCGTTGTTGATCAGGACATCCAGCCTCTTGAAGGTATTTTCAATGGAGGAAACCATCTCGCGAACGGCGACGCTCGTCGCTGACGTCGCACTTGACGAGCAGGGTCTTCGCGCCGGCCTTCTCGGCCGCCTTCGCGGTTTCGCGCGCCGCGGCTTCGCTGGAGCTGTAGTTGATGCAGACGTCGTATCCTGCGCGGGCGAGCGCGAGCACCGCGGCCCGGCCGATGCCGGTCGCGCCGCCGGTGACGAGCGCTGCTTGCTTGGAGGCCATTCCGGGTTAGGATAAAGAATGAACAAGTTCATTGTAGCGCTCGCCGCGGCGCTCTCAGCGGCAACCGTGCATGCGCAGACCTGGCCGTCGAAGCCGGTGCGCGTGATCGTCAACGTCGCGCCGGGCGGCGTCGCCGACGTCACCGCGCGCGTGCTCGGCGCGCGCCTCACCGAGACGCTCGGCCAGGCGTTCATCGTCGAGAACCGCGCCGGCGGCGACGGCTACATCGGCTTCGAGGCGGTGGCGCAGCGCCGACCCGGACGGCTACACGCTGCGTCTACTCGCCCGGCTCGAGCATGATGATCGCGCCGCACATCGTGAAGCGCGCCGACCTCGATCCGACCAAGGCGCTGGCGCCGGTGGCGGCGACCGGCGCGCGTGTCGCTGTACGTGCTCGCTGCAATCCCGAACGTGCCGGCGAAGAACTTCGACGAGTTCCTCGCCTATGCGCGCGCCAATCCCGGCAAGCTGAACTACGGCACGCCGGGCAACGGCACCTCGCCGCACATCGCCGCCGAGGTGTTCAACCGCGAGGCGAAGGTGAAGCTGAACCACGTGCCGTACAAGGGCGCCGGCCCGGCGCTGAACGACCTGCTCGGCGGCGCAGATCGAGCTCGCTTTCGATCCGGGCGTCGGCGTCGCGTCGGCGAAGGCGGGCAAGCTGCGCATGGTCGCCGTCGCCGGGCCCGACGCGGCACGCCGATTTCCCCGACGTGCCGACGCTCGACGAGAAGGGCATCCAGCGGCGTCGACGGCGGGCCGCATTTCGGCTTCTACGCGCCGGCGGCACGCCGCGCGAGCGTCGATCGAGCGCATGAACCGCGAAGTGCATCGAAGGCGATGCAGGAGCCGGTGGTGCTCGAGCGCTTCAAGGCGCTCGCGGTCAACCTCGCCGAGCCGATGTCGCCGGAGCGAGTTCGCCGCTTACGTGCGTCAGCGAGTACGAGCGCTACGCGAAGCTGCTGCCGACGCTGAATATCGCACGCAGCAATGAAGCGCGAAGGCATGACCGGCGCGGAGGCGCTGCTGCGCGCGCTGCGCGCGATGGGCGTCGAGCGCATCTTCGCTTCGCCGGGCTCCGACTGGGCGCCGCTCTGGGAGGCGCTGGCGCGGCCGCACGACGACGGCGAATTCCCGAGTACATCTCCTCGCGCCACGAGGAGACCGCGGTCGGCATGGCGACCGGCTACTTCAAGGCGACCGGCAAGCTGCCGGCGGTGGTGATCCACACCACGGTCGGCTCGCTGCACGCCGCGATGGGCGTGCGCGCCGCGCTGCACGAGCGCGTGCCGATGGTGGTGCTCGCCGGCGAATCGGTCGCCTTCGCGGAAGGCGCGAGCTCGGCCGGCCGGCAGTGGCTGCGCGTGCTCACCGATCTCGGCGGGCCGGCGCGGCTGATGGAGCCGACGCGTGAAGTGGAGCTTCGGCCTCAACACCAGCGTCATCCTGCCGCACACCATCCAGCGCGCCTGCCAGCTCGCGATGCCGGCGCCGCGCGGGCCGGTGTTCGTCTCGGTGCCGACCGAGATGCTGATGGAGACGCGCCGCGGTCGAAGCGCCGAAAGCAGTCCTGCCGTCGCCGGTTGCCGCGGACGCCGGCGCGATCGAGGCGCTCGCGCGAGCGCTCGGCTCCGCGTCGAAGCCGGTGATCGTCGTCGAGGAGCTGGGCCGTGACGTGCAAGCGGTCGAGCGAGCTGGTCGCGCTCGCCGAAACGCTCGGCGCGCCGGTGCTCGACGGCTGGCACGCCGACTACGTGAACTTCCCGCGCCAGCATCCGCTCTATGCGGGCGTCGCCACCGAGCCGGTGAACGAGGTGGTGAAGGAGGCCGACTTCGTGCTGCTCGCCGAAGCGGTGGCGCCCTGGCATCCGCCGTCGGCGATGACCGGCGTCGCGGTCGGCGCGCTCGGCGAGGATCCGCTGCATTCCAATCTGCCGTTCTGGGGCTACCGCGCCGACCACATCGTCGCCGGCGATGTGCGCGGCGCCCTGAAGTCGCTGCGCGCGCTGCTCAAGCCGCGCAAGCCCTGGCGTGCGCAACGAAGCGTTCGGCCTGCGCTCAGTCAACGCAGGAACGCGAATCACTGCTGCGCTGGATCGCGCAGGAGCTGAACGCGGTCCTGCCGGCCGATGCCATCGTCGTCAACGAGACCATCTCGCACCGCGGCGACATCATGAAGCTGCTCGACAAGCTCGAGCCGGGCTCGTTCTTCGAGGCGAGCTACGGCGGCCTCGGCATGGGCACCGGCACCGCGCTCGGCGTGAAGTACGCGCAGCCGCAGCGGCCGGTCGCGCTGCTGATCGGCGACGGCTCGTTCTATTACAACCCGGTGCCCGCCGCGTTCGGCGCCTGCCAGGAGCACAACCTGCCGCTGCTGGTGGTGCTGTTCGACAACGCCGGCTACTCTCGCAGAAGAACGACGTGGTGCGCGAGTACCCGCAGGGCTTCGCCGTGAAGACCAACCAGTTCGTCGGCACTCGATCACGCCCTTGCCCCGACTACGCGATGCTCGCGAAGGCGTTCGGCGGCCATGGCGAGAAAGTGGAGAAGCCCGCCGACGTGCGCGCCGCGCTGAAGCGCGGCCTCGATGCAGGTCGCGAAGGGCAAGCTGCGCTCTGGTGCACATGGTGCTCGAGCCCGTAAACGCGGATGAAGACCACCGCAGCGCCGGATCCGAACACGAAGAAGCCGAAGTTCAAGGCGCCGCCGCTCGCCTGCGACGCGCACTGCCACATCTTCGGGCCCGCGGCGAAGTTTCCCTACGATCCGCAAGCGTCCTACCACCCGCCGGATTCGCCGTTCGAGGGTTTACAAAACTTCATTCCGTTCTGGGGATTCAGCGGGCAGTGATCGTCCACGCCAGCTGCCACGGCGCGGACATGCGCGCCACGCTGGATGGCATCGCGCGCTCGAAGGGCGCGTATCGCGGGACCGCGATCATCGACGAGTCTTACACCGACAAGGACTTTCAGCGGATGCACGACGGCGGCATCCGCGCCGTACGCTTCAACTTCGTGCAGCACCTCGGCGGTCGCCCCGATATGGATTTTTCTAGAAAACAACCCAAGAGCTGAAGGATTTGAACTGGCATCTCATCCTTCATCTCGACGCGACCGACCTGGTGGAACTGAACGATGTCTTCCTGAAAATCCCCGTGCCGATGGTCATCGACCACATGGGGCGCGTGAAAGCCGCGGACGGACTGCGAGCAACAGCCCTTCAAGGTCCTCCTCGAGTGGATGAGGAACGAAAAGTTCTGGGTGAAGATCTGCGGCGCCGAGCGCGTCTCGTCCAAGGGACCGCCGTTCGACGACGCCGTGCCTTTCGCCCGCGCGCTGATCGAGGCCGCGCCCGACCGCATCCTCTGGGGCACCGACTGGCCGCATCCCAATGTCGGCAAGCACATGCCGAACGACGGCGACCTGGTGGACCTCTTCCCGCTGATGGCGCCGGAGCCGGCGCTGCAGAAGAAGATCCTGGTCGACAACCCGGCGCGGCTGTACGGCTTCTAGGGCTCCCGCCCTTGCGCCACGCCGCGGGCGGGACGTCGAACTCGCGCTTGAAGCGCGCGGCTGAAGGCGGCTTCGATTCATAGCCGCTGCTCTCGGCAATTCGCGCCACGCTGTCGTTGCTCGAGCGCAGGGGCTCTCGCCGCGAGCGCGAGTGCGCCAGCGCTTTCCAGGTAGGCAATACGTAACTGAACGAAGTAATAC
>ERZ1370068.9185-contig-7981_pt1 | contig 18018 bp, 20 predicted proteins | sample MGYA00561227_ERZ1370068 | MGnify/ENA primary metagenome ERZ1370068 (study PRJEB38410, sample SAMEA6850437) | metagenome | study: Metagenomic assessment of the ecological functions of the soil: analysis of the soil microbiota associated with the...
ACGATGTTTGCGCTCACCATTTTCCTTTGCGGCTGCATTCAGCAGCCGCCAACGCGTATGCTGCGCAGTATCGGCTTCCGAGATCGTCAAGCGCGGCAAGGTGCAAAATCGGCGTCCTGCGTCGGTGCGCCGCCGCGATGCGGCGCGTGGTGGACGCCACGGGCAACCCCGCCGTCGGCTATGACGCCGATATGCGCGACGCTGGTAGCCAAATATTTGGGCGTTCCGCCGAATTAGTTGCCCTCGAGCCACCCGCGCGCATCCCTGCGCTTCGAAACCGGCAAAGGTCGACTTCCTCGTATCGACATTGGCACCGACACCGGAACGCGCCAAAACGGTGATGTTCACGATTCCGTACAGCGCGTTCGCGAGGGACACCTATGCGAAGAAGGCCGCGAAAATCAGGCGTGGCCGGATCTCGAAAGGCAAGAAGGTCGGCGCAAGTCAATCGTGGCTCCAGCGTGGAACCCATCTTGGTGAAACACCAATCGGATGGCTTGCAGCTCGTTCGCTTCGACAACGATGCGGCCGTAATCCAGGCGCTGTTCTCCGGGCAAATCGATGCGGCAGCCGAACCGGATACGATGGCCAATCAGAGCATGCAAAGCCCGTCCTGATGGCGATATGGGGCACTCAAGTTCACCTTCAGCACGCAGCCCAATTCAATGGCTGTGAAGAAGGATGCGTTCGAGCTGCATCAGTGGCTCAACAATCTGATTTACTACGTCAAGCTCAATGGCGGAATTGGATGAGATTTCGAGGAAGTGGGTGGCTCGCCGCTTCCTGACCTGCCCACATTTTGAACCAGGAGTGAGGCAGCGGCTGGCGCTGCAGATGTCGTGAGTAATTGCGAGTCGAGTAATAACGGGCAAGTCCCCGGGGCCGACTGATGACGTCGGCCTCGGGGACGGCTCCCCTCCGCGAGGCATAGGAGGCAACTTTGAATTCGAACTTCACTTTGAAACCATTCTCGCGAGTTGGCCTCTGATCTGGAAGGGACGTTGTGGACCATTGGATCTGGTACTCTGCGTGATCCCGGTTGGCGTGGTGTCTGGCGATCGTTCTGGCGTCCGCTCGGAAGATCCTGCCCGCCCAATTCCCGCGCTCGTGACGACTCTACGTCGAGTTCCTGGAGAAATACGCCATTTCTCGTACAGCTTTCGATATCTATTTCGGTCTTGATCGCTTGGCTATCCCATTCCGCCGGTCTTCGGCGCAGTGCTGGCGCTGACGCTCAACCTTAGCGCCTATTCGACCGGGAGATCGTTCGCGCCGGAATCGATTCCATACCGGGCGCGCAACTCGAGGCCGGCTATTCGCTGTCGATGACGGTTCGGCAACTCTATCAACACGTGGTAATCACGCCGGCTCTGGCAAAAGTCTGGCCCTCGCTGGAGCAGTCAATTCGTACTTACCATGCTGGCGACCAGCGTGTGTTCGTTCATTCCGGTAACTGAGCTCATGGCAGTGACGAAATTCGTCGAGGCCAACACGTCGCGCGGGTTCGAAGCCCATCTCGTGCCGGCGCCGATTTACTCGGCGATTGCTCTGGCAAATGAAATGTGGGATTGGCGCGCCTGGGTAGGCGTCTGTTCCCTGCGTTCCATGCAACCAAGGCCATCTCACTCAGTGGAGGCTTGGGATGATCGAATCTCTCGGACTGCCTGAATTCTGGTTTCTGGTTCGGTCTCTCGGCTGGACAATCGTGCTGACTTTATCGGCCCTCGCAATCGGCGCGTCCATCGGTGGCTTTTTCGCCATTGCCCGCGTTTCCCACAACCGGGTCATTCGCAACGTGGCAATCAGCTGCATCCTGGTACCCAGGATTGCCGGAGTGCTGGTTCTCTTTCTCGCCTATTTCGGCCTGGCATACCTTGGCTTCGATCCGCCGGCACTGGTCGTCGCGAGTCTCGCGCTGGGACTGCGGGGCTGCCGGGAGCCTACCTCGCCGACATCTGGCGCGGGGCCATGGAGTCGGTTCCATTCCAGCAATGGGAGGCGTCGGCACGCTGGCGCTGACGCTGAGCCCAGCAGTTCCGCCACATCATTTTCCCGCAGTCGGTGCGAATCGCGTTGCCGCCGACCGTCGGTCTTCTGGTGCAGCTCATCAAGAATACGTCGATCGTGTCCGGTTGTCGGGCATATCGACTCTGATGCGTGCAGGCGAGCACATCGAAGCGAACCTGCATTCGCCTTCATCATCTACGGCACTGTGGCGCTGCTCTATTTTTCGATCTGCTTTCCCTTGTCGCAATTGAGCAAGGTGCTTGAAAGGAAAGTCCATGCCCATCGTTAGGATTTGAGTGGCGAGACGCCTTCGAGCAGTACGGGGCCATCGAGGTGTTGAAGGTGAGTGTCGCCTGGGATTGTCGAGATTTCGTGGCAGGCTCGTGGCGATCATCGGCGCCAGCGGATCGGGGAAAGCAATCACTTGCTGCAGGTGTCCCGAATCGGCCTGGAGACAATCACGTCCGGGCAGCGACAGAAATTGTGCCGTAGCCACGTGCTGATCGACTGCCCGGCGCGACCACTTGCGGCAGCTGCGAAAGGACGTGGGCATCGTCTTTCGTAGCTACGAACTGAGTTTCCGCATCTCACTTCGCCTGGCGAAAAACATCATGCTTGCGCCACGGATCACCAAGGCGGGCATATCCGCGGGCGAGGAGACGCGGCGGGATCGCTTCGTGAAGCGACGCCGGCGCAAGTCGGACGCACCGAAAAATTCGGCGCCTACCCCCGTGAAAGCTTTCAGGCGGACCAAGCAAAGCGAGCGCGTCGCCATCGCACGTCTCGCTGGTCTACGCAGCCGAAGGTCATAGGCAGCCTGACGAGGTGACCTCCGCGCTCGATCCGCAGCGCTTCGGGCGAAGTACTGAATCGTCGCTGGAGAAACTCGGCGGAAGGACGGGATGACGATGTTGCTGCGTCACCATGCCCAGAGATGGGCTTTCGCCGAGCGCCGCCGACATCACGGTTTTCATGCACCAAGGCAAGGTTTGGGAAGGGACCGCCGAGAATTGTTTTCATCTCCAAAATCGTCAGAATGCCACAGCAATTCATTGGGGTGGCTTGAAATGACGGCCTCACGGCGTTGTTCCTGGCGCTTGTCATTTTATCGCCGTACCTTGATCTCGATAGGTTTCTGTAATCGCGCGCCAAGGTTGTGGCCTGAACCTTTGGGCACAAATTCGCCACGAATCGGGAAATCGAAAGTACTCTTCGAATTGCGACCTTCGGGTTATTTTCCCGATGGCAAACAAAAGAGCCGCATCGCGGCAAGCCGTTGATTTGTTGGTTGCGGGGAAGGATTTGAACCTTCGACCTTCGGGTTATGAGCCCGACGAGCTGCCAGACTGCTCCACCCCGCGATTGGAGGGTAATTATAGCTCGCCGACGGCGCCGCGGGTCAATCCGCGGACTACATCGCCTCCGTCTCGGCGGTCTTCGGTCGCCATACCAGGCAGACGCGCTTCGATCCGCGTGACGAGCGTAGTCGAGCAGCAGCGCAAACACCGTCAGCACGAGAATGCCCGCGATCACCGTGTCGATGTCGAACACGCCTTCGGCCTGCAGGATCAGGTAGCCGACGCCCTTCGCCGATCCCAGATATTCGCCGACGACGCGCGCCGACGAACGCCATGCCCACGGACGTGTGCAGGCTCGAGAACACCCACGCGGTCGCCGACGGCAGATAGATGATAGCGCAGCAGCTGGCGCTTCGACGCGCCGAGCATCCGCGCGTTGGCGAGCACCACCGGACTCACTTCCTTGACGCCCTGGTAGACGTTGAAGAACACGATGAAGAACACCAGCGTCACGCCCAGCGCGACCTTCGACGTGATCGCCCAGTCCGAACCACACGGCGAAGATCGGCGCCAGGATCACGCGCGGCATCGCGTTCAGCGCCTTGATGTAGGGATCGGCGAGCGCGGATGCCATCGGCGACAGCGCAAGCCACAGACCGATTCCAGTCCGAGACAGGCTGCCCGCCACGAACGCGAGGATCGTCTCGATCAGCGTGATGGCGAGGTGCGGGTAGATCTTGCCGCTCGCTGAACCATTCCCAGATCACATGCAATACCTTGAGCGGCTTGCCGAAGAAGAACGGCGCAAGCGACGCCCGGTCTCGGTCAGCACATACCACAGGCCGAACAGGACGAACAGCAGCAGCGCCTGGTAGAACGCCAGCGTCGCGCGGTTGATCCGCAGGTTCACTGGCGGCTTTGCGCATAGCTCTTTCAGCACCTCGGATTTCGAGCACCTGCCAGATCGCCTCGTGAAGCTCGACGAAGCGCGGCTGCATGCGGATCTCGGCCACGTCGCGCGGACGCGGCAGGTCGATCGCGAACTCGCCGATCGGATGCGTTTCCGGTCCTGCGGACAGCACGATCACGCGGTCGGAAAGCGAGATGGCCTCCTCGAGGTCGTGCGTGATGAAGAGCACGGACTTGCGGTCGGCGCGACCACAGTTCGAGCAACTCGTTCTCCATCAGCTGCCGGGTCTGGATGTCGAGCGCCGAAAAGGGCTCGTCCATCAGCAGCGATTCCGGATCGAGGATCAGCATCTGCGCGAGCGCCACGCGCTTGCGCATTCCGCCCGACAGCTGGTGCGGATAGCGATCCTCGAAGCCAGCCGAGCCCGACGCGCGCGAGCCATTCGCGCGCCTGCGGCGATGGCGTCGGCCGCTACGCTTCCGTGGAATTCGAGCCCGGCGGTGACGTTGGCGAGCGCGCTGCGCCATGGCATCAGCGCGTCGGACTGGAACATGTAGCCCGCGCGCGCATTGATGCCGGACAGCGGCGCGCCGTGGACCGAGCGCACGCCCGCGACGACGGCGCGAGCAGGCCTGCGGCGACGTTCAAGCAGCGTCGACTTGCCGCAGCCCGTGGGCCCGACGACCGAGACGAATTCGCCGGCGCCGACGGACAGCGACGTGCATCCCGCACGGCGACGTAGCGGCCCTCGCAGTTCCGCGCGCGCGCGAAGGCGCAGGTGACGCGCTCGAGACTGAGCGCTGCGGCGGCAGCGTGCCGCATCGGTGATCACTTGTACTTCTGCGCGGCCTTTTGCTGGAACGTCATGTTGACGCGTCTTCGCCAAGTCCAGCGGTCGCGCTTTGCACGCCGGGATCGAACGTCTTGAGATCGCGGTAGACGCTCTGCGCGGCCGTCATGGCTGATGAAGCCGTCGTGCTTGAAGCCGTCGAGGTTCTTCATCGAGCGCCGCCTTGTACAGCGCCTTGTCGGTGTAGTACTCGGTGCGGCACCGCGGCGACGATCTGGTCGGGCGTCGAGGCCTGGATGAAGCGCAGCGCGCGCACCATCGCGTTGACGATGGCCTGCGCCGTGTTCGGATATTTCTTCGCGAAATCGACGGGAACGTAGACGCAGCCGGCCGCATACGCGCCGCCGTAGACCTCCTGCATGCCCTTGGCCGTGCGCGTGTCGACGACCGGCGACGATCGTGCCGTCGGCCTCGAGCTGCGAGATGACGGGGTCGAGGTTCGAGATGGCGTCGATCTCGCCGCGTTTCATGATGGCCACCGCGCCCGCCGTGGCGCCGACGCCGATGATCGCGACGGCATCAGGCTTCAGTCCGGCCTTGGCAAGCAGCACGTTGACGAACATGTTGGTCGACGAGCCGGGGGCCGTCACGCCGATCTTCATGCCCTTCGAGATCGGCCGGCGACTTGTACGCGGCGGCCTTCGTCTTTGGTCATCCCGAGCACGATGCCCGCGTACTTGCCCTGCAGCACGAGCGCCTCGATGAATCTGGCCTTTCGCCTGCTGCGTGATCGTGTGCTCGTAGGCGCCGGACACGACATCGACGCTGCCGCCCAGCAGCGCCTGCAGCGCTGCGCGCCGCCGGGGAAGTCGAGGATCTCGACGTCGAGGCCCTTCGGCCTTGAAGTAGCCGTTGCGCTCGGCGATCGTCAGCGGCAGGTAGTAGAAGAGCGTCTTGCCGCCGACGCCAATCGAACAGCTTCGCCTTCTCCGGGGCCTGTGCGTGTGCGCGGAGCGAGAACGCGACGACCGCGGCCAGCGCCAGCGCGAGAGCGCGTCAGCATTCGAATCATGGAATCCTCCAAACGTATTATTTGCAGACCGATGGCCCCGGACCCGCATCGCATTGTCGCGGCGTGCGGACCCGGCGTCAAACGTGCACTGGAACGTGCGATCCGCACCCACGCTTTGCGGCGCGCGGTCGATGAAACGGGTCATCACGCCGCCGCGCGGTGCCGCCCCGGTGCCATGTCGCGAAGCTTTGCCGGACATCGCCGAACCGATCCACCACTGCGGATCGGACGGCGGTGAAAATCCTCGCTGCGCTCGCGTTCTGCGACGCGGACCTTTGCCAGGTCGAATGCCGCCGCGAAAGAGTCCGCCGTGGCCATCACTTCTGGAAAAACGCCTCCCTGGAAGTAGGTCGACTCAGAGTCCTGGCCGCACCCGAATGACGTGCGGTCGCGCGCGTGACGCCGTGATGATCAGCGTGTGGTCGTCCTGCAGCGGCCTCGATGAATCCCCCCGAATAGCACGCGGAAACCGACGACGATCCGCCACTTGATTCCGGCGTCGTCCAGCAGCTGCCTCAAGCCGGCTGGCGTCAGCCCGACGAGGACGGCGGCGGGAGGTCGGCACTGAGGCGAAAATCCCGGCTGCCGTGGCTTGCAGAGATAGACCATCACGACATCGTCCTCGGCGTCGATCGCTGGCGCCGATCTCGTTCAACGTCTCGCGCAGATTCGTGATCGTCGCGAACGGCGTGGTCAGCAGCGTCTGCGGATTGTTGGATGAGCAGCAGCGAGCGAGCTCGACGTATTCCAACGCTCGTTCATCACACGCTGCGCGGCTCTGACATCCTTGCGGAACACGTCCTCGCGCCCGTAGGGTGCAGAAGCCGACGAAGTAGAGAGTCGGTCGACGCCGGGTCGCTCGTCCGCCAGATCGGAGAGCGCGTGCTCGAGCAGGAAACTCTGGGTGGCGAGCACTGCCTCGGATCCTGCCGACATGCCCTCCGGCGGGGCCGTGGGCGACGGCCGGTCGCGCCACCACGGTTCGTTCGGCGCGAGGCTGTTCGAAAGCCAGATCGGCGCCGCGAGCAACGCTCCGCCGCAGATCGCCCGGAGCCAGACGCGCGACGTCGGGGGTGCAAGGCCACGGCAATGCTGCGCACGAGGATTGCAACCATCCACAACACCAGCAGACGGCCAGCCGATCTCGACACCGATGCCACGCACCGGGGACTCGTCGATTGAAGTACGGGAGCAGGAAATTCAGCACCTGCACGATGGGCACCGACGCCAGCACGATGACCGGAATCGCGAAGCGAGCGTGCGCTGCCGGAACATCAGCGCGAAGCACCGCCGACACCAGCAGCAGCAACCGCCCGTGTAAAGCTCGGTACCGGCCCCATACAGGGAGAATTGCCGCGCCGGTCCAGCTCGGAACCAGTCGCCCGCCACGTCGATGGCCGCGGAGAAAAAGAACAGCAACAGGACCTGCGTGAGATCGATGCGGAACGCGAGCCGCGTCACCGGCATGAACAAGGACAAGCCGCGCACCGGCAACCAGGTTGCGGAGGAGTGAGGACTAGTGCGTAACGCATGTCGAGAGTGGGAAAGTGGGGATCAGAAGGTCGCGTGGCGCGGCGGTGTCATTTGGCGACCTTAGTTTGCAACATTATTTTGCTACATCACGCCGCGGCGGCGTGCTCCGCAATGAAGGACTTCACGCGCTGCGGATCAGCGGGAAGCGTCGTGCTGCGCTGCGGCCGCGCCTCGAGGCCACGCCAGGCGGCCGGGCGCGCCGGATCGCGGCCGATGGCTTCGCGGATCGTCTCCGAAAATTTGGCGCCAGCGCCGTTTCCACGCAAATGAGCGGCGCTGCCGGGTCGCGATGCTCGAGTCCCACCTTGACGCCATCGGCCGTATGCGGATCGATGACCAGTCCATATCGCGTCGCGACTTCGCGAATCGTTGCCAGACGGTCGGCATGCGTGCTGTGCCCGGACACGATGCCCGAGGCCTGCACCTTCGGCCACCAGCGCGTGCCGGCGAGATCGAATCCTCCTTCAGCTGCCATTTTCGACCAGAGTTCGCGCACGCCGGGGCGCTCCTGCCAGTCACATCGAAGATGAAACGCTCGAAGTTGGAGGCCTTTGAAATGTCCATCGACGGAGACGACGTCGCGTGCGCTTCGGCAGCGCGAACGCGGCCGGTAGCGTCCCGGTACGGAAAAATTCGTCGAGGACGTCATTCTCGTTGGTGGCGAGTATCAGCCGGCGGATCGGGCAATCCCATCTCCCGCGCCACATGCGCCGCGAGGATGTTGCCGAAGTTGCCGGACGGCACCGCGAAGTCGACCAGTCGCGCATCGTCCCCGGTCGCGGCGAAATAACCCTTGAAGTAATAGACGACCTGCGCCGCGATCCGCGCCCAGTTGATCGAGTTGACGGCGCCGATCTTCCAGCGCGCCTTGAATTCGGCGTCGTTGGCCACCGCCTTCACGAGGTCCTGGCACTCGTCGAACGTCCCCTCGATGGCGAGATTGAAGATGTTCGGGTCTGCCGAGCGAGAACATCTGCGCCTGCTGGAACGGACTCATCCGGCCCTTCGGCGACAGCATGAACACGTTGATGCCGCGCTTGCCGCGCAACGCGTATTCGGCCGAGCTGCCGGTGTCGCCCGACGTCGCGCCCAGGATGTTGATCGAGCGTCCGCTGCGCGCCCGAGCACATGCTCGAACAGGTTGCCGAGGAGCTGCAGCGCGATGTCCTTGAACGCCAGCGTGGGGCCGTTCGACACGCGAAGCAGGTGCAAGTCCCGGCGCCAGCGTCGCCAGCGGCGTGATCTCGTCGGTCCCGAACACCGACGCGGTGTAGCGTGGCGGCAATGATCCGCTTCAGGTCTGCGGCCGGAATGTCGTCGATGAAGCGCGACAAGACCGCGAACGCTAGTTCACGATAATCAAGGCGACGCAGCGCCGCCAGTTCCACCGCGCGTGAAACGCGGATACGACTGCGGCACCGCGAGCCCGCCATCCGGCGCCAGGCCCTCCAGCAGGATGGCGCAGAACGGCAGCGGGCTGATCCGCCCACGCGCCGCGGGTGGAGACATAGCGCATCAGTTGAGTTCTTCCAGCCGGATGCGCACGATCTTGCCGCGCACGGTCGGCAACGCCTCGATCTTCGCGATGGCATCGACGACGTTCTTCTCGATCGATGCGGTGCGTGAGCAGGATGATGTCCGTCTGCTCCTCGCCTTCGGGAGGCTCCTTCTGGATCATCGCGTCGATCGAGATCTCGCGGTCGGCGAGGATGCGCGTGATGTCGGCCAGCACGCCCGGGCGGTCCTCGCACGCGCATGCGCAGGTAGTAGCTGGTCACGACCTCGCCGATCGGCAGGAACGGCACGTCGGTCAACTGGTCGGGCTGGAAGGCCAGGTGCGGCACGCGATGCTCCGGGTCCGCCGTGTGCATGCGCGTCACATCGACCAGGTCGGCGATCACGGCGCTCGCCGTCGGCTCGGCGCCCGCGCCTGCGCCGTAGTAGCAGCGTCGGCCTGATCGCGTCGCCCTTGACGAGCATCGCGTTCATCACGCCCTCGACGTTGGCGATCAGGCGCTTCGTGCGGGATCAGCGTCGGATGCACGCGCAGCTCGATCCCGGCTCGCGGCGCGCGCGTGATGCCGAGCGAGCTTGATCCGATAGCCCAGCTCCTCGGCGTACGCGGATGTCCTCGCGCGTGAGCTTCGAGATGCCTTCCGTGGTACGCCTTTGTCGAACTGCATCGGCACGCCGAAGGCGATCGCGGACATGATGGTGAGCTTGTGCGCCGCATCGATGCCCTCGACGTCGAACGTCGGGTCGGCTTCCGCGTAGCCGCGTCTCTGCGCCTCCGGCCAGCACGGTCGGCGAACGGCGCGCCGGTCGCGCGCATCTCCGAAAGGATGAAGTTCGACGTGCCGTTGATGATTCCCGCAATCCACTCGATGCGGTTGGCGGTGAGGCCCTCGCGCAGCGCCTTGATGATCGGGATGCCGCCTGCGACGGCGCGCTTCGAACGCGACCATCACGCCCTTCGCTCGTGCGCCGCAGCGAAGATCTCGTTGCCGTGATGCGCGAGCAGCGCCTTGTTGGCCGTCACGACATGCTTGCCGTGCGCGATCGCGTCCTGCAGCACGAACGTGCGTGCGCGGCTCGATGCCGCCGATCAGCTCGACAGACGATGTCGATGTCGGGATGGCGCGACCACCACCGCCGCGTCGTTGGTCAGGTTGACGCCCGCGACGCCGCGCGTCCCGCGCGCGCGCGATCGAGCGTGCGCGTCGGCGATCCACGTGATGCGGATCGGCCGCCCGGCGCGCGCGCGTGATTTCCTCCTCGTTGCGGCGCAGGACGTCCCAGGTGCCCTTGCCCGACGGTGCCGAAGCCCAGCAGGCCCGACATTGCAGCGGCTTCATCGATGCGCTCTGCGTCGCGGCCACTCAGACGAGCCCGTCGTCGCGGAACATCTGCTTGATGCCGCGAATCGCCTGGCGCGTGCGCGCCTCGTTCTCGATCATCGCGAAGCGCACGTGTGCGTCGCCGATACTCGCCGAAGCCGATGCCCGGCGAGACCGAGCACCTTGGCGCCGCGCGAGGAGCTTCTGGCGAATTCGAGCGATCCCATCTTGCGTACGCCTCGGGAATCTTCGCCCAGACGTACATCGACGCCTTCGGGTTGTCGACTTTCCAGCCCGCCTCGTGCAGGCCCTTCACCAGAACGTCGCGCCGCCTCTGGTACTTGAGCGGCGATTTCCGCGACGCAATCCTGCGGCCCTTCGAGCGCGGCGATCGCGGCGACCTGCAGCGGCGTGAACGTGCCGTAGTCGTGATAGCCCTTGATGCGCGCGAGCGCGTTGACGAGGTGCGCGATTGCCGACCATGAAGCCGATCCGCCAGCCCGCCATGTTGTAGCTCTTCGACATCGTGAAGAACTCGACGGCGACGTCGCGCGCGCCCGGCACCTGCATGATCGACGGCGCCTTCCAGCCGTCGAAGCAGATGTCGGCGTAGGCGAGGTCGTGCACGACGTAGATGCCGTGCTCGCGCGCGAGCGCGATGATCTTCTCGAAGAACGGCAGCTCCACGCACTGCGCGGTCGGGTTGGCCGGAAAGTTGAGGATCGAGCATCTTCGGCTTCGGGAAGCTCATCCTGATCGTGTGCTCGAGTTCGGCGAAGAAGTCGACGTCCGGGCGTCATCTGCACCTGCCGGATGTCGGCGCCCGCGATCACCGGCCCGTAGATGTGGATCGGGTAGCTCGGGTTGGGCACCAGCACCGTGTCGCCGCGTCCGAGCGTGCGCGAGCGCCAGGTGCGCGATGCCTTCCTTCGAGCCGATGGTGACGATCGCCTCGGTCTCGGGGTCGAATTCGACGCCCCAGCGGCGTTCGTACCAGTGGCAGATCGCGCGCGCGCAGGCGCGGGATGCCCTTCGACACCGAATAGCCGTGCGTGTCGGGACGCTGCACGGTCTCGACCAGCTTGTCGACGATGTGCTTGCGGCGTCGGGCCGTCGGGATTGCCCATGCCGAAGTCGATGATGTCCTCGCCGCGGCGGCGCGCGGCCATCTTGAGTTCGGAGGTGATCGAAAAGACGTACGGGGGCAGGCGCTCGATGCGCGAGAACTGCGTTTCCAGAGGGGGAGGCATGCGGCTCTTTCTTGCGTAAGCGCCCGGAACCGTCCGAGCGACGCAAGTCGGTATCATTCTATCGGCCTACGCGATTTGGTGCAATGCACAATTCTCGCAGGGAACTCGAGATTCGTGGTTCTGACGATCCAGTTTCGTTGAAGCGTCGCCAAAACCGCGCGACGCTTAACTCCACGGATCGTCGTTATGCTGCGGTGTGCCAACGTTCTAATCGTTCAATGCATTGCGTGTCATGAAATTTCACCTCCAGCCCCGGCCGCCAATCTGATCCGCGCCTGCGGTGCGGATTGGATACGCATCGGCGAAACGGAATATCGGCAGAACCTCATCGTGACGCCGGATGCCGTCGTGGCCGGCTGGGCTCCAGCGGGATTCGCCGCGCTCACCGCGGACGATTTTGCGTCGCTGCTGAAATACGCGCCGGAGGTCGTCCTGCTCGGCACGGGCGCGACGCCAGCGCTTTCCCCACTCCCGCCTTACCAGCGCGCTGGCGCAAGCGCGCATCGGCGTCGAGGCGATGGACAACAGCGCGCGGCGTGCCGGACGTTCAATATCCTGGTCGCGGAGGACCGGCGCGTCGTCGCGGCCCTGACGATTGGCTGACTTGACCTGGGTAACCTATTCGCCCATCTGCAACAACTTGCCGTGCATGCGCGCGTACCTGATCGCGAGATCGAACGTGGCGATCCCGATTCCGAGGTAGATGAGGTCGAGTCCCGCGGCCGCCCAGAAGTGGCTCCAGGGAAAGGCGCCTTCCAGCAGCACCGAGCGCATGCCTTCGAAGACGTGCGCGGACGGCAGCGCCCACGCCACCGGCTTGCAGCCATGCCGGCAGCACTGCGATGGGATAGTAGACACCGGACACCGGCGCGACCAGGAAGATCGCCGCCCACGCGAGCTCTTCCGCGCCCAATCCCCAGCGCAGGATCATCGCCGACACGGCGAGACCGATGCTCCAGCCGAAAGCCAGCAGCAGCGAAAAGAATGCGGTCAACGGCAATCCCAGGGAAAAGATCGAATAGCGGAACAGCAACGAACGCGAAGAAACACGCGCCGCCGACGCCGATCAGCGTGCGCAACACGCTCATCGTCAACTGGCCGGCGATGAATTCGCGCAGGCGCAGCGGGCTCACGAAGAGGTTGCCCAGGTTGCGCGAATACATTTCCTCGATGAAGGTCAGCGAGACGCCCAGCTGGCCGCGAAACAAGCACGTCCCACAGCAGCACCGCGCCGATGAAGAAGCCCGGAGCGTCCTGGAGGAAGTTCAGTCGTCGGCTTCAGGTACACCGTCAGGAAAGCCCACAGCACCATCGTCACCGTGGGGTAATAGGCCATCGACACCAGGCGCGGCCACGATTTGAGCAGCAGGTACGCATGCCTGCGAATGAGGGCGCGCACACGGCGCGCCGCCGCCACGGGCCCCGTCTGCGGATAGAAAATTGCGGTCGGCTCGCTGGTGTCGAGCATGCTTTCCGGATCCCTACGCGGCAATTTCGGGCGACGGCACTTCCTGGTCGGACTCCTCGCTGCGGCCGCGTGCGACGTCGAGGAACAACCTCCTCCATCGTCTCGCGGCCATAGCGCCCGATCAACTCCTGCGGCGAGCCCTGGTCCACCACGAGACCTTCGCGCAGCATGATCACGTCATCGCACATCCGCTCGACCTCGCCCATGTTGTGCGACGCGAGCAGCAGCGTGCAGCGGCTGTCGCGCTGATAGGCTTCGAGATACGGTGCGCATGCGATCGCCGATGTCCGGGTCGAGCGAGGCGGTCGGCTCGTCGAGCAGCAGCATCTCGGGACGGTTGAGCAGCGCCTTCGCGAGCGACACGCGCGTGCGCTGGCCGGCCGAAAGCGTGCCGTAGGGCCGCCCGAGCAGAGTCCGCAAGATCGAATTCGAGGGCCAGCTGCGCGATCCGCTGCCTTGGGCGCGCGCAACCCGTAAAGGTCGGCGAAGACGCGCAGGTTCTCGCCGACCGTCAGCGCGTTTCGGCAGGTCGACGTAGGGCGACGTGAAATTCATCCGCGGCAACACGCGATAGGGGTCCTCGCAGCATGTCGACACCCAGAACGGAAATGGCGCCGGCCGTCGGCGTGAGCACGCCCAGCAGCATCGACAACGTCGTGGTCTTGCCGGCGCCGTTGCCGCCCAGCGAGCGCGGTCGTGGTTCCCGCGCGCACGGCAAACGAGATACCCCTTGACCGCATTCACCGCACCGTAAGACTTGCGCAAGTCGGTCACCACGATCGCGGAGTCGGACACGGCGATTGCGTGCGCAGGACCGGCGACGTCCATCAGCACTGAATCGTCGTCCTGCAGTAATTCGCGAGCTCGCGCAGTATCGAGGTGCCGCTCACCGCCGTGCGTCCGCCATCCCGGCCGTATTCCGAGCGACAGCTTCAAGCGGTATTTCGTGAAAAACGCGTCGAATTGCTCCGCGCCCAGCGTGCCCAGCGCGTAGAGGCCGTCGGCGGCACTGTCGTACTCGAGCAGGATCGCGGCCAGCGGCTGTGGCGCCGGCCCCGCGAGCACGCGCGCGCCCTGCGCCGGATCGTAAACGCTGTGATCCGCGCAGCAGTGGATCACCTGCGCGCTGGACGTGGCCGAGCGCTCGCGCTGGTAGCGGATGAACGACAACCTCGCGCGTCGGATACGCGAGCTTGTGCGCGCAGATGGCCGAAAACGCGACGACGTTGCGGTCCTCGCCGACACCGCCCTGCCACGCGTAGCGCGCGCCGTCCTCGCGTTTCAGATTCGCGGTGCGCAGCCGCGGGGTCGCGAAAGCTTGACCAGCAGGCACGGTGTCGCCGCGAACGGATACTGAAAGACGTAGTTGGTGTCGGCAGCGAGGTCGCGCGTGCGCACGGGACGGCCGTGCACGTCGGTCAGAAGCGTGCGCGAGTACCAGCGCGGCGGCGTGTCCGCCCGCGCGGCATCGAACGCGAGCAAGGCCAGCGCCGCCGCAGTACCGCGCACGTCGTGAGGAATTCGCGCCGCTCCATGCTCGGCGACTCTCGATACGCCTCGAGCTGCGAGCAGCTCGCGGACGTGCTCGGCCGCGCTGCGCCCGAGCGCCGAGAGCGCGTAGCCGCCTTCCAGGCAGCGACACCACGCGCCCCTGCGCGTGGCGCTGCGCCACCGCGACCATTTCGCGCGTGACCCATGCGTAATCGGCCTCGATGAATTCGAGCCCGGCGAGCGGATCTCTCGCGATGCGCGTCGAAGCCCGCCGAAATGAGGATCAGTTGCGGCCGGTGCGCCTCGAGCGCCGGGCAGCCAGCGGTCGCGCACCGCGGCGCGGAACTCGTCGCCGCCGCTGCCGGCGGCGAGCGGGACGTTGACCATGTTCGGCGCCGGATTGTCGAGCCCGCAGTACGGGTACAGCGGATGCTGGAACGTCGACACCATCAGCACGCGCGGGTCGTCCGAGAAGATCTCCTCGGTGCCGTTGCCGTGGTGCACGTCGAAATCGACGACGCGCGACGCGTTCCAGGCCGTGCGCAGCCATCGCGTGCGCGGCGCCGATAGCCACGCTGTTGAAGATGCAAAACCCATCGCGCGGCCGCGCTCGGCGTGGTGGCCCGGCGGCCGCACGGCGCAAAACGCGGTGCGGCATTCATCGCGCATGACGAGGTCGACCGCGAGCACCGCCGCACCGGCCGCGTGGCGAGCAGCGTCAAGCGTATGCGGATTGAGCGCGGTGTCGGGATCGATGAAGTGCAGGCCGGCCTCGGACTCGCGGCCTCGACCTCCCTCGATGTAGTGCGCGCCGTGGATCCGGCGCGATCTGCTCGTCCGTGGCCGCAGGCGCGGTGTAGTGGCGACAGAAGTGCATCAAGCCCCGCCGCGATCAGGCGATCGCTGATGGCGGCAAGGCGGCCCGGGCACTCGGGGTGATAGGGCCCCATCTCGTGGAGAAGGAACGCGGGATGAGAGACGAACGCGGTGGTCACGGCGCGCGGGAGAGTTGCAATCGTGATCCTGGGGCTGTCGGTGAACCTTCAGTGGGCGGACGGCGGATGAAGCCGTTCGGGGTGAGACCGTGTACCCTTGGCAATGTACTGTTTCCGCTGAGCGGGTGTACCCCGGGCTCGCCGGTCGTGACGAGGTCCCGGCATCGCGGTTAGAGTGCCGGAGTCCATTGGGCATGCAACTTGCGTCAACCGGCCACGGCCATCACCAACGCAGGATCGCGAGCCCACATGACCGTTCGCCCCGCTTCACAGGCCAGCACGCCCGCCGCCGGCCGCCTTGCGACCGATCCTGCAGCAGCTCGCACGGATCGTGGTCGGCAAGGACGAACCGCTGAAACTTGCCCTCGCATGCATGCTGGCGCGCGGCCACCTGCTGATCGAGGACATCCCGGGCGTCGGCAAATCGCACGCTGGCGCAGGCGCTGGCCGCCGACGCTCGGGCTCAAATACTCGCGGATCCAGTTCACGAGCGACCTCCTGCCCGCCGATGTCCTCGGCGTGTCGATCTACGACGAGCGCACGCGCGTCGTTTCCGCTTCCACGCCGGGCCGATCTTCAGTTCCGTGGTGCTCGCCGACGAGATCAACCGCGCGCCGCCCAAGACGCAGAGCGCGCTGCTCGAAGCCATGGAAGAGCGGCAGGTCTCGCAGGACGGGCAGACGCGCAGGCTGCCCGATCCCCTTCTTCGTGATCGCCACGCAGAATCCGGTCGAGCAGATCGGCGCCTATCCGCTGCCGGAGTCGCAGCTCGACCGGTTCCTGATGGCGATCGAACTCAGGTATCCGGACCCTGCCGCGGAGCGCGACCTGCTGGTGAGCGGCGATCGCCGCGCCAGGATTGCCGACACGCCGCCCGCCGCCGATGCCGCGACGCTGGCCGATTGGCAGCGCGAAGCGGCGGAGATCCACGTTGCCCCGCGCCTTGCTCGATTACGTGCAGGCGCTGATCGCCGCCTCGCGCGGCCACGGCGGCCAACGGCGCCAAGCGGCGGAAGCAGGGGGCCGCCGCGGGCTGAGCCCGCGTGCCGGCCTCATGCTGCTCGCCGCAGCGCGCGCATGGGCGATGATCGCCGGGCGGCCCGATGGTGCTGCCCGAGGATGTCCAGGCGGTGTTTCCCGCGGTCGCGGGCCATCGCCTGGCCGGGGGCACGCGCGCCGGAGCGGTGCAGGCGCAGGCGCTCGTGCGCGCAGTCCTGCTGCCGTAGCGGAATCAGCACCATGCGTGCCTCGCGGAATCACCGCCGAAGGCAACGCTTCCTGGGCCGCCGGATGGATCGCCCGCGCGCGGCAACGCGCTTCCGCGTCGCGCCCGCGGATCACGAGCCGGTAGTCCTGCGCCATTCGCGCATCTACATCCTGCCGACCAGACGCGGCTGGGCGCTGTTGGCGACGGTCGCGATGATGCTCGTTACATCGCTCAACTACGCGCTTGTCGCTGGGGGTCGGCGTCACCTTTCTGCTCGCCGGGACTTCTTGCCGCCGCCTTGCTGCACACGTTCCGCAACCTGGCGGGGATCGAGGATGACGCCACTGTCGGCCGGCGGAGTCCTTTGCCGGCGGCCACGTCGCATTCACGCTGTCGCTGCATGGCGGCGCGCTCGCGCGCAGCGCAGTGACGCTCTCGGCTGGAAACGCCCACGCCAGCGGAGACGTTCCGGCGGGTGCGGCATTGACCGTCACGCTCGAGGTCGCGCGCGCCGACGCGCGGACGCCAGCCACTTGGGACGCGTTACGCTTTCCTCGGCGTTTCCGCTGGGGCTCTGGCGCGGCTGGGCCTATGTCCATTTCCGCTCGCCGGCATCGTCTACCCGGCGGTCGAGATCGGCGCGCCGCCGCTGCCGCACGGCGCGGCGGGCCCCGACTGCGCTCGCCGCAGGGCGCAGTGAAGACGCCGACCTGACCGGGTTGCGCGAATTCCAGCGCGGCGACCCGCCGCAGCGTGTCGCATGGAAAGCGGTCGCGCGCGGCGCGGGCTGGTTCACCAAGGAATTCGACGGCATCGGCGGCGGCGGCCCGGTGACGTTGTCGTGGACCGCCACTTCCCGAAATTGGCAACCAATGAGGCGCGCTTGTCCCGGCTCACCGCCTGGGTCATGGCTGCCGAGCGCGCCCGCGCGACCGTTTGCGCTGTCCTTCCCGGCACCAGCCTGGCCGGCGGACAAGGGACGCGAGCACCGCCGCAAGGCCCTGGTCGCGCTCGCGCTGTTTCCCGAGGAGGCAGCGCCGTGACGCTGGCTGCGGCTCTTGGACCTGGCCGCGTGCGCCCGCGTGTGCCGGCGCAGCGCCGCGCGCCGCTGACCCCCAGCTCCAGATCGGATGGCTCGGCGCGCCTCCTCGCTCTGCGCC
>ERZ1370068.1372-contig-11263_pt1 | contig 18012 bp, 22 predicted proteins | sample MGYA00561227_ERZ1370068 | MGnify/ENA primary metagenome ERZ1370068 (study PRJEB38410, sample SAMEA6850437) | metagenome | study: Metagenomic assessment of the ecological functions of the soil: analysis of the soil microbiota associated with the...
CGCCGTCGCCCACGAGGACGAGGCGTGCGCGACTCCTGACCTGGGCGAGCGCCTCGATGAGCCGGGCGAGATTCTTCTCCGGCGACAGGCGCCCCACGTAGAGCACGGTGCGGGAGCCGTGGGCGGGCCGGGCGCCGCGGGCGGGGCGAAGCTCTCCGTGTCCACGCCGTTGGGAAAGTAGGCGAGACGCGGCCGGGCGGGGTGCCGGGCGAGCAAGGTCTCCATCTCGTGGGAGGTGACGATGACGCCGGCGGCGCGAGGAAACGTCACGCGCTCGAGCCAGCGGTAGAGGCGAGGCTTGAGCCGCGAGCCGGCGAGACGCGCGATCTCGCCGTAGTGATACCCGTAGGTGACGACGAAGGGGATGCCGTAGAGCGCCCGCGCCACCAGGGCCGGGATCACCCCCGGAAACTGCTCGATGCGGAGCGCCTCGCACTCGCGGAGCTGGCGGCGGTAGAGGAGGGGCAGGAGGAGGGCGTAGCGCGCGGCGGGCCAGGGGCCGCGGCTGGGGAAGGAGCCTCACCTTGTCGAGGAGCAGCGGATCGCGGGTGAAGTCGCCCAGCGACTCCTTGAAGTAGCTGAAGTAGTAGACGCGGTCGTAGGCCTCGCAGTAGTGGCGGAGATCGTAGTTGAGCAGCCGCTCGTGCTGGCCCGTGCGCCGGAGGTCGGTGAGCCCGCTCCCGAGGGCGGGCAGGATGCCGATCGTCCGGAACGCGGGCGGGCCGCTCATGACCGGGCCTTGCCGTAGGCGGCGAGCAGGTCGGCCACGACGCGATCCTCGCTGAACTTCCGGAGCACCGTCTCGGAGGCCTGCCGCCCCAGGGAGAGACGGAGCTCCCCGTTGGCGAGCAGCTCCTCGAGAGCGTGGGCGAGGGCCGGCGCGTCGCTTCGCTCCACGAGAAGCCCGGTGGACTTGTCCTCCACCGCCTCCGGCGTCCCGCCGATCCGGGTGCCCACGACGGGCCGGGCGAACGCCGCCGCTTCCAGAGGAACGCGGCTGAACGGCTCCGGCCACACCGCGGGGTGCGCCACCACGTCGCTCAGAGCGTAGAGCTGCTCCACCTCGGCGTGGGGACGGCTGCCCAGGAAGTGGACTATCCGCGCTCCGGGGCATCCAGTCGGGCGGACCTTCGCCGGCCACCGCGAAGCTGGCCTCGGGCATGCGCGCCTTCACCATGCGGGCGGCCTCGCGCGAACACGGGATAGCCCTTGCCCGGAGAGCATTTGCCGACATAGAGCACCAGGGGCCCCGCGGGCAGGCCGAAGTCGGCCCGCGTCCGGCTCTCGCACGGAGCCCGTACCGCTCGTGGACGGCGGCAGGTTGTAGACGACGTGGCCGCGCTCGGGCGCAGCCGGTCGCGCGGGCGTAGATGTCGAGGCAGGCTCTGGCTCACCGCGGTGACCCCGTCCACCCGCTTCACGAGCGCCCGCTTGAGCCAGCGCGTCCATGTAGAGGAGGCCGAGCGAGCAGCGGATCCGCAGCCGGCGAAGCGCGCTGCCGCGAATGTACTGGCGGAAGAAATCCGGCGCGCATTCGCGCTGGAGCTTGCCCGCGCTGCAATCGGCGGGCACGTGACGGTGGCGGAGGAGGCAGGTGGTGATCGGGCAGATGAGGCCGAAGTCCCGGAGCGAGAGGTACACCGGCTTCCGCAGCCGGCGCGAGGCGAGGAACGCGCCCGCCAGCGCGTGCTTCTCCTGCGCGTGGATCAGATCGGCTCCCATCCGCCGCGCCGCGGACACGAGGGCGCGGGCGAAGAGCAGGTGGAAGAGCGGATTGACGTGGTCGCTCAGCGGCGCGAGCCCCGCTCCGGGCCGCAGGCGGCGCCAGAACGGGAAGCGGACCACCGACACGCCGTTGACCTCCTCGGTGGCGGCGGCGCCGTAGTTCGGCGTCACCACGGTCACCGGGTGGCCGCGCGCGATGAGGGCGCGCGCGAGGAGCTCGAGGCTCCAGGCGGTGCCGCCGGGAGCCCACGGGTGGTAGTACTCCGTGGCGAAGACGAGCTTCATTTCGCCTCGCACACGGCGAAGAAGCCGGCGTTCTCCTCCGGGATAGCGACGGGCGAGGCGGCGCCGCACCTCGGTGAGGCGGCGATAGAGCGGCAGGGACAGCCCGCCCACGAGATCGATGGCGCCGATGAGGGGCGTGTCGTAGACCGTCGGATGCAGGTGCACGATGCGGAAGCCGTTCCTCGCCAGCTCCGCCTCCAGCTCCTCGAGCGTGTACTCGATCTTGTGATCGGGGTCCGAGTAGGAGAAGAGGCCGGCGCGATCGAGCCGGCGCTTCCACGACGTGCCGCGATTCGGCACGGACAGGAGCATGGTGCCCCCGGGCTTGAGGGCACGCCGGATCTCCGTGAGGAGGAGGTCGCGCTGATGGACGTGCTCGAGGAGGTCGAGGCAGACCACGGTGTCGAAGCGGGCCCCCTGCACGGCCAGCCCTCGCTCGAGGTCCGCGGCGAAGAATTCCGCGTTCCCGGAGACGGCAGCGATCGGCTGGACCGCAGCGCCACCCCGAGCGATTCGAGGTTTCCGTCCACGCCCACCACGTGACGGCAGCGGCGGGCCGCCTTGATCGAGTGCATCCCGTTGCCGCAGCCCACGTCGAGCACGGACGGCGTCGGGGGCGATGTAGGCGAGATACCAGTAGTTGTCCTGGGTGTCTCCGAGCAGATGCTTGGGATGGACGTACTCGGGGCTCTTGCCCGTCCATCGCGTGAGGCGGATGGCCAGCCGCTTGGCCTTGTTGTTGGCGAAGACGACGCCGGAGAGGACCACGCCACGAAGGCTGCGTGTCATCGCGTGAACGTGATGGTCACGTAGATCTGGCGCGCGCGCATTGCCGAGCCGCCGAAGCCACGGAGCGCTCACTCGCCCGCCCGGCACCGGGGCGAGGCAATAGGCCTCCATGCCCGCGTCTTTCAGGATGGCCAGCCACTCGCGGTAGCGGATCGCCCGCTCGCGCGTGCCCTGCTCCCGGGCGCGATTGGCCAGCGCGCGCGCCTCCGAGGCCGCGAACCCGGGCATCCACGGCGACGCCCGCTCGATACCGAGGTAGCGTCCGCCCGGGCGCAGCACGCGACGGATCTCGCGCAGGGCGCGGACGGGATCGGGCAGCCGGTAGAGGACGACCTGCGAATAGACGGCGTCGAACTGCCCATCGTCGAAGGGTAACGTCTCGGCGTCGACGGCCGCGTACATGTCCGCCGGGGTGCCGAGAATCTCCCCGTCCGGATGGCGTGCTGGCGCAGGTAGCGCGGCGACACGTCGGTGGCGATCACCGCGGCTCTGGGCGAGCGCGCTTTGGCGAGCGCGCTCGCATAGCAGAGCCCGCCTCCGATCTCGAGAAAGCTCCGCGTCCGGCCGTCGACCAGGTCGGGCAGCCACCGCTTCTCGCACCACTCGAGCCAGTAGCGCTTGTGGAAGAAGAGCCGCTGCCACGTGGGAGGCCGATCTCCGCATGCGCCTCGTCCTCGTGCGTCTTGACGGCGTCGAGGGCGTGGGGAGGAGATCCCACACGCCGTCGGAGGGCGCGAACGCGCGCCGCAGCCGGGGCAGGTCGGGTGCCCCTCGGGCGGGCCGAGGGACTTCGCGCAGTCAGGGCAGCGGAGGCTAACGAGCGCGCCTGAACTCATCCAGAGCTTCCTGGTAGACCTTCTGCACCCGGCGCACCGTGAGGTCCCAGCGGAAGTTGCGGTCCACACGCTCGGCCGCCGCGGCCCCGAAGCGGGCGCGCATGGCGGGCTCCCGGAGGAGACGTACCACGCGGTCGGCGAAGGCGGCCCGGTCATGAGGCTCCACGAGAAAGCCCGTGGCCCCGTCCTCGATCATCTCCCCGAGGGAAGCCGCGCGGAAGGCCACCACGGGCTTGCCGCACGACATCGCCTCCTGGGGCGCCAGCGGAAAGCCCTCGAGCAGCGAGGCGAAGACGAAGACGTCGGCGAGGTTGAGCATGGGCACCTTGTCCGCCTCGGGGAGATAGCCGGTGAACACCACCGAGCCGTCGAGCCCGAGCTTCTTCACCAGCGCCTCCAGCTCGGCCCGGAGCGGGCCCGATCCGATCCAGACCAGGCTCACGTCGTCGCCGGCGGCGCGGCGAATCTCCGCGAAGGTCTCGATGAGGAGGGCGGGATTCTTCCGCGCGACGAGGGGTCCGAGGGAGAGGAGCACGCGCTTGCCCGCGATGTTCCAGCGCCGGGCGAGGGCCTCGTCACGCGGCCCCGGCGCGTACTTGGGCCCTACCCCGCAGTAGACGACCTGGACGTGATCGGTGCGGACCCCAAGCTCCTCGGCGAGCTGGCGCTTGGCGAACTGGCTGTCCGTGATCACGCAGTCCGAGGCCTCGATGACCCGCTTCTCGAGCACGGGATTGAGCGGGCTCGGGTCGAGATGGTGATGATGGGTCACCACCGGCACGGGCAGGCCATAGTGGCGGCGGGCCCACAGCGCGGCCGGGCCCACGAAGCGGACGGAGTGCGCGCGCAGCACGTCGAACTTCTGGGCGTCCCACACGCGCTTGATGTAGCGCGGCCACACGAACGGCGTCACGTACCAGCGAAGCCCCTTGGGCGGCCACACGGGATGGATGGTCAGCCCCGGCACGCCGCTCGTGGCTCTTGCCTCGAGCGAGGAGGACGTGACACTCCTCGCCGAGCGCGGCGAGATCCTTCAGGAGCTCCCGCTCGTAGACTTCGCCGCCCGAGCCCGACTCGGGCGCGATGCCGCAGTGCGGCGAGCAGGATGCGCACTCAGCCGAGCCCTTCCGCGCGCGCCACGCCGCGCAGCGTGTCCGCGATGAGCGCCGCGATCCTCGGCGCGTCAGATCGGGCGAGTTCGAGACGTAGAGGCCGCGCGGTGATGAGATCGGCGGCCACCGGCGTGTCGGCGCCGCGGTAACCCATGTCGCGATAGGGCGCCTGGGCGGGAATGAGAGAGAAGAACGGCCGCGTCTCGATCCCCGCCTCGTGAAGCGCCGCCTCGGCGCGCGCACGGACGCGCGGCTCGCGAAAGAGAAGATGGTAGCCGAAGTAGACCGACCTCGCGTACGGGCGCTCGCCGGGCAAGCGCTCGATCATGCGGCTCGAGACCCTGCGAGCGCCGAGTTGAGGGCCGCGACATTGGCCCGCCGGCGCGTGATATAGCTCTCGAGCTTGCCCACCTGCGCGCAGCCCACTGGCGGCGCTGGAGATCCGTCATCTTGGCGTTTCCGCCCAGGAAGGCATGGCGGAAGTGCTCGCCGGGTATCTGGCCGAAGTTCCGGATGGCGCGCAGCCGCTCGGCCAGCGCGGCGTCGCCGGTGACGATCATGCCGCCCTCGCCCGAGGTGACGATCTTGTTCGCGTAGAGGCTGAAGCAGCCCGACGCGTCCGCAGCCCGCCCACCGCGCGTCCCTCGTAGCGCGCGCCCGTGGCCTGGCAGGCGTCCTCGATGACGGGAATTCCGTGCGCGCGGCCCAGCTCCAGGATGGGTTCCAGATCCAGCGGATGGCCGAAGAGGTGCACGGGCAGGATGGCCCTGGTGCGCGACGTGATGCACTTCTCGATGCCGCCCGCCTCGAGGTTGTACGTCTCGGGATCCACGTCGCCGAAGATCGGGCGCGCCCCGTGAACAGGATGGGATTGGCGGAGGCGATGCACGAGAGCGGCGTGGTGATGACCTCGTCGCCCGGACCAACCCCGAGCGCGGCCAGCACCACGTGGAGCGCGGTGGTGCCGGAGGTGGTGGCCACGGCGTGGCCGGTGCCGCAGAGCTGGGCGAAGGCGGCCTCGAGCTCGCGGACCTTGGCCCCTGGGTGATCCAGCCGCTGGCCGCCACGGCGTGGACGGCCGCGATCTCCGCCTCACCGATATCGGGCTTGGCTACGGGAATGCGCCAGGCCATCAGCCCTCCAGGGCCTCGGCGAGCGCGCGCGCCACCCGCTCGACATCGGCTTCCCCAGGCCCGTGCCCGACGGCAGGTTCATGCCGCGCGACGCCAGATGCTCCGCCACGGGCAGATGCTGGCCGGTCGCGTAGGGCGGCAGCGTATGCACGGGGTGGAAGAAGGGCCGCGAGTCCACGCCGCGATCGTTGAGCCGGGCCCTCACCACGTCGAGAGACGGGCCGTCGTCGCTCAGGATGACGGAGTACATCCAGTACACGTTGCGCGCCCACGCCGCCTCGGGATGAAGACGCAGCCGGCCGCTCTTGGCGAGTTCCGCCAGATGCTCGGCATACCACCGGGCGATCTGTCGCTTCTTCTCGATGAAGCCGGCCATCTTCTCGACCTGGGCCACTCCCACCGCGGCCTGGAGATTGGTCATGCGGTAGTTGAAGCCGATCACCTCGTGCCAGTAGCTCCGCTTCGGATCCATGCCGTGATCGCGGAGCAGACGGAGGCGATCGGCGAGGGCGCCGTCATTGGTGACGCACATGCCCCCTTCGCCGGTGGTGATGATCTTGTTCCCGTAGAAGGAGAAGCAGCCGATGGCGCCGAGGGAGCCGGCGCGCCGGCCCCGATACTCGGCGCCGTGCGCCTCCGCGGCGTCTTCGAGCACGACCAGCCCGTGGCGCTTGGCCACGGCGAGGATGGGGTCCATGTCGCACGGGTGCCCGTAGAGGTGCACGGGCATGATGGCGCGCGTCCGCGGCGTGATGCGCGCCTCGAGGCCCGCGGGATCGAGCTGCCACGTCTCCCGCTCCGAGTCGACGAACACGGGCGTGGCGCCGCAGTAGCGCACGACGTTGGCGGTGGCCACGAAGGTGAGGCTCGGTATGATCACCTCGTCGCCCGGTCCCACCCCCGCGGCCACGAGGGCGAGGTGGAGCGACACCGTCCCGTTCGCCACCGCGATCCCGTGAGCCGTTCCGCAGAGGGCGGCGAACCCGCGCTCGAACTGTCCGGATGAACGCGCCCAGGGAGCTGATCCAGCCCGAGCGCATCGCCTCCATCACGTTGGCGATCTCCTCCTCGCCGATCGACGGAGCGGCCACGGGGATACGCGGCTCGCGTCATGAGCAGACACGTTCCGCGCGGTGCTAGACTGGCGTCGAATGACACGGCATGTGAGGTCCCTCGCCCGTCGTGGTTCTCGGCGTGACGCGTCCCCGGACGTACTACCTGCCCTGGATCATCCGCCCCGGGCTCGAGTGCGCGCTGGTGCTGAGCAATGTCGAGGCGCGCTTCAAGCCGGAGCTCAGCGCCGGCCCCTTCCCCGTCGACCGTCGTCCAGTACGACGCGCGGGGCAGCGCGGCCCACCGCTACCACGTGACCCTCGCCGACAGCACGGACACGGTGGAGCTGCCCCTCGCAGCCGGCCGCCGGAGGCTGCGGCTTCGCCACGGTGAGCGGCGACCGTCTCCACTCCGACCTCTACGTCACCCTGTCCGACGGTCACGACTACACCGCCACCCATGGCCGGGAGGAATTCATCGAGGGATATCCCGGTGCTGATCGCGCCTGCTGCCGTGAGGACGGCCTGCGCCGTGGCGCTCCGTGCTCGGGCGCACCGGTGCCCGCCTTCGCGCGCAACCAGTACGTGTATCTGGGACCGGAGAGCCGCTCGCATGTGCTCCTCATGAACCTGTCCAACGTGACGAATCGCATCCGGGCCGTCGGCCAGCGCCGGGAGAGCGCCGCTGTCGGCTCGCGCCTGCTCCGGCTGCCGCCCATGGGCTCGCATCTCCTCGACGTCACCTCCCTCGGCCCCGCGCCTGCGCTCGGGCACCACCGTGTGGCGGCTCAGGCTCGAGGGCAACGCCTGGTTCAACCTGTACATGGTGGGCGCCGGGTCCGAAGGACCTCGCCGGGCCCCTGTCGCTGATGCATGTCAAATAGCCTCTCCGCCCTGATGTCGGCCACGTTCTACGAGCGGGGCTACGACCATCACGTCGAGATCATCCACCAGCGCGATGCCGAGGCCCGCCGCCGTCTCGCGTCGCTGGAGGTGACGCTCTACGATGGCGACGGGCGCGCTGCTCGCCACGCCGAAGGTCGATCCCGCCCAGGACATCCTGGACCTGGGGGCGCTGGTGGCCGACGCGACACGAGCGAGCGGGCGCGTCATGGTGGTGCTCGACGCGCGCTACGACGAGGCGATCTTCCCGTACCGGCCGCACCACTACGCCTATCTCCATCGCGCGTAGGCTCGACGGCGCCGCCGCTCTACTACGCGATCAACGCGGTGCTCGGCGGCGTGCCGGACCGGGTGGGCGCGACCAACATCAACAACTTCGAGACCTATCGTGTTTCGCCAGGGCCCTTCGCCCAGCGCTACTCGCTCCTCCTGGGCTGCCTCGCCCGCTTCGTCCCCGTGACCGGCGCAGGTCTTCACGTACTACGGCAGCCGGCGCATCGCCCGCGACGTGACCCTCGCGCCCAAGTGCCATACCGAGATCGTCCTCGCCGCCGAGGACGCGGGCGAGCGGCTGGCCCGGGTCGAGGTCAAGTCGCTCTTCAGGCTGCTGAGCTACGTGGTGGGCCGCCGGGCAGGACACGGGCGATCTCGTGCTCTTCGACCATCTCTTCACCTACGCGAAATGACCTCGGACCGCCATGCGTCGGAGCCGCGGGACGAATTCCTCCTCTGCTACTGCACCATGCTGACCATCGGCGAGCTCCGGGCCGCGTGCCAGTCGGGGCGCTGGCCCCTGCGCGGCAAGGAGAACACGGGCAAGCTCTGCACGGCCTGCGTCGGCGATCTCCTCTACTGCCTGCGACGCTTCGGAGTAGACGCCTCACTCTGAGCCGCCTGTCCCGAGCGCGGCCACGAGGGCCGCCGCCACCGCCTGCCGCTCGTCCGCGGTGATGCCCACCGAGCACGGCAGCGACAGCCCCCGCTCGTAGAGCGCGTCGGCGACCTCGACCCGATAGGCCTGCGCACCTGACGTACAGCGGCTGCCGATGCAGCGGGCGCCAGAGCGGCCGCGCGCCCACCCCGGCGGCATTGAGCCGGCGCAGGAGCCCGCGCACGTCGGGACACGCGCCCGCGTCGAGGAGCACGGAGGTCATCCAGTACGTGGAGCGCGCCCACGGCGCCTCGCCGGCCACGGTGACGCCGGGTACCCGCGGAACAGCTCGCGATAGTGGGCCGCCGTCTCCCGCTTGGACTCCACGAAGCCGTCGAGCTGCTCGAGCTGCGCGACACCGAGCGCCGCCTGGAGATTGGTGAGGCGGTAGTTGTAGCCCGTCTCCTCGTGGATGTACTCGAGGGCATCCGTGCGCGCCTGGGTGGTCAGCCGGCGCACGCGCGCCGCCACCTCCGGGTCGCGGGTGAGCACCATGCCGCCGCCACCCGTGGTGATGATCTTGTTGCCGTTGAAGGAGAGACAGCTCACCAGCCCGTGGCAGCCCACGGCGCTTCCCTTGTAGCGGGCGCCCAGCGCCTCCGCGGCGTCCTCCACCACGGCCAGCGGGTAGCGGCCTGCCACCTCGAGGACGGCGTCGATGTCCACGGGATGGCCGTAGAGGTGCACGGGCAGCACGGCGCGCACGATACGCCCCGACGCGCGGTTGACCACCCGCCCGTCCTTGACCGTGCACTCGCGCGAGAGGAAGTCGGCCAGCTTGTCCGCGTCGAGCCCCACGACAGCGCCTCCGAGTCCAGGAAGACCGGATGCGCTCCGCAGTAGGTCACGGCATTGGCGGTGGCGATGAAGGTGAGCGCGGGCACCAGCACCTCGTCGTCCGGCCGGACACCCGCCGCGAGCAGCGCGACGTGAAGGGCGGCCGTACCGTTCACGGTGGCCACGGCATGGTCGACGCCGACGTAGGCGGAAACTTCCAACTCGAAGCGGCTCACGAAGGGCCCGACCGAGGACACCCAGTTGGTGTCGAGGCATTCCTTGAGGTACTTCCACTCGTTGCCGGCGAGATGCGGCACGGCGTTCGGAATGGCCCGGCGCGGCTCCGTCACCGCGCCGCCTCCTGGCTCTGCGTGCCACTCGCGGTACCAGGCGAAGGTGTCGCGCACGCCCGCCTCCAGGGAGACCTTGGGCACGAAGCCCGTCAGCGTGCCGGAGGCGGCTGATATCCGGGCAGCGGCGCGCCACCGAGCCCGACGGCGCGGGCACGCGCTCGAGCGCAGGCTCGAAGCGCGCCTCCTTGAGGACGAGGCGCGCGAGGTCCTCGATGAGCGTCTCCTCGCTGTCGTTGCCGATGTGGACGATCTGCCCCCACGCCGCCTCGCTCGCGGTGAGGCGCAGGATCGCCTCCACGGCATCCGACACGTGGCAGAAGGCGCGGCGCTGCTCCGCCCCGTAGAGGCGGAAGGGATTCTCGCCCCGAAGGGCACGCAGGGACAGCTCGGGAATGACGTGATCCGCTCCCATGCGCGGCCCGTAGACATTGTGGAAGCGGCCGGTGACCGCGCGGAGCCCCGGGCGCGCGCAGTGTGGATCACCGCCGCCTCCCCGAGGATCTTGCTCGCGGCATAGGCGAAGCGCGGGGCGCGGATATCCTCGACGGTCAGGGGCACATCCTCGGGAGTGGGCACGGGCACGGTGCCCGCCGAGACGCCGCCGGCATAGGTCTCGCTGGTCGAGGCGAAGAAGAGCACGCCGGACTCGGGAGTGAGCCAGTCGAGGAGGTGCATGAGGGCGAGGGTGTTGGTGCGGACCACCCGCGCGGGATCGGTCTCGACGTTGCGCACGCCCACCACCGCCGCCAGCATGTGGACGCCGTCCCACTGCCTCGGCAGCTCCGCGAGAGCGTCCGGCCCGCGTGAGATCGGCCTGCACCAGCGGTGACGTTCGGCCGGGCGCACAGCGCTTCCAGCTCGCGGTCGAGCCGGCCGCGTGAGAGATCGTCCACGAGCGTCAGCTCGTGCCCCTCGCCGGCCAGCCGCACGGCCATGTGATAGCCGATGAAGCCGGCCCCGCCCAGGATGAGCGTCCTAGGCATAGCCGATTCCCGCGTAGGACACGCCGGCCCCGCGCACCGTCTCCTCGTCGAGGATGCGCCAGCAGTCATAGAGCACGGCGGGGCGCCGCAGCGTGGGAAGAAGCCGTCCGATGTCGAGCTTGGCGTACTCCGGGTGATTGGTGATGACGAGGACGGCGTCGGCGCCGTCGAAGGCCGCCTCGGGCGTCACCGGCTCCGCCCCGAGGCCGCGAATGATCTCGGGCGCCACGAGATAGTCGTGGCCGCGCAGCTCGAGCCCCGCCGCCCGGAAGAGCGGCAGCATGGAGAGGATGGGCGTGCCCCGCATGTCGTCGGTGGGAGGCCAGCCCTTGTAGGCCCAGCCGAGCACGGAGAGACGTGCGCCCTCGGCGCTTCCGCGCTTCTCGCGCATCATGCCGATCAGCCGCTCCGCCACGTGCCCCGGCAGGTGCTCGTTGAGGCCGCGGGCCTGGCCCACCAGCCACGGGTGTAGCCGGCCGCGCGCGCGGCGTTGGCGAGGATGTAGGGATCCTTGAGAGGCACGCCCCGCCCACGAAGCCGGGCCGGGCGAGATCAGGGCGCGGGTACTCGAGATTGGCCGCGCGTATCACCTCGAGCGGATCGAGCCGCCAGCTCTCCGCCATGAGCGCGACCTCGTTGCCGTAGGAATAAATGAGATCGGTGTGGCAGTTGTTCACGAGCTTGACCAGCTCGGCCGCTTCCAGCGACGACACGGGAACGATGCGGGTGGTGACGCGGGCGAAGAGCGCGGAGGCCGCCTCGCGGCCGTCGGCGTCGAGACCACCCACCACCTGCGGCAGCTCCTCCAGCTCGCGCAGCGCCTGCCCCTGTATGGTCCGCTCGGGCGCGAAGGCCAGCCGGGCCCGTCCCCACCTGGCGAGGAGCTCGGGCAGGACCACCGACCGGCTCGCCCCCACCGGCACCGTGCTCCTCACGATGACCACGGTGCTCGGCGCGCAGCTCTCGGCCACGTGGCGGGCGGCCGCGCGAAGATTGGTCGAGCTCCGCCTCGTGGGTGTCGGGATTGACAGGCGTGGAGACGCAGATGATGGCGGCCTCGACGCCGTCCTTGGGCAGGGCCGGGCCGACGTGGAGGCGCTCGCCGAGAAAGGCGCGTACGCCCTCCTCCACCCCGGGCTCGAAGAGGTGCGGCCGGCCCTCGCCGAGGGCGTCGAGCACGACGGGCGAGGTGTCGACACCGTGGACGGTGAAGCCCTTGCGCGCGAGAGTCACCGCGAGGGTCAGCCCCACATAGCCCAGCCCGACCACGCCGACCGGTGGTCAATCCAAGTAGCCCTTCGGCGACGTCGCGGTTGGCCTTCTCGAGATCGTGGAGGCGGCCCACGTCCAGCCAGTACTCACGGATCAGGTGAGCGGCCACCACGAGTCCCTTGTCGACGAGGGTCCGGATCATGTCGGTGGCGTCGAAGTACTCGCCGGCGGGGATCAGGTCGATGGCCGAGGGTCGACCAGATAGATGCCCGCGTTCACCGGGAACTCCTTGCGCGGCTTTTCCTCCACGCGGGTGACGCGCCCGTCGTGGAGGGTGAACTCGCCGTAGGGAATGTCCACCTGGTGGATGGAGACGCCCACCGTCATGGCCGCGCTCGCCTGCCGCCGGTGGAACTCCCACATGGCGCGGAAGTCGCACTTGGTCAGGATGTCCGCGTTGACGACGAAGAAGGGCGCGCGCAGCCGCTCGCGCAGCAGGGTGAGCGCTCCCATGGTGCCGAGGGGCTTGGGCTCGAGCGCGTAATCGAGAGAAACCCCGAGGCGCCCTCCGTCGCCCAGCCGCTCCCGGATCATCTCCGACTTGTGGTGGAGGGCAATGGTGATGTCGGCGATCGCCGGACTGGCGCAGCCGCTCGATCATGATCTCGATCAGCGGCTTGCCCCCACGGAGATGAGGGGCTTGGGCGTGGATTCGGTGAGGGCCGGAGGCGCCGCCCTTCGCCGCCCGCCATGATCACCGCCCGGCTCTGGAGCGGCGGAGGCGCGATCAGGTCCTCGAGGCGGAGGAGGTCGATCACCCGGCGCTCCGCATCGAGGAGCGGCAGATGCCGCACCGATCGCGTCCGCATGAGCTGGAGCGCTTCCGGGGCGGAGAGGCCGGCGGGCCCGGTGAGGGGCGCGCGATTCACCACCTCGTCCACCTTGGCGTCGAGGGAGGCGCCGCGGAGCATGGCGCGCCGGACGTCGCCGTCGGTGACCACGCCGGCCAGCCGCCCGTCGGCGTCGACGACGAGGGCGATCTGCTTGCCGCTCCGGGTCATGGTCTCGAGGACGGCGAGCAGGCTCGCGCCGAGGCCAGCGTGCAGCCGGCGAGGTCCGCCATCAGCGGCCTCCCTCGCCGTCGGCGAAGCGCTTCTGGACGAGGCGCGCGTCGAGGGGAACCGTCTTCAAGATCTCCACGATGCGCGGCGCGGCGCGCCCGTCGCCGTAGGGATTGCCGCCCTCGCGCGCGCGCGCCCGGAAGGCCGGCGTCTGCGCCGTCTCGATGCCGCGGAGGATCTCGTCGCGCGCGGGCTCGACGTCGATCACGTTGGCCCCGCGCAGCCGCCCGCGCTGCCGCGCCCCGACGTTGACGGCGGGCAGCCCGAAGGACGGCGCCTCGATGAGACCGCTCGACGAGTTGCCCACCATCACGTCGGCGTGCCGGAGCAGCGAGAGATAGCGGCGCTCGCCCAGGTTGCGCACGAGCCGGCAGCGCCCCGGATGCCGCGCCGCGAATTCCTCGAGGCGCTCCATGATGAGGCGCCCCGACGTGTCCGCGTTCGGATAGGTCACGATGAGCGTGCCGTCGGCCTTCTCGAGGGCGGCGAGGAGCTCGTCCACGTGGGCGGCCGTGTCGCGATACTCGAGGGTCACGGGATGAAAGGTCACGAGGAGCCACGGCCCGGCCACGGGCACGTCGAGCTCGCCCGCGAGCGCCTCCGGGTGAGCGGCTCCATGGCGGCGATCCGGTCGATCCCGGGCCGCCCACCGGGTGGATGCGCCAGGCCTCCTCTCCCATCTGCGCGATGCGGCGGGCGTGCGGCTCGGCCGAGGCGAAGTGGAGATGCGCGAGCTTGGTGATGGCGTGGCGGATCTGATTGTCCATCGCGCCCTCGGACACCTCGCCGCCGTGGATGTGCGCCACGGGCAGCGCGAAGGGCAGGGCCGCCACCGCCGCGGCCAGCATCTCGAAGCGATCGCCGAGCACCACGAGGAGATCGGGGCGGCTCCGGCGAAGGCGCGGGCAAAGCCCTCTACCCCGCGCCCCGTGGAAGCGGCAACGGCCTCGGGCGAGTCGCCGCCTCCGAGCATGGCGATGCGCTCGGCGATGGCGAAGCCGTCGGCCTCGATCTCGCTCACGGTGGATCCGAACGCGGGATCGAGGTGGGCGCCGGCCACGAAGAGGAGCAGCTCCAGATCGGGAGCCCGGCTGATGCCCTCGAGCACGGAACGGAGATGGCCGTAGTCCGAGCGGGCGACGGTCACCACGCCGATGCGTCGCGGGGCGGCGGTCATGGCCGGGCCAGCGCCTCCCAGGGAATCACCTCGTCGACGGCCACGTCACGAGTGAGACGGAGGCCGACGACGCGCGGCAGCTCGGCGGGAGAGATGCCCGTGCCCGGGCGCTTGCTCAGGAGATCTCCCGCCCCCACGCGCTCCCCCGCCTTCAGGGCCCGCGCGGCCACCAGGCTCTTTCGCGCCACCCTGCGCGTGTCGAGCTCCGGAGGGCATGGCGCGCTTGACTCCGTCGCCGAGGGCGGACTCGACGACGACGGATCGCCTTCACCATGGCCCTGAACTCCGCCGGATCGAGCGAGGCGCGATGGTCGGGGCCGGGCAGAGACGTGTCGAGAGTCAGGTGCTTCTCGATGATCGTCGCTCCGCGGGCCACCGCGGCCACCGCGACCTCGATGCCGAGGGTGTGATCGGAGAAGCCCACCGGGCAGCCGAAGCGCGCGGCGAGGCTGTCCATGGCGCGCGAGGTTCACCTCTCCCGCGGGCGCCGGATAGGCGGAGAGGCAGTGGAGCACGGCCACGGGAGGATCGCCCGCCGCGCGGATCGGCGTCGAGGGCCTCTCCGACCTCGTCGAGGCTGGCCATGCCCGTGGAGAGGATGATGGGCCGGCGCTTGGCCGCCACGTGCCGCAGCAGCGGAAGATTGGTGATCTCGCCCGAGGGCACCTTGAAGAGCGCCACGTCCAGCGCCTCGAGGACATCCGCGCTGGCCTCGTCGAAGGGCGCGGAGAAGAAGACGAGGCCGTGCTTCGCCGCCCGGTCCCGCAGCTCCGCGAGCCGGTCGGCGCCGAGCTCGAGGCGGGCCAGCATGTCGCGCTGGCTCTCCCCTTCCCCGGTCGTCTCCACCTGATAGCCGGCCTTGGGCGCCTCTCGCGTGAGGAGGGCGTCCACGTTGAAGGTCTGGAACTTGACGGCGTCGGCGCCGCATTCGGCGGCGGCGTCCACGAGACGGCGGGCGAGGGCGACATCGCCATTGTGGTTCACCCCCGCCTCGGCGATGACGAAGACGGCTCGCCGGTTCCGACGGTCCGGCCGGACAGGATGAACGGGCGCGCGGTCACGGCCGCTTCCCCGCGATCTCGCGCCGGACCTCGTCGATGACGCTGAAGAGCCGCTCGGCGAGCGCGCCGTCCACCGGATGGATGTAGCGGGCGGCGAACTTCCGGCCGCGCTCGATCACCGTCTGGCGATGGTCGGCATCGCTGGTGAGCCGCGCGAGGGTGGCGGCCAGGGTGGCCGCGTCGCCCATGTCCACGCGCTCGACCACACCATCGCTCACATAGGGCGGCCATGGTGTGGCCTTCCTCGTAGCTCTTGCCCACCGCCTGCACCGCCACCACCGGGCAGCCGAGCGCCATGGCCTCGATGCCCGCCATGGAGGTGACCATGACCGCCGCGTCCGCGGCCCCGAAGAGCCGGTGGATGTCGTAATCCTTGGTGATCAGGGCGCCCGGCCATCCCCACTCGTCCAGCTGACGCCTCAGGACGGACAGGTCCTCGTTCGGATGCACCTTGACGATCACCTGGAGCCCGTCCAGCTCTTTGGCGGCCGCCATGAAGGTCCGGTAGAAGGCTTCCTTCTCGCTATCCGAGAAGAAGCGCGACACGTACTTCGAGATGAACACCACGATGGGGCGCGCGGCGTCGAGGTCGAAGTGCCGGGCGACTTCCCTGCGCAGGGCCGCGGGCGGAATCAGGCGGGCGGCATTCGAGCGCGGGATCGCCCACCACGGAGATGCGGTCGGCCCTGATGCCTTGCTGGCGAATGATCTCCTCGCGAAGATGATCGCCGATGACGAGGAGCCGGCTCGCCACATCGAGGAACTCGTAGGGGTCCCGGCCCATCAGGAGCGTGCCGGAGAACATCAGCACCGGTATGCCCTGCGCCCGGGCGGCCAGGGCGAGCGCCCGCTCCGCATATCGCCGATTGCTGGTGATCACCACCGCCGAAGGCCTGAGGTGCTCGAGCGCTCGCGACGCCGCCTCCTGGACGAGGAGGGGCACGAGGAGACTCCGCTCCACCGTGTCACGGAGCAGCGGCGTGGCGAGGGCATGGCACACCGGATCCTCGGCCCGCGCGCGCGAACTCGTCGCTGCCCGCGATGCGTCGCCACAGCCGGCGAAAGATCGGCCGATAGCGCCGCTCGAGGGCGCGCGCGCGTCTCGCGGCGGGAGATAGTTCGACAGGTATTCGGCGGGGATCCCGGAGCGGACGAGCCCGTCCAGCCGGGCGTGGAGCTCCGCGTCGTCCACGGGAGCGGCGAGCACGTGGGGCAGAGCGCCCGCGGCGCGGACGGCGTGGGCGAGCGGATCCACCACGAAGTGGTGACGGGCCCGGCAGGTGACGAAGAGGATGCGCGGCAGGTCGGAGCGCGGCGCCGGCTCGCTGCGCGGAAACTCGAGGACGTCGCGAATCCGGAGCTTGTCGTCGCGGATCTGGAGGAGGCGCCAGAAGCGCGCGTAGGCGCGCGCGGCCACGAAGCGCGGAGCGCCCACCGTCACCGGGACGTTCCGGCTCTCTGCGATGAGGCGGGCCGCACGCTCGAGCACGGAGGCTCCGGAGACGAGGACCACGCGCTGGGGCGCCGTCCGGGCGACGACCAGCTCGGCGATGCCCACCGGACTCCGTCACCTCGAGGTTGAGGACGATGCCGCGCACCAGGGTGAGGAGGTCGGGCAGCCACACGCCGCGGTACTTCAACGCCGGCGCCGACATGGGAGTGGGCCAGAGGCCGGCGAGGAGCCGGTCATTGCGCCGCCCCAGCGCCTTCGCGTCGACCTTGAAGGACTCCTCGTCGTAGTAGCACACGCTGACCTGGGCGGGCAGTCGCGCGGGGTCCACGAGCCCGCGATCGGCCAGGGATGGTCAGCTCATGGCCCGGAGCAAGCGCGGACGCGATCTTCTCCACCTCGCGGCGATAGCGCTCGACGTAGCGGCGATAGAGCGCGCGCACCACGGGCTTCCTGAACTCGCCGTAGCCGCGCGCCTGCTGGGTGACGAGGAGGATCCGGCTCACCGGACCACCTTGGGCGCTCGGGTCAGGTCGCGGGCGAGCCCATCACGGTCACTCCCGCCGCCACGTCGGCGAGGACGACGCGCCCCCGCGCCCACCACCGCGTCCTTGCCCACGGTGACGCCGGGAATCAGGACGGCGCCCGCGCCGACGAAGGCCCCCGCCTCGATGGTGACGTGGCCGGGAAGAACGACGCCGGGCGAGAGATAGGCGTGGCTTCCGATGCGGCCGTCGTGCTCGATGATCGTGCCGCTGTACACCACGGCGTTCTCGCCCACCACCACGTGGGCGCCGATCACCCCGCCGGGAAACACGGTGGCCCCGTCGCCGATGGAGCTCGAGCGCGAGACCACGGCGCGCGGATGGACGAGGCGGGCGCGGCCACGCCGGCGGCGCGAATCAGGCCGAAGAGCTCGGCCCGGCGACCCAGCGCGATATTACCCACGCCCACCACCGCGCCGTCGATCTTCTCCTCGCGGGCCAGGGCGGCCAGGTCCTCGTCGCCGCCCAGCACCCCTGGACCAGGCTTGCGGTCGGTGAAGCCGGCGATCGTCCATCCGCACTCGGCGGCGAGATCGGCCACGGCCCGTCCATGCGCGCCCGCGCCCA
>ERZ1370068.7806-contig-6700_pt1 | contig 18008 bp, 17 predicted proteins | sample MGYA00561227_ERZ1370068 | MGnify/ENA primary metagenome ERZ1370068 (study PRJEB38410, sample SAMEA6850437) | metagenome | study: Metagenomic assessment of the ecological functions of the soil: analysis of the soil microbiota associated with the...
CAGCTTGTTGTTGCCGGACCCGCCGTGACCGGCAGCTCGCCGAGCCGCGTCTGCGTCACGGTGCCGGTCTGCGAGCGCGGCGCGAAGGAGCGTCGCCATGCCGTCCTGCCAGATCGGAAAGGCGCGCTGCAGCACCGGCATCAGCTCGCGCCGCTTGAGCGCGACGGCCGGCTCGGCGACCGCGGCGGCGAGGAGCCGCGCGCCCTGGTCGATCGCGCCTGACGATGACCGGCATCCCTCCCAGCAGCCGCTCCGCATATGACCGCCTCGCCTGCTGAGCCAATGCCGTCGGGTTGGCGGGGGTGGGCATGGGCTCTTGGAGGGGCTTGAACGTCCTGAGAAAGTCGCTTTCGACTCTACACCACCGCTCCCGCGTTCGGGTCGTTCGGATCGTCGCTCCTTGCCCTGCGACTTGACGAGGTCTTCACGCTTGACACCCAGCCACATGGCGATCGCCGCGGCGACGAAGACCGACGAATAGATGCCGAACAGGATGCCGATGGTCAGCGCGATGGCGAAGTAGTGCAGCGGTCTGGCCGCCGAAGAGCGAGCATCGACAGCACCATCATCTGGGTCGAGCCGTGGGTGATGATGGTGCGGCTGATGGTGCTCGGTGATGGCGTGGTCGATCACTTCGTGCGTGTTGAGCTTGCGATAGCGCCGGAACGTCTCGCGGATCCGGTCGAAGATGACCACCGACTCGTTGACCGAATAGCCGAGCACCGCGAGCACCGCCGCCAGCACCGAGAGCGAGAACTCCCACTGGAAGAAGGCGAAGAAGCCGAGGATGATGATGACGTCGTGCAGGTTGGCGACGATCGCCGCGACCGAGAACTTCCACTCGAAGCGGAAGGCCAGGTAGATCATGATGCCGATGACGACGAAGGCGCAGCGCCTTGCGCGCCGTCCTCGGCCGAGCTCCTCGCCGACCTGCGGGCCGACGAACTCGCTGCGCGACAGGCGCACCGGCTCGACGCTGCCGGCGATGCACGCCTGGCGCGTGCCGACTGGCCTCTGCTCGACCGCGCTCCTGCGCGCGGCGACCTGGCCGCCCTCGGCCTTGCACAGCGCGCCGAAGACGCGGCTGACGAGGTCTTCCTGCTGATGTCGCCGCGCAACGGCACCCGGATCAGCACGTCGCGCGAGCTGCCGAAGTTCTGCACCAGCACGTCGCCGAGAGCCGAGGCCCTCGACCGCCGTCGCGCACCTTCGGCGATGTCGGCCGGCTGCGCGTACTGGACCTCGATCACCGTGCCGCCGGTGAACTCGATCGAGAAGTGCAGGCCGCGCGTGGCCAGGAAGAAGACCGCGGCGAGGAAGGTCAGCAGCGAGATGATGTTGAACACCAGCGCATGCCGCATGAACGGGATGTCGCGGCGGATGCGGAAGAACTCCATCGTGGCGTCGGGTCTCGTGGTCGAACGAGGGCGCTGCGATCAGCGTCTTCGCCGGCAGCGCTCGCGCCTCGGCTTCCAGACCTGGCCGATCGAGACCGTCCTTGAGCCGCTTCTGCCGGCCGTACCAGAAGTTGACCAGGCCGCGCGAGAACAACACCGCGGAGAACATCGAGGTCAGGATGCCCAGGCAGTGCACGACCGCGAAGCCGCGGATCGGCCCCGAGCCGAAGGCGAGCAGCGCGAGGCCGGCGATCAGCGTCGTGACGTTGGAGTCGAGGATGGTCGCCCAGGCGCGCTCGTAGCCGGCGTTGATCGCCGCCTGCGGCGATGCGCCGCTGCGCAGCTCCTCGCGGATGCGCTCGTTGATCAGCACGTTGGCGTCGATCGCCATGCCGAGCGCCAGCGCGATCGCGGCGATGCCGGGCAGCGTCAGCGTCGCCTGCAGCATCGACAGCACGGCGATCAGCAGCAGCAGGTTGACCGCCAGCGCGAGCGTCGAGAATGACGCCGAACAGCAGGTAGTAGACGCATCATGAACAGCGCGATCGCGGCGAAGCCGTAGATCACGCTGCTGAAGCCCTTGGCGATGTTCTCGGCGCCCAGGCTCGGGCCGATCGTGCGCTCCTCGATGATCTCCATCGGCGCCGCGAGCGAGCCGGCGCGCAGCAGCAGCGCGATGTCGTTGGCCTCCGGCGGTCGTCATGCGGCCCGAGATCTGGAACCGCGCCGCCGAGTCTCGCCGCGGATCACCGGCGCGGTCACGACCTCGCCCTTGCCCTTCTCGAACAGCAGGATCGCCATGCGCTTGCCGACGTTCTCGCGCGTGACGTCGCGGATGATGCGCGCGCCGCGCGGCGTCGAGCGTGAGGTGGACCGCCGGCTCCTGGGTCTGGCTGTCGAAGCCGGGCTGCGCGTCGGTGAGGTTCTCGCCGGTCAGCAGCACCTGGCGCTTGACGACCAGCGGCGCTGGCCGCCGCGCTCGACGTAGCGCTCGGTCGCCGAACGGCACCGGACCGGCGCCGCTCGTCGGCCAGGCGCGGCCTCGGCTGCTCGTCGTCGACCATGCGCATTTCGAGCGTCGCGGTGCGGCCGATGATGTCCTTGGCCTTGGCGGTGTCCTGCACGCCCGGCAGCTGAACGACGACGCGGTCCGGCGCCCTGCTGCTGGATCACCGGCTCGGCGACGCCGAGCTCGTTGACGCGGTTGTGCAGCGTCGTGATGTTCTGCTTGAGCGCCGCGCTCTGCACGGCGCTTGGCCGATCGGGCTTGAGGCTGCCGGTGAGCTTCGAAGTCGGCGCCGTCGCGGCTCTCCTGACCAGCGCGAGGTCGGGCAGCTGGTCGACGCAGGATCGGCTGCGCCGCTGGCCAGCGTGTCGTGGTCGCGGAAGCGCGACGACGATGCCGTCTGCCGTCGCGCGTTGATGCCGGTGTGGCGGACGTTCTTGTCGCGCAGCAGCGTGCGCACGTCGCCGGCGAGTCGATTCGGCCTTCTTGGTCAGCGCCGCCTTCATGTCGACCTGCATCAGGAAGTGCACGCCGCCGCGCAGGTCGAGGCCGAGGTACATCGGCAGCGCGTGCAGCGCGGTCAGCCACGTCGGGCGAGCGCGACAGCAGGTTGAGCGCGACGATGTAGGTCGGGTCGTTCGGATCGGGGTTGAGCGCCGCGCCGATCGCGTCCTTGGCCTTGCGCTGCGCGTCGAGGTCGGTCGAGGCGCGCCTTGACCGAGTTGCCGTCGAACTGGACGAAGTCGGGCTTGAGGCCGGCCTTGCCGAGGATCGTCCTCGACGCGCGGCGCCGAGCGACGCGTCGACCTTGACCGTCGACCTTGCCGCTCGACACCTGCACCGCCGGCGCCTCGCCGAAGAGGTTCGGCAGCGTGTAGATCAGGCCGCACGAGCAGCGCGATCACGCATGATCGCGTACTTCCAGAGCGGATAGCGGTTCACTGGCCGACCTCGACGCGCGGACGCGAGCGCTCGCGCGCAGCGGCTCTACTTGACCGTGCCCTTGGGCAGCACCTGCACGACGGCGCGAGCGCTGGACCTGGATCTCGACGCCGTTGGCGACCTCGACGCCGACGAAGCGTGTCGCCCATCTTCGAGACCTTGCCGAGAACGCCGCCCGAGGTGACGACCTCGTCGCCCTTGGCCAGCGCGTCGATCATCGCGCTTGTGCTCCTTCTGGCGCTTCATCTGCGGCCGGATCATGACGAAGTAGAGCACCACGAACATCAGCACCAGCGGCAGCATGCCGCCGAGCCCGCCCAGGGCGCCGAACGGGCCGTCGGCAGCAGCCGGTGGCCGCCGGCGCGGCCTGTGCGAAAGCTTCGGAAATGAACACGATGGGGATTCCTCTCACGGCGCGGCAGCAGGGGCGCCGGCCAAACCCCGTGAATTGTAGACCCGGCGTCGGCGTCAGATGCCCGGGCGCGCACCGCAGCGGCGCGGGGCGCGGCCGGCGCGGTCGCCGCGCGGCGACGGGCGCGGCGACGAGGCGCAGCAGCGTGATCTCCGACGGCGCGCCGATCCGCTTCGGCGGCCCCCAGTAGCCGGTGCCGCGGCTGGTGTAGACCCACATCCGGCGCCAGCGGTGCAGCCCGGCGGTGAACGGCTGCTGCAGGCGCACCAGGAAGTTCCAGGGCAGGAACTGGCCGCCGTGCGTGTGGCCCGGAGAGCTGCAGGTCGAAGCCCGCCGCCTCGGCCGCGGCGGCGCTGCGCGGCTGGTGCGCGAGCAGGACTCGCAGCGCAGCGTCGGCCGGCGCGCCGGCGAGCGCGGCCGCTGGATCGCTGGCCTGCGCCGCGGTCGAAGTGATGCGGCGCTGAAGTCGGTGACGCCGGCGACGACCAGCGCCGCGTCGCCGCGCTCGACGACGACGTGCTCGTTCATCAGCACGCGCGAGCCCGAGCCGGCGCAGCTCGCGCACCCACGTCGTCGGCGCCCGAGTAGTACTCGTGGTTGCCGGTGACGAAGAAGCTGCCTTGCTCGCGAGCGCAGGCCGGCGAGCGGCGCGACGTCGTGCGGCGAGGTCGCGCACGCGAGCCGTCGACCAGGTCGCCGGTGATGGCGACCACGTCGACGTCGAGGCGGTTGACCGCGTCGACGATCGCCTCGACGTACGGCCGCTTGATCGTCGGCCCGACGTGGACGTCGCTCACCTGTGCGATCGTGAAGGCCGTCGAGCGCCGGTCGGCAGCCCCGGCGACGGGGACGTCGATGCGAACGACGCGCGCGTAGCGCGCGCGCGTTGGCGAAGCCCCAGAGCGGATGACGAGCGCGGCGGACGATGCGACGCGCGCAAGTGCCGACGGCTCGACCAGCGAGCGCCAGGGCGAGCGTGCCGGATCCGCACTCGAGCGCGACGCCGGCAGGCACCGCGTCGCGCGCGAGCGGTGAGCTGACGAACAGCGACGAGAACAGGCCCATGCAGACCAGGCCGGCCCAGGCCGCAGTTGACGCGCAGCCGGCCCCCGCCGCCGCGGCGGGCGCCGAGCGCCGTACGGCAGCGTCAGCGCCGGAGACGAGGAGAACGATCGCAAGCAGCACGCCTGGCGGCGGCCGAGGCCGAGCGCCGGAACCAGGCGCCAGCCGACGATAGGCATGGAAGAGCGAGCGAGAGCGCCTGCAGCGGCATCGTCGGCATCTGGGACCGGCCGAAGCGCCTTCAATGCCACCGACGCGCTGGGTGGTTTCGTCTCGCCGCGTCGCGGCGGGCGCGCGGGTGCGCGCAAACCAGCCGACGCGCCGCCTCCGGTGCGAAGCGCGCCGATCAGCCCTAGCGATTCACTTCCTGGTACCAGTAGATGCGGGTGCGCGGCACCTTGATCAGCGGGTTGACGCGCGAGCCCTCGATGCCCGAGTTCTTCGGGTTCGGCGCGCCGATGACGAAGACGACGCGACGCTGCCGCTAGGCGCCGCTGCCGATGGTGACGATGCCCGACACCGGGCGTCGGCGGCAGGCCGCCGCCGGCGAGCGTGCTGCCGGTCGGCGCGACGCAGAAGAGCGGCATCGCGTACGCCTTGGCGATGCCGAGGTTGGCGGAGCAGCTGTAGCGCTCGACGACGCCGGCTCGACGGGCGGTTGGTGCCGAAGTAGCGTGCTGCCGCCGATCGAGGTCGCGGCGTTGACGACCTTCTCGCCGACGTCGAGCGGCGACGGAGCAGCCCGCGCGCGCGGTGTTCGAGGTCGCACCGGCCGGCGACCAGGTCGGCGAAGATCGTCGGCACGTACGTCGGGGCCGCCGCGCCCTTGCCGAGGTTGCGGTCGACAGATCTCGAAGAAGTGGTCGTGCGTGGTCGCGAGCAGCGGCTTCTCGCGGTCGCCCGAGCCGAACATCAGCGCGGTGAACGACGCGCGTCACGATCACGTCGGGGCCGAAGAAGAACTTGCGCCCGGTGCTCGGTGCCGCCGGAGAGGTCGGCGAGCGGTGTACATCGTCCAGACCGCCGGAGCTGTTGGCGGCGCCGATCTCGAAGTCGATGCGATACACCATGCCGCCCAGGTCGACGCGCGTAGGCGCGGTCGATGTAGCCGTCGAAGTCGGAGTCGATCAGCGAGACGTCGGCCGGGACGCTGCGCGTGGTCGCGAAGGTCTTGAGCAGGCGCCGGTGATCGCGTCGAGCACGTAGATGGCGTTGCCCATCGTCGTCGTCCCGGGCGTGCTCGCGTCCTCGGCAGCGGCGTCGTAGCCGGCGCCGAACACGAGCACCGGATTGATGTTGCCCCTGATGCGCGCGACCTCGGGCTCGGACCAGGTCTGGCCGAGCAGCGACAGGTCCGCGTTGCGTCTTCCTCCAGAGCAGCGAGGGCGCGCTCGGATTGGTCACGTCGAAGGCGTACAGCAGCCGGCCGCCGCGACGCATGCCGACGAAGATGATCGCCTGCTGGACCGATGCCGTCGGCGGCGAAGCGCTGGTAGACGCCGATCGGGCCGTCGACGAAGTAGTCGCGCGGCGTCGCCGTCGAGCCGACCGGCGTGCGTCGGCATGCGCACCTCGGGCGAGTTGGTGCGCAGCCGGTTCAGCTTGGCGAGCATCTCCTGCGGCACGAAGCTCCACAGCTCGTCGCCGGCGCTGGTTCCGGTCGAGTTGCCGTTGATGGCGTGCAGCATGCCGTCGTTGGCGCCGTAGAAGCACGACCACGCCGGTGCTGCCGCCGTAGTTGACGACCGCCGGACGCGAATGGAGGACGTCGCCGTGGACCGACGGCGCTGACGGTCGTCGACCGGCGTCGGTCGTCGGGCCGAGCTCGTCGCCGGCGTTGTCGGTGCCGCGCACCCAGTCGATCAGCGCGCTGCGCGTCGGTGCTGCCGCTGACGCCGAGCATGCGATGTCGGTGATCGAGCGTGTTGGCGCTCGACGAAGCGCGTCGCGACGCTCGCCGCCGAGCGGCGTGTCCGCGGCGCAGCCGACGCAGGTGAGCACGTTGCGCGTAGTCCTGCGAGGTCGCGAACTGGGTCGCTGCAGGTGCTGCGCCGCCGCGCCCTTCTCGACGATCTCGCCGTCGGGCGAGTCGCCTGCTCGACAGCGGCGTGCCGAGCAGCTGGTTGCTCCAGAAGGTGCTCGGGCGTGGTCCAGAACGAGCACCGCGTTCGGGCTGATGAAGCCGGTCGACGAGCTCACCGCCGAGGTGCCGGTCGAGTCGACGAGCTGCAGCTTGCCGGTGCCGTCGAGGCCGAACTGGTACTGCTTGAGGTTGCCGCGCCAGCGCGGCTTGGCACCGCCGTCGGGCCGGAACATGCCCATGTAGACCTGGTTCAGGTAGGTGCCGCGCGCGTTCACCGAGACCGGCAGGCTGGCCGACGCGAACACGCTGTTGACCGCCTGGATCTCGTTGAAGATCTCCAGCAGCGCCTTGACCAGCGAGTCGGCGTCGCTGGCGCTGTGGTAAGTGCCGCCGCCTGCTTGGCGACCTGCTGCCATGAAGTTCGGATAGAGGCCGTCGCTCGACGCGCCGGTCACGGCCACGGTGTGGGTGACGATGCCCTGCGAGCCGTCGCGTGCTGCTGACGTCGACGCCGCGCATGAAGCGCGCGTACTCGTCCATCCAGTTCGCCTGGTCGGTGCTCTTGACGACCGAGGTCGGGTAGCTGATCGGCGAGACGTTGCCGCCGGCGGCGCGTGCAGCAGCGCCTAGCGAGTCGTTGTTCTCCGAGCCCTCGCGGCGAGCCGTTGGCGATGAAGATCACGTAGTCGCGCGGCGCACGACGCCGACGCAGGCGCTGTCGTAGCGGCCGCCCTGGAACGCGTTGCGTGTCGCGCTTGGCGGCGAGCTGCCCCTGGTACGGCGCCAGGCCCTTGAAGTACAGGTAGGCCTCGTACATCGACTTCGCGAAGTCGGCGTTCGATCCCTTGTCGTCGCCGATCGTCGAGGCTCTTGATCAGCGCCTTGAGCGCGGCCTTGTTGTTGGTCGTCAGCGGGGTGAACGCCTTGCGCGGATAGGCGCCGTTGTTCGGCGACTCGTTCAGCAGCATGAAGCCGATCGTTGAACAGCGCGTCGTTGGTCGGGTCGCCGGCTCGATCGCTGACCGGCAGCGCGTCGATCAGGTTGTAGAGGGCGCACTTCTCGATCGCCACCTTCTTGCCCTGCTCCTGGCCGGGGTTGGTCGCCTTTCGGACCGTCCGTGGTGACGACGCCGCCGTCCTTGTAGTAGCAGTCGGCAGCCGGGATGCTGCTCGACCAGTTGGCCGAGCTCGTCGAGGATGAACAGGACGTTGGGCAGGTCGCGTCGCGGCGTTCGGGCTCGGCGTAGATGTCGATGTCCTCGGCGCTGCGCCGGCGCGACCAGCGCGCACAGGCAGCAGGCCGAAGCGCAGAGGCGCGCACTGACGCGGAGATGGAGAGTCATGCGCATGGCGCTCTCGCGCGGGATTCAGGGACAGGCGCTTGGCGGTGTCGGTCGTCAGGGAGCGCACCGCGACGCCCTGGTTGACCGCCGCGGTGGCGTTGGTGCGCGCATCGCTGACAACGCGCGCGCAGGTTCCATTCGCTGTCGGCGCACAGCGAATCGCCGGTCGACGGGCGTCGACGCCCGCGGTCTCGATGCCCGGGTTCTGCGCCGTGCTCGAGCCGAGGCAGGCGCGGTCGCCGGCGGACGTCGGGTCGAGCTCGTTGACCTTCAGGACGCGGACGCGGTAGCAGCTCGGCGCCGGCGTCAGCGCGGCGCCTGGTAGTCGGGCACTGGCGTCGCCGTCGACGTCGATCGGGATCGGGCGCCGCGGCGACCGCCGAGCGGATCCTGAGTGAAGAGCGGGCGTGCTGAGCGTCAGCTCGGTCGCCGCCTGCGCCGCGCGCGACGACCTCCTGGCGCGCCTGGCTGTTGCCGACGACGCGCAGGTTCATCGGTCCCGGCGTTGAAGCGCCCAGAGCGCTCAGCATCGCCAGCGCGACCAGCATGATCAGGGCGATGATCAGGGTCGCGCCGCGCTGCCCGGTGCGATCGCGCGCGCGCTCATTGCGACTCCCGCGCCGGCGCTCGGGTTGATCAGGCGGATCGCGCTGCTGTAGGCGCTGCGCGCGTAGCCGTCGGCGGCGGTGGCGATCGGCCGCGATGCCGCCGAGGTCGAATTCCTGCGTCGGTCGGCGAGGTTCGCTGCCGATCGCCTTGTCGAGCGAGCGGGTGATGAAGTGCACCTTGAGCGCCGACGACGTTCGACCAGTGCGGCACGTCGGCCCGAGCGACGCCGAGCGCCGTCGAGGTAGGTGTCGGGGCTGCCGTCGCCGTCGATGTCGAAGCCGTACTCGATGCGCAACGTCGTCGATGCCTTCGGCGAGCGCGCGTCGTCGGTCAGCTGGGTGCCGACGAGGTCGACGCGCTTGAGCGTCGGCACGCCGTCGCCGCCGGCGTCGCAGATGTTGCAGTCGGCGACGTAGTAGATCGCGCGAGACGTACGGCCGCACCGATGTTGGACGCCGGCGCAGGCGCGGTTGCGCAGCGTGAACGGCCGCCCGGTCCTTGCTGAACACCAGGCGCGGCGTCGCGACGTCGCGCGACGCAGAACGAGTACTGCACGTAGTACTGGGTGTTGCCGGCGCGATCGTCGCCGGATCGATCGCTGTCGATGCCGACGCGGCGCACCGCGAGCGCGTCGGTGCCGGGCTTGCGATCGGTCGAGGCACGCCAGGACGTCGGCCGGCCGCGTAGCCCTGGACCGGCGTCGGCAGCGTCGAGCGGCGTGCCGCTCCAGCCCGATCGGCGCGGTGCTGCAGGGATCGGCTGGGTGTAGAGCGCGCCGGCGACCGACGTCTCGCCGTAGAAGCCGGCCAGGCGCAGGTCCTCGCGCAGCAGCTCGGCGACATAGCGGCCGTTCTCGATCTGCATGCCGGCGCGGGCGACGTCCTGGCCGCGCGCCGACGCGTTGGCGAACAGCATGAGCAGCGCGGCGATGACGATCAGGCCGAGCGTCAGGCCGACCATCAGCTCGATCAGCGTGAGCGCCGCGCTGGCGGCGGCGGTGGCAGCGGTGGCTCGGCTGGGTCGCATGTTGGTCGTCACGCTCAGCAGCGCGGCAGCGACGGGCGCGGAAGCGGCGTCGCGCAGCAGCGCGATGCACACCGTCGACGACACCGCGCGGCGCAGCGTCTCGGTCGGGAAGGCCGCGTCGCCCGGGCCGCACGGGCTGGCCGGCGCCGGCCGTCGGCAGGATGCCCTGCCAGGCGACGGCGACGACGTAGCGGTCGGTGCTCGTCGGCGCGCGCGTGATGCAGCCGCGCGCGGACAGCATCGCGCCGACGCCCGCGCCGCCGCGCCGCTCGGCGCTGCCGCCGGATCAGGTTGCCCCACTCGCACAGGTCGAGCGCTGGCGCCGGCGAGGCCGGCGCAGTCCGACCGGCGCCGTCGCCGATGCAGGCCGCCGGTGACGTAGTCGCCGGCGTGCGCGCGGTTGGCGTTCATGCGGCTCACCATGTCCTCGACCAGCACCAGCGCCTGGCTGCGCTGGAAGCCTCTCGAACTCGGACGACGCCGCGCGCGCCTGCATGCCCGCGAAGCCGAGCAGGCCGAAGGCGCAGATCAGGATCGCGACCGAGCACCTCGATCAGCAGCGCGCCGCGCTGCGTCGCGCGCGCTGGCGCCGCGATGCGCGCGCCGCGCTCATGCGCAGGCTCCGCCATGCGACCGCGCCCGGCCCGACGGGTCGAGCTCGCACGCAGCGGCTGGCTCGAGCGTGCTGCTGATCGTGATGCGCACCGGTCGGCCGGGGACGAGACGCGGCCGTTGAAGTCGAAGGTGATCGTCGCAGGCGCGCCGGTCACGGTCACCGACTGCGCCGCCGGGTTGCGGCGTGCTGAGCGACTCGCCGTCGCTGACCGAGACGACACGCTCCAGCCTTGCGCCCAGCCGGCGCCGCACGCGCGATGACCGGCACGCTGGCGTTGCGCTTGAGCGCCTCGTTGCGCGCCAGCATGAGGTCGCCGGTGAGGTCGTACGACAGCGCCTTGGCCTGCTGCGCCGCAGGAACTCGCTGAACGACGGCGCCACGCACGCCGACGATCACGGCCAGGATCGAGACCACGGTGAGCAGCTCGACCATCGTGAAGCCGCGCGCCGCGCGCGCGGCGACAGGCGAGGAACGGCATGATCTGCGCGTGCACATGGCTCACCAGCAGCTGGTCACGGCGGCGGTCTTGGCGCCGGTCTGGTCGATCGTCAGCGCGCCGCAGCGCTCGTGCACCTGGTCGGTGCCGCACTTTGGGCGTCGCCGCGACGCGAAAGCGTCGGCGGCGGCCCGGCGACGGCCGCCAGCGTGAGGTCGTAGGCGGCGGTCGACGCTGGCCGGCGTCGCTGATCGCCGACCGTGGCGCAGGGTGGCGGCATAGGCGCGGCTGTCGAGCAGGAATTGCTGCTGCCGGCCCGCGACGGCCATCAGGTAGGCCTGGGCCTCCGGTCGCGACGCGACTTGCGGATGTAGTCGCGGTAGGTCGGCAGGGCGACGGTCGCCGAGGATGCCGACGATCGCGACCGTGATCATGACTTCGATGAGGCGTGAAGCCCGCGCGTTTTCGCTGCGCTGTTCATTTCTTGGTCCTCGCCGTATCTCTTTCGGAACGACGGGCGTCGGACTTGAGTGGGCGGACCAACCGCCGATCACCGGAGGGCGACCGCTCATCGTCGGACCGGCGCAAGGCCCGGTTCCGGGGTGCCGACGAGGCCTCGCCGGCGTGACAAAGTCCGCACGCGCTCCGGCATGCGGGCGGCGGCTCGGCCGCGCCGGACCGGCTGAAGCTCGTCGCCATAGCGGCCGGCCGAGCCGCCGGCGAAGCGGTGCGCGGCAGTGCCGCGCCGAGTCAGGAGACCAGCGTGGCAGTGTCTTTCAGCAAGGAAGTGAAATCGCTTCGCCTCGGCGCCGGCGAGACCTTCCACGGCGAAGGCATCCTCGCCGATCACCAAGGCGCTGCTGCAGTCCGGGCGTCGTCGTACGTCGGCGGCTACCAGGGGCGCGCCGGTGTCGCACCTGCTCGACGTGATGGTGCAGGCGCGAGCCGTACCTCGACGAGCTGGGCGTGCACGTCGAGGCGTGCGCCAACGAGGCCTCGGCGGCGCGCGATGCTCGGCGCCTCGATCCACTACCCGCTGCGCGGCGCGGTGACGCTGGAAGTCGATCGTCGGCACCAACGTCGCCAGCCGACGCGCTCGTCGAACCTGTCGTCGCCCGGCGTCGTCGGCGGCGCGCTGATCGTGGTCGGCGAGGACTACGGCGAGGGCGCCAGCGTGATCCAGGAGCGCACGCATGCCTATCGCGCTGAAGTCGCACGATGCTGATGCTCGACCCGCGGCCCGAGCTCGCGCGACATGGTGCGACATGGTCGAGCACGCGTTTCGCGCTGTCGGAGGCATCGAACATGCCGGCGATCCTGGAGCTGCGCATCCGCGCCTGCCACGTGCGCGGCAGCTTCGGTGCAAGGACAACGTCGCGCCGACGCTGTCGACGCGGGCGACTGATGGCCGAGCCGGCGCGCGTTCGACTACATGCGGCTGGCGCATCCGCCGGTGACCTTCGGCCACGAGAAGCTGAAGAGTCGAGCAGCGCATCCCGGCGGCGCGCCGCTACATCGTCGAGACACAAGCTCAACGAGCACTGCGCCGGCAGCGCACGGCGACGTCGGGCATCATCGTGCAGGGCGGCCTGCTACAACGCGCCTGGTCGGCGCGCTGCAGCAGCTCGGCCTCGCCGACGCGTTCGGCAGCTAGCGACATGCCGCTGCTGGTGCTCAACGTCACCCACCCGCTGGTGCCCGACGAGCTCGGTCGCGTTCTGCGCCGGCAAGCGTGCGGTGCTGGTGTTCGAGGAAGGCCAGCCCGAGTACATCGAGCAGCGACCTCGCCACGACGCTGCGGCGGCTGCGACCTGCAACACGCCGCTGCACGGCAAGGACCTGCTGCCTGCCGGCCGGCGAGTACACGGTCGAGGTGATGGCTGTCGGCGCTGCTGCGAGTTCGTCGCAGCGCTACCTGCCGCAGCATCCGGTGACCGACGCCAAAGCGCCTGGCTCGACGGCATTGCCGCAACGCGGCGCCGAGCGTGCGCGCAGCGCGCTCGGCAGCGCCGCTGCCGGCGCGGCCGCCGGGCTTTTGCATCGGTTGCCCCGAGCGGCCGGTGTTCGCGGCGCTCGAAGCTGGCGCAGCAGCGAGGTCGGGCCGGTGCACATCGCGGCCGACATCGGCTGCCACGCGTTCGGCACCTTCGAGCCGTTCTGGCTTCGGGCCACTCGATCCTCGGCTACGGCATGAGCCTGGCCAGCCGCGCCGGCGTGTCGCCGGTGATGGCAGCGGCGCGCGCTGGCGATCATGGGCGACGGCGGCTTCTGGCACAACGGGCTGCTGCACCGGCGTGCAGTCGTGCGCTGTTCAACGGCGACGACGCGGTGCTGCTGATCTTGAAGAACGGCTACACGTCGGCCACCGGCACGCAGGACATCATCTCGACGCCCGACGACGAGGCGAAGGCAAGCGCGCCAACGACCCGCGCATGAGCCTGGTCGACAAGAACACCACGATCGAGTCGACGCTGGACGGCCTGGGCGTCAAGTGGCTGCGCACCGTGCACACCTACCGACGTCGACGCGATGCGGCGCACGCTGCAGCGAGGCGCTGCACCAGCGACTTCAACGGCCTGAAGGTGATCATCGCCGAAGGCGAATGCCAGCTCGAGCGACAGCGCCGCATGCGGCCGTGGATCGCCGGCGCTGCTGAAGCGCGGCGAGCGCGTGGTGCGCGTCAAGTACGGCGTCGACGACGACGTCTGCAACGGCGACCACGCCTGCATCCGCCTGTCCGGCTGCCCGACGCTGACCTTGAAGGACAACCCCGATCCGCTGAAGGTCGACCCGGTGGCGCACCGTGATCGACGGCTGCGTCGGCTGCGGGCTGTGCGGCGCGAACGCGCGCACGCAGCGACGCTGTGCCCGACGCTTCTACCGCGCCGAGGTGGTGCAGCAACCCGCGCTGGCACGAGCGGCTGCTGGCGATCGCTGCGCGGCGCGACGCTGCGCGCGCTGCAGCCGGCGTGATGCGCGCAGGTCGGCGATGCGCCAGCAAGATGAGCGACGCAGACGCGCCGATCACGATCCTCGTCTGCGCGCTCGGCGGCGAAGGCGGCGGCGTGCTCGCCGAGTGGCTGGCTCGACGACCGCCGTGCGCTGGCGGCCACAGCGCGCAGAGCACGTCGATCCCCGGCGTCGCGCAGCGCACCGGGCGCGACGACGTACTACGTCGAGGTTTTCCCGCTAGCCGGACGCGCGCGCTCGGCGGCCGACAGCCGGTGCTTCAGCCTCAACCCGGTGCCGGGCGCGATCGACCTGCCTTGCTGTCGTCCGGACTGCTCGAGACCGTGCGCCAGATCGGCAGCTGGCATGCGACAGCGCGCGGCGCAACCGCGTCATCAGCCTCGAGCAGCCGCGCGCTGACGACGGCCGAGAAGATGCAGCTCGGCGACGGCCGCGACGGCGACCGGCGACGCTGTCGCGACGCTGGTGCGCCAACTGCGCCGCGAGGCGCAGCGTGTTCGACATGGCGCGAGCTCGCGCGCGAGGCCGGCACCGTCATCAGCGCGGTGCTGTTCGGCGCGATCGCCGCGAGCGGCGTGCTGCCGTTCGCGCGCGCGTGCGTATGCGAAGAGCACGATCCGCGGAGTCCGACAGGGCGTCTGCCGCGAGCCCCTGCGCGGCTTCGCGGCGGCGTTCGAATCGTGCTCGGCCATGCGCGCCGAGCGCGGCGCAATCGATGCCGCCGTGGCGGCGGCGAGAGCGCATGGATCGCCGGGCGGCAGGCCATGCCGACCTCGCATCGCGTGCGCGCGGCGCGCGCGCCGCGCCTCGCCGATCGCGCGCGTTCCCGCGCCGACGTTCGCGATCTCGTCGCTCGGCCGCGCGCGTCTGCGTCGACTACCACGGATCGCCGCCTACGCCGACCTCTACGCTGGAGCGCCTCGGCCGCGTCGCTGCGCCGCCGAGCAGGCCGGCGATCCGGACGGCGCGCCGACACGGCCACGCGATGCGACGCGCGACCGCCGCGCTGGCTCGCGCTGTGGAGTGGCCTTCGACGACGTCGTGCGGGTCGCCGAACCTGCAGAGCTCGCGCGAGCTCGGCTTCGCACGCGTCGCGCGCGGTCAAAGGTCGAACCCGGCGATGGCGACTCGTCGGTGTACGACCACTTCAAGCCCGGCGTGCCGAGTTCGCGGCGCTGCTGCCGCAGGTGCGCTTGCCGGGCGCACTGGTGCGCTGGGACGCGGGCCGCCGCAACGGCCCGCGGCGAGACGCGTTCGCGCTGCCGCTGAAGATGCCGGCACGCACACGCGTGCCAGCGCGCTTGCCGCTGCGCAGCCTCGCCGCGCCTGAAGGGCCTGCGCACCGCAGGGCAACGCGCTTCGCGCGCCGAGCAGTCGCATCGATCACGGCGCTGGTCGACACGGCGGTGCAGGGCGCGCGCGAGCACTGGCTCGCTGGCCGCGAGCTCGCCGAATGCGGCCGGCTGATCAAGGGCTACGGCGCGACCAACGAGCGCGCGGCAAGGAGAACCTGCTGCATCGTCCGATCACATCTGCGCGCGGCGCGCCGGTTCGCGAGCGCGCCGCAACGCGCCGCGGCGATCCGCGCCGCGCGCACGCGGCGCTGGCCGACGGCACCGGGCCACGCGCTCGACTCAGACGCTGGCTCACGTCACGGCGCGCCAGCGCGCCCGGTGCACGAGCAGCCGATTCGCTGGTGCGGCAGCCGACCCGGAGCGCTGCGTCAGATGCACCGCGCGTAGACGCACGGGTCGCGGCCGAGGATCCGACCTCGTCCTGCGCCGATTCGCGCGCGACGCCGCCGGACCTCGATGTCAACAGTGACCTTCAGGGACGACAGCGATGACCGAGACCAAGCACTTCGCCGCCTGCTCGTGCCGTGCGCCGTGCGACGTGGCGCTGCGTCGCCGGCGTGCACCGCTGCCGCGGCGCGCCGGCGACGGCGCAGGACAAGCCGGTGGCGCTCAAGCTGTCGAGCTGGGTGCCGCCGCAGCATCCGCTGAATCCGGCGCTGCAGGCGCTGGGCCGACGACATCAAGAAGGCATCGAACGGCACCATCACCGCGCACGCTGTTCCCATCCGAGCAACTCGGCAAGGCGTTCGACCACTACGACATGGCGCGCGACGGCATCGCCGACGTCGCCTACGTCAATCCCGGCTACCAGCCGGGACGCTTCCCGATGATCGCCGCGGCGTCGCTGCCGTTCCAGCTTCGCCAACGGCAAGGGCGGCAGCGCGGCGCATCGACGCCTGGTACCGCGCACTACGCGGCCAAGGAGATGAAGGACGTGCAGTTCTGCTTCGCCTTCGTGCACGACCCGGGCACCTTCCACTCGCGCAAGAAGAATCGTGCTGCCCGGCGACGTCAAGGGCCTGAAGGTGCGCCCGGCCACCAGCACGATCGGCCAGATGGTCACCTGCCTCGGCGGCACCAACGTGCAGGCCTCGGCGCCCGAGGCGCGCGACATGCTCGAGCGCGGCGTCGCCGACGCGATCACCTTCCCGTGGGGCTCGATCGGCCTGTTCGGCATCGACAAGGTCGGTGAGCTGCCACATGGACGTGCCGCTCTACGCGACGCCGTTCGTCTGGGTGATGAACAAGGACAAGTACGACGCGCATGTCGCCGGCGCAGAAGAAGGTGATCGACGACCACTGCACCACCGAGTGGGCCGAGAAGGTCGCCGCGCCGTGGGCCGACTTCGAGTTCGCCGGCCGCGCCAAGATCGCCGACCATGCCCGGCCACGAGTCGTACAAGCTGACGCCGGAGCAGCTCGACGCCGTGGCGCAAGGCGGTGGCGCCCGCCGGAGACCAGTGGGCGGCGGACGCGACGCAAGGCGCGGCGACGACCCGAAGCAGGTGATGGAGTCGCTCAAGCACGAGCATCGCGAAGTACAAGGCGGGCCTCTGAGGCGACGCCGGCGGCGGCAGATCGCGCTGGCGCCGACATGCCAGCCCCGGCGCGCCTGCATGGATCGCATCATCGATGCGATCGAGTGGCTGGCGCGCGCGATCTTCGTCGGCATCGTCGCGCCGAACATCTTCATCGCGGTCGTGCTGCGCAAGTTCTTCAGCACGTCGATTCCCGACAGCTACGACTTCGGCACGCATGCTGCTCGGCATCGCTGATCTTCTGGGGCATCGCGGCCACGAGCTACCGCGGCGGCCACATCACGGTCGACCTGGTCGTGGACCGCGGCGAGCCCAGCGCATGGAAGCGGCTGCATCGACGTCTTCGCGACGCTGGTGCTGCTGTTCGTCGTGACGGTGCAGACCGATCATGCTGTTCGACAAGGTGCGCGCTGACGTTACGTACGACCACGTGCTGACCTACGACCTCGAACCTGCCCGACGTGGCCGTTCTACGCCGTCGCCTGGGCCGGGCGACGTCTGCGCCGTGGTGCTGATCGCCGATCCGCACCTGCCGCCTCGTGTTCCACCCGGATGCTGGTCGAGGCAGCCGACGAGGTCGAATCAGAAGCGCGGATGCACGCGATGAGCACCGACTGGCATCGCCATCAGCCGGCTTCGTCGTCCTGTTCGTGCTGATGCTGTTGCGCGTGCCGGTCGGCATGGCGATGGGGCTGGTCGGCGTCACCGGCTACAGCGCTCATCGTCGGCCCGGCCCGGCGCTGAAGCTGGTCGGGCAGACGTCGATGCGCACCGTCACCGACTACACCTTCGGCGTGATCCCGATGTTCATGCTGATGGGCGCCTTCGTCTCGGTGTCGGGCGTCAGCGCGAGACTGTTCAAGGCGGCCAACGCGCTGCGTCGGCCATCTGCGCGGCGGTCTCGGCATCGCCACGGTGCGTGGCCTGCGGCGGCTTCGCGGCGATCTGCGGCTCGTCGGTGGCGCACCGGCGGCGCACCTTCTCCACCGTCGCCTATCCGGAGATGCGGCGCTACGGCTATCCGCAGTCGTTCTCCACCGGCGTGCATCGCGGCCGGCAGGCACGCTGGGCGCGATGCTGCCGCCGTCGACGGTGCTGGCGGTCTACGCGATCCTCACGCAGCAGGACATCGGCAAGCTGTTCATGGCGGGCGTGCTGCCGGGCACTGCTGGCGATGACGATGTACGTGCTGACCATCGCTGCTCATCGTCAG
>ERZ1370068.3020-contig-2147_pt1 | contig 18006 bp, 19 predicted proteins | sample MGYA00561227_ERZ1370068 | MGnify/ENA primary metagenome ERZ1370068 (study PRJEB38410, sample SAMEA6850437) | metagenome | study: Metagenomic assessment of the ecological functions of the soil: analysis of the soil microbiota associated with the...
CTCATCTGGACGTCCAGGCGCTCGGTGGCCGCAACAGCGAACTGATCAATGCGCTCGAACTCCGCGCGTTCGAGCGGCCGCAAGCGGGTCGCCGGAACGCCGCGGCGGCGGCATTCTCGCGCGTCGGCACCCGGGCGCCTAGGCTCGAGCAGAACCGATGCAGCCGCGGAGCTCGCCCGACGCCGGAGCGTCACGAGCGTAGCCGCCGGTCGCGCGAGCTCCGGCATGACGACGTCCGCGAGGCCCCCAGCAGCTCTGCTCGATCGCCAAACGCGCGATCGTCAGCAGGCGCGGCCAAGATCGAGGTTCATGCGAGCGACTGCTGGCTGCATCACGGCAGCCTCGGTTCAGTGTCAGTGAAGTACCGCAACCGACGACGCGCGCGCTTGTCGCCTGCCGTGTCGCCCGGTTGCGCAAGTCGGCTCCGGCCGCAGCAAGCTGCCCAGCCGAAGGCCATTGATCGGCGTCGCGCCACGACGCATCGCCGTGATCGATGCGCCGCCGCGAGCGCCGACGATGGCGTCGTGCCCGTCAGCGCGGTCGGACGGCTGCGCGCGTCCGCACAGCGCAGGCGCGTATTTAGTGCGGAGAAGGTCCGAGCTGACGACGATCAGCGTGTCTCTCCGGGCCGCCCCGCAGCAGATACCTGATGACCTCCTGCCGACCTCGCGCGGCGTCGCGTCGCGCGCCGGCGAAGCCGGAACGAGCCGATGTCTTCGACGCGTCGAGCACCTGCCTGCAGGAACGGCAGCTGCACCTCCAGAGAGTGCTCAGAGCGCGTGCGCGCATCGTTCGTGGACGACTGCGGCAGCGTCAGCGCGACGGCGACGGCGCTCGGCGCGATCGACGGCCACCGGAACCAGCGGCGTGGCGAACGCTCGACCGAGCGGCAACGCGAGGACCGCGATACCAGCGCGCGGTGCGTCGGACCGAAGCAGCACGACGCGGTCGGATCACGTGTCGCGCCCGCTCGAACGACGGCGCGTAGGCCGCACGCGGCGATCGGTCCCGATCACGATAAGCCGCGCGATGCGGCACGATGATCGCCTCGGGCACGCCGGCACCTGCTTCCCGCCGAGCTTCCGCCTGCCGCGAGATGCGCACGCGACCTCGGCTGCGAAGCATCGCAGGGCGTCCGGGGTAGACATGCCGGCCACGGCGGCAGGGCGTACGCCGGCCAAAACGTCGCTCCCGATCGTGGTGCGCCAATCCGTTGGCGCCTCCATCGCGATACCTTACGCCGGTCGGCGGTCGTTCCAAGGCCCGCGCCGACCGCGCAAGCGGTCGCGAGGCACGGCGTTCGCCTTGGCAGTGGAGTGCCCAACCGTTCGCGCACGAGATCGATCGCCGCGCGCAGCAGATAGATCTGCTCAGCTGCAGCCACATTCGGCATGCTGCGCGGCCTTGATCCCGCTTCGATCGGCGTCGAGCCGGGAGCGGTAATCGTCGACTGCGCGTGGATCCAGCTGCCCGCCATTTCGGCTTCCACCGCGCAAGTCGCGCATACCACGCGACCGATCCGCGACTTCAGCCGGTAGGTGTAGAGCGACCGGGCAAACTTGATCCGCCGGGATCAGCACGCCGCGATCGGGCATCCAGCCAGGATCAGCGATGCGGTCGACGGAAATTCGCCGCGCCACGACAGATAGAGTCATGTCAGGAACGGCTTTCCGGACTTTGTAATAGCGCTGCGCCTCCTCCGCGATCGGCAGGTCCTGGCCGCGCGCGGATTGGGGAACGTGTTTCGCCTCGGAGCCGAGCCAGCGTGGCCATGTTGACTTCCACGCGCAGTATCGAGCAGCAGGTGGCCATCAGCAGCGCCGGGATGGACTTCGTTCGCGCGCCAGGAGATTGGCGGTCGTGGCCACGAGCCGCGAGATCGCCGCGGAGGCAGGTCGCTCGGCGATGTCGACGCACGCCGCGGCGGCACAAATCAACGCCGTCGAGATTGGAATTGCGCTTCGCGTATGCGGCCGCGTGGGCGAGGCTCATCGGCGTCAAGTCGCGCCGGTGCAGAGACGCGCCGACGACTGGGCGCCTCGAGCGCCGGCGACCTGGAACACGACGTCGACCTCGCCCGCATCGAGCGCGCTGCAGCATCTCCTCGCCGCCTAGCGGCAGAAGCGTCGTTCCCTTGGCGACCTCGCGCCGCCTGTCGTGCAGCAGACTGCAGCGCGAGCGCAGCGCGTGCCGCTGCCCTCGGCGCCGACCGCCATCCGGCTTCCGGCGAGTCCCGCGAGCGTGTCGACCTGCGGCCGGTCCGGCGCGACTGGAACATCCACATCGGCTCGTAATAGAGCGCGCCGAGCGAAACGACCGGCGGCTCGCCGTTGACGCTCCGGCAGCGGCTCGCCGACTGCCGCCCTGCGACGAGCGCGACGTCGACCCGGCCGTCGCGAAGCAGCGCGAAGTTCTCGGCGGCGCCTTGCGTCTCCTTGAGCTCGAGCGTCCACGCCGTACTTCTCGAGGTATCTCCTTGTACTGCTCGCCGTATTTCTGGTACGCCCCGCCCGAGACGCCCGTCGCCATGACGAGGTGGTCCGGCGGGGCCGGCTGTCATGTACCGCGACGCGACATAGAACGTGAGCGCGACCAGCGCGACACGCCGGAACTGCCACCACAAGCACGTCGCGCGACCACCACTTCCGGAGCGACGCTCGCCTCGCGGGTGTCCGCCGTCATTGCCGCGCCTCTCGCCGTCATCGGGTCACTCCCCGTTCGACGCGAGCTGGATCCGGCAGTTGCCCGATTTCTCGTCGCGCTCGAGCTTGAGGCTGCCGCGCCGCTCGGCTTCCTCCAGCATGCCGTTGAACGAGCGGAAGCCGTAGTAGGACTCGTTGAAGCCCGGCTTGCGGCGCTTCAATGCCTGCTTGACCATCGAGCTCCAGATCTTCTCGTCGCCGCCGCGCTCGGCGACGAAGCGCCTCGATCGTTTCCAGAATGAGCTCGAGCGCTTCCTGCCGGCGCTCCTCGTCGCTCTTCCTGCCGGGACCGGCGCTTCCGCCGTCGCGCTCTTCGCCGCGGGTTTCGCGGCTGTCCCGTCGGCGCTCGCGCCGGGGCCTTGCCGCGGCACGGGCGCTGCGCTTTTCGCGCACCAGGTCGTCGTAGAAGATGAACTCGTCGCAGTTCGCGATGAGCAGATCGGACGTCGAGTTCTTCACGCCGACGCCGATCACGACCTTGTCGTTCTCGCGGAGCTTGGAGACGAGCGGGGAGAAGTCCGAGTCGCCGCTGATGATGACGAAGGTCTCGACGTGCGACTTCGTGTAGCAGAGATCGAGCGCGTCGACGACCATCCGGATGTCGGCCGAATTCTTGCCCGACTGGCGCACGTGCGGAATCTCGATGAGCTCGAACGATGCCTCGTGCATCGGCGCCTTGAACGACTTGTAGCGCTCCCAGTCGCAGTACGCCTTCTTCACGACGATGCTGCCCTTCAAGCAGCAGCCGCTCCAGCACCTTGCCGATGTCGAACTTCTCGTACTTGGCGTCCTGCACGCCGAGCGCGATGTTCTCGAAATCGCAGAACAGCGCCATGTTGGTGACTTCTTGGTGGGTGGGCCATGGTGTTCCGGAAGCGTTTCGAAGTGCGGCGGTCGAAAGATTGGCAGTCCACGGGGCCGCAATCCGCAACGATAGCAGCACCGGGCCGCCGACGCGACCGCGGCATTGAAGTCACCCGGCCCGGCACGCCCTCGCGCCAACCGGGCCGCAAAGGCTACACTGGGCGCAGCCTTCCACGATTGCCGATGCCATGCCTCCGCTCATCCTTTCGCCCCTCGAGACCCGTGTCCTGGGCGTGCTCGTCGAGAAGCAGCACACGGTGCCCGACACCTATCCGCTCGACGCTGCTCGCGCTCACCGCGGGCTGCAACCAGAAGACGAGCCGCGACCCCGTCCTGAACGCAAGCGAAACCGAAGTGCAGGCGGCGCTCGATCACCTGAAGACGATGTCGTTCGTCGTCGAATCGAGCGGCGGCCGCGTCATGCGCTACGCGCACAACGCGGAGCGCGTGCTGGCGATTCCGTCGCGAGTCCGTCGCGCTGGTCGCCGCCCTGATGCTCCGCGGACCGCAAACGATCGGGCGAATTGCGAATCAACTGCGATCGCCTGCATCGCTTCGCGGACACGCTCGGCGGTCGAAGGATTCCTGCACGAGCTGGCCGCGCGGCTCGGCCGGCCCGCTCGCGGTCGAGTTGCCGCGCCAGCCCGGCGCGCGCGAAACGCGATGGATGCATCTGCTTGTCCGGGACGCCCGGCCGCGGAAGCGCCCGTGGCGGCGGTGGCGCGAGCCGCATGACCCGCTTCCGGCAGTGCCGAGCTCGCCGCGTCTCGGGCGACTGTCGACGCGCTCGAGGACAGACGTCGCGCAACTGCAGGCGCGAAGTCGCGAGCCTCACAGAACGCGATACTCCGATCGCGAGACTGTGCGCGCAAACCCATCTGCCGGACGAGCTCGACTCGCGCAAGGAGCTCTGCATTTCCGGCAGCCAGACTGGACCGCCGATAATGTTCGTCGAAGCGTCGGCACGCGTCGAAGGAATCCACGCAGGACGAATCGGAGGTATCCATGGGAATGCTCGACGGATTGATCGGTAACGCGCTCGGCGGCATGCTGGGCCAAGGCGGACATGGCAGGCAGGACAGAATCCCCTGCTGCAGATGGCGTTGCAGCTGCTGCAGCAGAACGGCGGCATCGAGGGTATCCTCGACAAGTTTCGCCAGGGCGGCTACGCCGACCAGGCGGCGTCGTGGCAGAGCACCGGCCAGAACATCCCGGTGACCGGCAGCGTCCTGCAGGAAGTGCTGGGCAGCGGCGCCATCGGCCAGATCGCGCAGCAGCTCGGAATGTCGCACGGCGAAACCGCCGGCGGATTGGCGCAAGTGCTGCCTCAGCTCATCGACCAGTTCACGCCGAACGGCGAAGTTCCCGACAACCACGACGACATGGTCGAGCAGGCGCTTGCCATGCTGACGCGAAAACAGACCGGCTGACGCCGCGCGTCGCCATGCGACCGGTTGCCAGTTGCCAGTTGCGTTACCGGTTGCGCTACAATCGAACGGCCGGGCTTCCCGGCCTTCTTTTGTCTGCGCCGCCTTGGACCAACCCACGCTCATCACCGCGGCGCTGCTCGGCGTCGTCGAAGGCCTCACCGGAGTTCCTGCCGGTTTCCTCCACCGGCCATCTGATCGTGGCGGGCTCGCTCGCTGGGCTACACCGGCGAGCAGGCAGAAGACGTTCGAGATCGTGATCCAGGCCGGCGCGATCCTCGCCGTTTGCTGGGAGTTCCGGGCGAAGCTCCTCGACGGTCCTGCGCGGACTCTTCAGCGATCCGGCGCGCGGCGCTTCGCCGATGAACCTCGTCGTCGCGTTCCTGCCCGCGGCGATGCTCGGCCTCGCGTTCAACAAGGCGATCAAGGCGCATCTCTTCGCGCCGGTGCCCGTCGCCTGCGCGTTCGTCGCCGGCGCCTTCGTCATTCTCTGGGCCGAGCGCCGGCAGCGGCTGCAGCCGAGCACGATCCGCATCGCCACGATCGACGACATGCGCTGGACCGACGCGCTCAAGGTCGGATGCGCGCAGGCGTTCGCGCTCATTCCGGGCACGTCGCGCTCCGGCGCGACGATCATCGGCGGCATGCTGTTCGGCCTGTCGCGCGTCGCGGCCACCGAGTTCTCGTTCTTCCTCGCGATCCCGACGCTGTTCGCCGCCACCGGATATTCGCTGTGGAAGGATTCGACGCTGCTTGTCCGCGCAATCGCTGCCGGCGTTCGGCGTCGGCTTCGCGGCGGCGTTCGTTTCGCGCGTTCGCGTGCGTGCGCTGGCTCATCCGCTATGTGGCGCACCACGACTTCGTGCCGTTCGCGTGGTACCGGATCGCGTTCGGCGCGGTGATCCTCGTCACCGCCTACGCCGGACTGGTCCGGTGGGACTGACGGAGCCGGCATCACCGCTGGATCGGTCCCGCTGTGCGCCGTCGTCGGCGTGCTCGGCTTTTCGTTCAAGGCGATCCTCATCAAGCTCGCCTACGCGTGGCATCCGGTCGACGCCGTGACGCTGCTCGCGCTGCGCATGCTGTTCTCGGCGCCGTTCTTCGTCGCGATGGCATGGTGGGCAGGTCGCCGGCCGGACGCACGTCCGATCGCGCGCCGCGACTGGCTGCAGCTCGCCTGGCTCGGCTTCATCGGCTACTACCTCGCGAGCCTGCTCGATTTCATGGGCCTCGCCTACATCACCGCCGCGCTCGAGCGGCTCGTGCTGTTCCTGTATCCGACGATGGTCGTGGTGCTGTCGGCGCGTGCTGCGCAGGCCGGCCGATCACGCGGCGCGCAGTTGATGGCGCTCGTCGATCTCGTACGCGCGGCATCGCGTTCGTCTTCGCGCAACGACCTCAGCTCGCGCGGCGACCGCATGCGCGCGACGCTCACCGGCGGCGCGCTGGTGTTCGGCAGCGCGCTCGCCTACGCGCTCTACCTGGTCGATGCCGGCGCGGTGATCGCGCGGCTCGGCAGCCTGCGCTTCATCGCCTGGGCGATGCTCGTGTCGTGCGTGTTCGTCCTCGCCCATTTCGCCCTCACGCGCGATGCTCGCGTCGCTCGCGCGTGCCGGCGTCGATCTATGCGCTGTGCGCTCGCGATGGCCGTCTTCTCGACGGTGCTTCCGACCTGGCTCATCGCGGAAGCGATCCACCGCCTCGGCGCCAGCACGTCGTCGCTGATCGGATCGCTCGGACCCGTGTTCACGATCGGGCTGGGCTGCGCTCATCCTGGGCGAGGCGGTGCAGGCGATTCAGCTCGTCGGCGCGGCGCTCGTGCTCGTCGGCGTCATGCTGGTGACGCTGCAGCCCGCGGCAAACGCGACGGCGCCGCCGCGCCGATAGTCCAGATGCCGGATACGTAGGCGGCGCTATGTCGCTATCCATCAGGAACTGCCGCATCACCCCTTCCGCCAGGAGATTCCAATGCCGCCCGACGACACGCATCGACCCGCGCACCTCCGATCCGCCTCAAGGACCCGACGCTTCTGTCCGCAACGCTGCTACATCGACGGCCGCTGGGCGGATGCGCCGATCGGGCGCGACGAAGCACGTCGTGAACCCTGCGACCGGCGCGACGATCGGCACCACTCCGCAGATGGGCGCCGACGACACGCGTCGCGCCATCGACGCCGCCGCGGCCGCGTTTCCAGGCTGGCGCGCCAAGACGGCCAAGGAGACGAAGCGCGGTGCTGCGCAAGTGGTACGAAGTGATGCTCGCCAACAGCGACGATCTCGCGCTGATCCTCACCACCGAGCAGGGCAAGCCGCTCGCGGAGTCGAAGGGCGAGATCGCGATCGGCGCGGCGTACATCGAGTGGTTCGCCGAGGAGGCGAAGCGCGTCTACGGCGACGTGATCCCGACGATCTCCAATGATCGCCGTCTCGTCGTGGTCAAGGAGCCGGTCGGCGTATGCGCCGCGATCACGCCGTGGAATTTTCCGGCGTCGATGATCACCCGCAAGGTCGCGCCCGGCGCTCGCCGCGGGCTGCACGGTCGTCATCAAGCCGGCCGCAGGCGACACCCTATTCGGCGCTGGCGCTGGCCGAGCTCGCGCATCGCGCGGGTTTCCCGCCGGGCGTGCTCAACGTCGTCACTGGCGACGCGCGCGCGATCGGCGGCGAGATGTGCGCGAACCCGACCGTGCGCAAGCTGTCGTTCACCGGCTCGACCGAAATCGGCCGGATGCTGATGAAGCAGGTGGCCCCGACGGTGAAGAAGATCTCGCTCGAGCTCGGCGGCAACGCGCCGTTCGTCGTGTTCGACGACGCCGATCTCGACGCCGCCGCCGACGGCGCGATCATCGCCAAGTACCGCAACGCGGGACAGACCTGCGTGTGCACCAACCGCTTCTTCGTGCACGAGCAGCGTCTACGATGCCTTCGCCGCGAAGCTCGTCGAGCGGGTGAAGGCGCTCAAGGTCGGTCCCGGCACCGAGGCCGGCGTCACGCAGGGACCGCTGATCGACGCCGCGGCGCGTCGCGAAAGTCGAGGAGCACGTCGCCGATGCGACGGCGCAAGGCGCGCGCGTGGCGACCGGCGGCAAGCGGCACGCGCTCGCGCGGCACGTTCTTCGAGCCGACGGTGCTGACCGACGTCACCGCGACGATGCAGATCTTCCGCGAGGAGACCTTCGGGCCGGTCGCGCCGCTGATCCGCTTTTCGACCGACGCCGAGGTGATCGAGCTCGCCAACCGCACCGAATTCGGGCTCGCGTCGTACTTCTATTCGCGCGACATCGGCCGGATCTGGCGCGTGGCCGAGGCGCTCGAATACGGAATGGTCGGCGTCAACACCGGCCTCATCACCACCGAGGTCGCGCCCTTCGGCGGCGTGAAGCAATCGGGCCTGGGCCGCGAAGGCTCGATGTACGGCATCGACGAATTCGTGCAGGTGAAATACGTGTGCTTCGGGGCATCGACCGCTGTCGCCAGTGCGTCGGGCGAGTTGCTCAAAGCCGACTCCCTGCCAGCGCATACGGGCGCGCGCGATGGCGATTCGGCGCTCGCGCGCGTGCTCCTGAAACGAACCAGAGGTGCCAGGCGATGCATCGCGCCAACTACTGCCCAGTACTTGGCTCGGCTCGCTGGCGCGCGACCCGCTTGGCGGCTTTGGCTGCCTGCCTTGGGGTGGTTACCGAGGTACGCAGGCGCAAGGATTTTCCAACGGCGGCATACAAGACGCACTGGGTCCGCTCTACGCACTTTGAAATCCCCACGTTCAGCGGCAGTGCGGCAGCGCCGAAATCGCGATTTTTCGCCAAGAGGAAACGCTGCGGCATTGGAACAGCATGGCCGTCGATGCCAGCGGTCTGGCACCATACGCCCGTCGCGAACGGCGAGGTGCGCATCTTTGGCGAGCAGCTCGGCCCCGGACGCGCCAGTCGCGCGATGGCGATCGTGCACCATCGCCGTCTTCGATGCCGAGTCAATGCGATTGCCGGTCGATATCGAAGCTGGCCGCTGGCCTTCCCGCCGCGCATCCCGCCGCGTCGATGGGCCCGCTTCATCGCGCAAGCGGCTCATGACATGCTGGCCGCGATGGCTACCCCTCGCCAGAGGCCGACTTCCCCGACGAGGAGTTGGCGCGAGATCCTCGTTGCCATACGCGGCCAACGGCCGGAGGAGTTGGGCGTGGCGAGGCTGGCGCGCGCGCGCCGCCGCGGCGATTCACCGGGCCTGCCGCGCAGGCGACGGCTCAGCGCACGCGCCGAGCCACGAGTCGGCATCGAGTTCATCACGGGCCCGAGCCCGGCAAGTGGCGCCGGACCCGATAACCGCGCAGCCTGATTCGCGCTCGGCGCTTTCTGGGACGGCGTGACACCCTTCGTGATGACGACGCAGCGCGCAGTTTCGCGCGCCGACGCCTCCCGCGCTCGAGCTTCCGGCCGAGTATGCGCAGGCGTTTGCCGGAGGTGAAGGCGCTAGGCGGCGACGGAGTCGCTGACACCGAGCAATCGAACTGTCGAACCAGACCGAGATCGGGAATCTTCTGGGCGTACGACGGCACGCCGAGCCTGTGCGCGCCGCCGCGCCTGCTACAACCAGATCGCGATGCAGATCGCCGACCGGATGGGCTCCAGACGTCGTCGAGCTCGCCCGACTGCTGGCGCTCGTCAACACCGCAATGGCCGATGCCGGTATCGCAATCTGGGAGTCGAAGTACCACTACGAATTCTGGCGTCCGGTCACCGGGATCCGCGAAGCCGATGCGAACCCGGCGTTATCGCTCCCGGGAGACGGCAATCCGGCGACGATCGCCGATCCTGCCTTTCACGCCGCTGGGGCGCGCCCGGCCAAGCAACCTGACCGGGCCCAACTTCACGCCCCCGTTCCCGGCCTATCCCTCCGGCCACGCCGGTTTCGGCGGCGCGCTGTTCCAGGTGCCTGCGCCGCTTCTACGGTCGAGACAACATCGCGTTCACGTTCGTTTCCGACGAGCTCAACGGCGAGACACTCGACCGCGAGGGCAACCGTTCGGCCGCTTTTCGCCGCGGCATTTCAGATCCCTGTCGCAGGCCGGAGGAGGAGAACGGGCAGAGCCGGATCTACCTCGGCATCCACTGGTCGTTCGACAAGACGCGAAGGCATTGCCCAGGGCCGCCGCATTGCCGATCATGTGATCGATCATGCCTTCTTGCCCGTGCGCTCGCCGGGGCGGCCGTAATTCGCCGAAGAGCTGGTCCGTTCCATTTACGGACTCGGATACAAGCTCGAGCTGCCGGAACCCGACGTGCAGCTTTAGTCCTCGATGGCGAGCGCCATCGCCAGCCGCGGTACCGATCGCCGCCGGAATGCCGTAGCGCTCCCACTTCGACATCGAGTCGCCCGCGATCACTTCGACGGGCACCGGTCGTCAAGCTCGATCACCCGGTCGGTGACCGAGCTCTCGACCAGCCGCGTGAGGGAATTCTTGCGCGCGGTCGCCATCACGATCTCGATCGCAATGCAGGCGCCTGGCGGTGCCCGTGATCAACTGCGCCCGGTCGCCCACTCCATGTGCGCGGCGTAGGGAATGGAGAACTTGTCCAGCATCTGCCTTCGCCGGGGCGAGCGCCTTCTCCGCCTGCTCGCGGTGATAGTCCATGGCGGCTTCTGCCGGCTCGAGAATTGCGCGACGTACGCCGAGAAGGGCCTCTGGACGTTGACGAGATGCACTTCCATGGCGGTGTTGTTCATGAACCGCCTGATGACCGTCTGCACGGCGAAGCCGGTCGTTGCGGCGTGCCGCCTACGGGAATCAGGATCTTCATGCATGGTGTTGCCTCCTGCGACTTGTCGTGCGACTCGATGCCGGACGCGCGTCCGGCAGCGCCGAATCTGGATGGCTCGCTCAGACTAGGCCTTGGTCAATTCGATGGCGGCCACCACGAATGCACTGACGGCCAGCGCCATTGCCGAAGTCGGACCACGTCGGGCATCCTGATTCCGAACGTCTCGCGCACGATCGTCGAACTGGATCAGCACGCCGAGCAGCACCAGCTCCCATGCCATCGCGAGCAGGAGCCATTTGTGCGGACGTGCCTGCGAACAGGCTGAAGCGCAGCGACACGGAAGCACATCGGAAATGATCAGCTCGACGAAGACGAAGCAGCAGGAAGATCTTCGTCCTCGCGACCTTCGATGTCGGCATAGTTGTCGAAGTAGATCCACAGGAAGATCGGGCACTCGATCGAGCACGCCGAGCAGCACGAGCAGGCGCACGTCGCGCGAGAAGATGCTCTCGCTCGGGTCGCGCGGCGGCCGCTGCATGATGTCGCGGTCGGGCGGTGACAGCCCGAGGGCCAGTGCGGGCAAGCCGTCGGTGGCGAGATTGATGTAGAGAATCGCGGCGGGCAGGAGCGGCAGGAGCTCGGGGCCCACGACGATCACGACGCCGCCCAGCACGATCACTTCCGGTGATGTTGGCGCGCAACAGGTAGGTGAGATACTTCTTGATGTTGTCGTAGATCCAGCGGCCGCGCTCGATCGCCTGCACGATCGTCGCGAAGTTGTCGTCGCCGAGGACCATGTCGGCGGCTTCCTTCGCGACGTCGGTTCCGCTGATCCCCATGGCGATGCCGATGTCGGCGTGCTTCAGCGCGGGCGCGTCGTTGACGCCGTCTCCCGTCATCGCGACGATTTCGCCGCGATTCTTCCACGCCCGCACGATCTTGAGCTTGTCCATGGGCGACACGCGCGCATACACGCGTCACCCGGTCGACGATTTGCTCGAAGGTCCGCGTCGCTCATGCGGCCGAGGTCGTCACCGGTGAGCACCATGTCGCCTTCGCGGTAGATGCCGACTTCCGCAGCCACCGCGACGGCGGTGAGGCTGTGATCGCCGGTGATCATGATCGGGCGGATATGCACCTCGCGGCAGACTCGTCACGGCGTCCTTCGCCTCGTCGCGCGGCGGGTCCATCATTCCGATCAGCCCGAGGAAGGTCAGTTCGCGCTCAACCGCCTCCTCGTCCATGCCGTCCGTCCGCGGCGACCTCCCTGTACGCGATGGCCAGCACGCGCAGCGCGTCCTTCGCCATCGACTCGTTGGCGGCCAGGATCTGCGCCCGGGTCGCGTCGGTGAGCGGCTGCTGCCGGTCGCGACCTTGCGCCGACGCGCAGCGCTCCAGCAGGACCTCGGGCGCCCCTTTCACGAACGCGAGATGGCGGCCGTCGGGCATGCGGTGAACGGTGGTCATCCGCTTGCGCTCCGAGCTGAACGGGAGCTCCGCGATCCTGGGCGCGCTCGTCCGGGTCTCGTGCTGTTGCAGGCCCGCCTTGCGCCGCCAATACGACAAGCGCGCCTTCCGTGGGATCGCCCTTGACGAACCAGCGCCCGGCGTCGTCGCTCAGCACGGCGTCGCTGCACAGCAATCCTCCCGTCAGCATGAGCCGCACCGCGTCGTCGTCCGGCAGAAGCGGCGGATCGAAGCTGCCCGCTGGCGCGTATCCTGCCCCGCTGACCTCGATCGAGCGGCCGTCGACGAACACGCGGCGCGCCGTCATCTCGCCCTTGGTCAGCGTGCCGGTCTTGTCGGAGCAGATCACCGTCGTGCAGCCGAGCGTCTCCACGGCCGGCATGCGCCGCACGAGCGCGTTGCGCTTCGCCATCTCGTGCATCCCGACCGCGAGCGCGCCGGTGACGATGGCCGCCAGCGCTTCCGGTACCGCAGCCACCGCCAGCGCGATGGCGAACATGGTCATGGTCAACACGAGCCCGAGATTGAGCTGGTTTCCCATCCACGCTCTCACGACGCTGACCACGATCGCGACGCCGCAAACGCCGAGCGCGATCAGCCCCAGCCAGCGACCGATCTCCGCGGTTCGCTTTTCGAGCGGCGACGCCTCCGCGCTTACCGTGGAGACCTGTTCGGCGATCCTGCCGAATTCCGTGTTCATCGCCGTGCTCGTCACGATCGCCTTGCCCCGGCCATAGGTCACCGTGGTCCCGGTGAAGACGACATTGCGGCGGTCGCCGACCGCAGCTGTCGCGGCGGCAGCAGCGTCAAGGCGCCTTCTCGACGGGAAACGATTCTCCGCGTGAGCGGCGCTTCGTCGCACTTGAGAGAGTGAATCTCCGCCAGGCGCGCGTCCGCCGGTATGCGGTCGCCGGCCTCCAGCAGCATGATGTCGCCGGGAACGAGCTCGCGCGATGGAATGCGTGTCTCCGCGCCGTCTCGCAGAACCCTGATCGTGGGCGCCAGCATCTTCTTCAGCGCCTTGAGGGCATTGTCGGCGCGGTATTCCTGCACGAAGCTCAGCACGGCGCAGAACAGAACGATCGCGCGCGATGATGGCCGGCATCGACGATCTCTCCCAGCAGCGCGGACAGTATCGTCGCGACGAGCAGGATGATGATGAGCGTGTTCTTGAACTGGGACAGGAACAAGGCGATCGGCGAGGCGCGCTCTTCCTTGGCCAGCTCATTCGCGCCGCATTCCAGCAGGCGGTCCTGCGCCTCCTGCGTCGTGAGACCTCAGTTCGAGGTCGGTCCGGAGCTCGCCGACCAGTTCTGCAACAGGCTTGGAGTGGGATTGCTCGTCGTGCATGTCGGCCTCCTCTCGCCTTGCCAGATCTCGTGCCGTCGATCTGCCGGCAGCAACGAGATTCGATGCGACGAGTATGGGCGAACGGCGCGATCCGGGAAAAGTTGAAGCTTTGCGAAGGCCATCCATTGCAGAAAGCGAAGAGCTCGCGCAAGATTCAGTAATGGCGTGCGATTACGTTTGCTGATGGGTGCCTCGCCCGAGAATTGCACCGATCGGCTGCCGAAACGGCTTGAAACGACAATCGTGGCGTGTTACAAATCGACTGCGCCTCGGCGATTGGCCGGGGCTCCCTCCAAAGGGAGTAGCTTCGGTAGCCTGCATGGGCTATCGCGGCGCGGCCGTCAATACGGGCTTCGGCCCCGGTCGCGTCGGCATCCACACATGCAAGCGAGACCTTTGCCCAGCGGGTGAAGGTGCGTCCTGACGGCGGCCTTCATCCGCGAGGGTGAAGGCCGCTGTGCATTTTGCGGGCACGGCGGCATGGCACGACAACGAATGCGAGGAGTCGCCATGCCACAACCGGACATCCACCGCTATCTGAGGCACGGGACGCTGCCGCAGCTTCGACTGTTCGAGGCGATCGCGCGGCTGGGCAGCTTCACGCGAGCCGCGCAGGAGCTGCACATGGCGCAGCCCACGGCCTCGGTGCAGATCAAGAAGCTCTCGGCGACCGTCGGCAGTCCGCTGTTCGAGCAGGTGGGCAAGCGCCTGTACCTCACGGATGCCGGCCGACGACTCTACGAAAGCTGCCAGGAGGTATTCCGCGCGTTCACGTCGCTCGAGGCATCGCTCGCCGGCATGCGGACGCTGGAATCCGGCCGGCTGCGGCTGGCCGTGAGCACGACGGGCATGTGCTTCGCTCCGCGGCTCGCTGGGCGCCTTCGTCGGACTCCATCCCGGCGTCGAGACGTCCATGCAGGCCCACAACCGGCAGAGGCTGGTCGACCGGCTCGCGAACAACGAGGACGACCTCTACCTCTTCGCCGACGCGCCGGAGCTCCACGGACGCGGTCGCGCAGGAGTTGCTGCCCAATCCTCTCGTCGTGCTCGCGCGCAGACGACCATCCGCTCGCCCGCGGAAAGGAACATCCCCTTCGCTCGCCTCGCCAGCGAACCCTTCCTCATCCGCGAGGAAGGCTCGGGCGCGCGGACGGATTGCGATGCGGCTCTTCGCTGCGCACGGGCTCACTCCGACGATCCGGATGGAGCTCGGCACGCAACGAGGCGATCAAGGAGGCGATCCTCGCGGGCCTCGGCGTCACCATCATGTCGCGCTACACCTTCGGGCTCGATCCGGAATCGTCGCGGCTACCGTTGCCTCGACGTCGAGGGCTTTCCCCGTCGAGAACCACTGGTACTTCGCCTATCCGCAGGGGAAGCAGCTGCTCGCCCGTCGCGCGGGCCTTGCTCGACTTTCGCGCGCGTGGAGGCGAAGAACGGCTGGTGCCGGGCCGTCGCGCTGTCGGCGCCAGCGCGCAGCCGTCAATTGCGGTCGCGCCGCCATTCGGCCGGCCGACGTTCCGCCGCCGGACTCAGTCGTACCTGCGGCACGTCGTCGATTACCTTGCCGTCGTTCGGGCAAGCTCGCCCGGCGCGTGAACGCGACTTCGCCGCGCAGCTTTGGTGACGTCGCGGATCGACGCGACGATCGCCTCGGCGCTCGACGAGCGGTTGCTCGCGCAACTTCGACGTTGCAGCGTCATGCGATCCGCCGCACATCGCGCGTTGTCGACGACGAGGCGCGCTCGCCGATCTCGCGGATGCCGGGCGACGATTGCCGCGACCTGCGACGGGATGCACGAACATGCCCTTGACTTTGGTCGTCTGGTCGGCGCGCCCATCCAGCCCTTGATCCGCGCGTGGCTGGTGCGGCCGCAAGGGCCTCGTCACCGGTGCAGGACACGCCGGAGACAGATCGCCGGTGCCGAAACGGATCAGCGGGTAGTCGGTATTGAAGAGTGACGTGACGACGACTTCGCCGACCTCGCCGGCCGCCACCGGATCGCCCGTGCCGGGGCCGCACGATCTCGACCAGAACACCTTCGTCGATCGACCAGACCCTTCGCGTGCTTCCGGTCTCGTAGGCGATCGTGCCCAGGTCCGCCGTCGCGTAAACCTGAATACCGGCGACGCCGCGCGGCAAGAAGCGAATCGCGAAAACTCGTCTGAAACGGCTTCGCCGGAGACGAGCGCTTTTGCTTGAGGCTGCGGCAGCTTGACGCCGAGCTTCGTCGGCCTTGTCGAGAATGATGCTTGCAGGAACGACGGCGTGCCCGACGTAGCCTGCCGGACGCAAGCTCCGCCATCGCTTGCACCTGCTTGCCGGCTCTGGCCCGATGCCGCGCCGGGAAGATGCGCGTGCAGCCGAGCGCAACGCGCCTGTTTCGAGCATCGAGCCCAGCCGGCGTGAAGTGGTACGCGAAGCAGTTGTGGACGAGATCGCCGCGGCGAAAGCCGGCGGCGAACAATGCGGCTCGCGCGAGGCGCCAGTAGTCTGGCGCGGCTGCCTCTCCGGCTCGTAGATCCCGCCGGGGCGATGCGAAGACGCGTGGGGCGCCCCTAGCGTGGCCGCGAGCCCGCCGAGGCCGGTCGGCCTCTGGAGCTCGAGCAACGCCGACTTGCGCGTCACGGGAACCCGCAAGTGCCTGCGGTCGAGATCGATGCCGCGTCGACATCGGCCAGGATGCGCGCGAAGGCGGGCGCATTGCCTTTGGCATGCGCAATCTGTCTCGGCAACTGCGCCATGATCGCGCCCGCGAACTCCGATCGCGGGTCTCCAGCAAGTCGAAGTATTCGCCCATGCTCAGCGCGTTTGCGCGCAGCCGGCGGTGCTTCTTCGCAGATCGATGCCTGCTGTTGCTTCTTTGTGAGCTTCGCGAAGATGAGCGCCCGAGATCGACCGACGAGCCTCCCAGGCCGTGGCATCGGTCAATGCTTTCGATCCTGCACCTGCACCCAGTGCGCGCGGGCAAGATAAGGCGCCGAACGATTCCCGGCTGATCGGTGAGCTCGAGAAAACGCTCGGGGTCGCATTTGAATGCGGCGTTCTGCGCCTTGCCAGGCTCCACGCCGAACACCGCGAACATCTTTCCGCCGACCGAGTAGACCTCGTCCCCCCCCATTTGATGTCGCGTGTCGCCCCGGGAAGCGTCGCGTAGAATTTGCGAAGCGATTCGATGTTCATCGTCTGCGAAGCCAGACCTGGTGGAGGATCGATCGATCAGGCAAGCCAGCGTTTGCGACGGCGATAGTGTCAGCCGTCGCGAAAGCTCTTGCGTCCGGCGGTCGATCAAGCGGATGGAGAACTCCTTGACATCTCTCGTTCTGCGCGAGCCTCCTGCGGCGGCGCCGTCCATCACCACGCGGCCATTCTCCAGGATATAGCCGTAGTCGGCGTAGCGCAGCGCGACCGTCGTGTTCTGCTCGGCCAGCAGGAACGACACGCCTCCTTGGCATTCAGGTCGCGGACGCGATCTCGAAGATCTCCTCCACCAGCGGGCGCAGAGCCCCATCGACGGCTCAGTCCAGCAGAATCATCTTCGGGCGGGCCATCAGCGCGCGGCCGATCGCCGTCATCTGCTGCCCGCCGCTGGGCTGTAGCCGGCCTGGCTGGTGCGCCGCATCTCTGAGGCGCGGAAAATACGTGTACACGAGATCCGAGGTCGCGCGCCTGGCTCGCGGCCGATGCGCCGCGTGAACGCACCGGTGAGCAGATTTTCCTCCGACGGTCAGGTGGGAGAAGCAGTGGCGTCCTTCCATCACCTGGCACACGCCGAGGCGGACGAGCTCTGTTGGGCGTGAGCCGATCTGACGCGCTGGGCCCTTAATGAACTCGATCGTGCCGCCCGGTGCGCCATGCGCTTCCACGCGCGGCGCAGCAGGTTCGAAATCGCGCTTCAGCGTCGTCGTCTTGCCGGCGCCGTTCGCGCCGAGCAATGCGACGATGCTTGACCTTGCGGGCACGTGCGAGCGACACACGCCTTCAGCTACACGAGGATTGACGTGGTCACAGCTGGTGACCTCGACGTTGTTGACGGACAGGTACGCCGTGGAGCCTCGCGGGTTGCGGCTGGGTAGTCATGTCTCGTTGCCGTGCGCCGTGATGCAGTGCGACTTCCGCACCTCCCCGGCAACGCCGGGGAGACGGAGGCGTCGACGAGCGCGGGCTAGGCCTTCCTTCGCGCAATCGCGCGGCGTGATCTTCTTTCTCCGCCGCGTACTTGGCGGCGGTCTCTCGACCATCTTGTGTGCAACCATCGCGCGGTCGCCCGCCATGAACGGCGTGACCTGCTTGAAGCCGTCAGCTGTCCCACATCTGGAACTTGACCATGCCCGAGCCCCTGGTGATCCATGCAGCTCGTCTGATCGGCGGGAAGAAATGGCGGCGCCCAGGTCCTTGATGCGGGCTTCGGTGAGCAATACGTAACTGAACGAAGTACA
>ERZ1370068.9714-contig-8471_pt1 | contig 17999 bp, 31 predicted proteins | sample MGYA00561227_ERZ1370068 | MGnify/ENA primary metagenome ERZ1370068 (study PRJEB38410, sample SAMEA6850437) | metagenome | study: Metagenomic assessment of the ecological functions of the soil: analysis of the soil microbiota associated with the...
CATAACCCTTCGCGTTCGTCTCGAGCTCGATCTTGACGCGCTTGTCGGTGCCGGCCGCCGCGGCGGATCGTTAGTTGCAGCGTGTCGCCTGCGGTGACGAGATTCGCCGCGCGCACAGCGGTCCGGAACGATCCCGCGCGCGACCAGACCTTGCTGCACGACGTCCTCGGCCGCGGCGGACGTGACGGTGGCGCCGAGCAAGGCGCCGGCGACCACTCGCCGATGGCGCGTGTTTCCCGTTCATGATGATGCCTCCTGGTTTGGCGCGGTCCTTCGCCGCGCTGCTGGTAAGTCGCGGCGCGGTTCCGCGCGCCATGCGCCCGCCTGCCTCGATGCTCTGCTGTTCTGCTGACATTGCTGCGGCAGATGTCGACCGGAATTTTCCCGGCGCCGCACCGCCCGTCGCACTGCAGCGGAATCTCCAGTCGTTCCGCCGCCATTGCGCGCGTCGTTGCACTGCGGCTTGCCTGCCTGATCCACGATGCGTCGCAGGACTGCGGGCGTATTGGTGCGGACTGCGTCCGGGCAGAGCGCGACCAGGGCCCGCAATTCGCTTTCGCGCTCCTCGTGCCAGAGCGTGATCGCTGAGGCCGCGCCTTTCGCGAGCGGCGTTATCGCAGCTCGCGTCGAGCAGCCGATGTGACTGCGGCGACCGGTGCTTCCCAGCACGGGTGCACGCCGTCCGCGTGGTAGGCCACCGGGCGAGCTCGCACCAGGTCCTCCGGCCGCGACCACGCTGCCCATCATCAGCGACGTTCTGATCTGCCGGCGCTCGCGCCTTTAGCGCCGCCAGCGCCGGTCCATGGAAGGCGCCGACGACGATCCGCTCGCGCCACGGGCTCGACGGCGACCAACGTCGCCGACCGCGCACCGCGCAAGTCAGGATCCTTGATCTCGACCAGCAAGCCTGATCTTCGCCGCGCGGCGCCCAGGCGAGCAGAATCGGCGAGGCGAACGAGGTCCGGCTCGAGCTGCCTCGAGCTCGGCGGCGGACGCACTCGGCAACCAGTCGATTCCCGATGGCCAGATCGTGGCGGATCACCAGTACGCCGTCGCGCGTGCCCTGGACGTCGCATTCGATCGCATCGGCGCCGTCGGCGACCGCGGCCTCGAATGCTGCCCAGCTGTTCTCGGCGTGCACCGCGCTGCTGCCTCGATGCGCCACGACTTGCGGATTTCATGAGGACCCCCACGCTTGCGGTCATGTCGCCGCTGCGCTGCCCGCCAGAGGGCGCAATTCGCGCCGGACGGCCCGGCGGCGCTCACTGTCGCTGCGCCGATGCGACTCAAGACCGCGCACGGTCTGCGCATGACCGGAGTCGCAGGCAGCGTGATCGATCGCCGTGCGGTGATTCTGGATTTTCGGCGCGTTGCCGTATGACCTGCATCACCGCATCGGTGAGCAGCCGGACCGGTTGCCGGAACGTGGTGAGCCGATAGGCGCTCCAGCCGGCCTGCGGAATGTCATCGAAGCCGATGACCGACAGATCGTCCGGAACGCGCCGACCGCGATCGAGGCGAGCGGCGTCGAGAAAGCCGAGCGCGATGAGATCGGTGACGCAGAACGCGCCGTCGATCGCGTCGTCGGCGAGCATCGCCAGCGCGGCCTCGCGCCCGGTCGAATAGTCGGTGGGTCCGTCCCGCCAGATCACGCACCGGACACGCCTGCCTGCGCCGCCCGGTTGCGGAACGCGTCGAGGCGTCCTCGAGAGCTCGCGGTCCGCGCACCGCTCGACACGACGGCGAGACGCCTGCATCCGGCGGCGAGAAGATGCTCGGCGGCCGCCCGGCCGCCGGCCGCGTGATCGGTGACCACGGTGTCGACAGCGAAGCCCGGCATCGGCTTGTTGACGAGGATCACCGGCACGCCGTTGCTCAAGGCATTCCTTGACGATCCGCGAGGGCGGCGTGCCATTCATCACCACGATCGCGCAAACGCGATATTCGAGCACGCGCTCGATGAGGGCGCCCATGTCGCGTTCGGCGTTCGCGGCGTTGAGCAACATGCACTGGAAGCCATCGGCGAGCAGCGCTCCCGAGAGCATGCGCGAGGCATTCGGCGTGGAAGGGCTGTTGAAGATCCGCGCCGACCAGGCCGACGATATTGGAGCGCGCATTGATCAGGCTCTTGCGCGAGTCGGTTGACGCGATAGCCGAGCCGTTCCGGCGGCATCGAGAATGCGCGCGCGGGCCTCGTTCAGACACGCTCGCACCCGGGCGTAAACGTGCGCGAGACCGCCGAGCGCGACACGCCGGCGCGCTCGGCAACGTCGGCGGCGGTGACGAACGAACCGCGAACACGCTCCTGACCCATCGCCCTTAGCCCCGCCATCGGTTATGTACACGCGCAGCAAGCAGTCTACTCGTTTTGCACACGCGTGCAAGCGGGACGGTTTCCGTGCGCGACGCGGCGTAAACAAGGCTCCTGTTGTTCCAACGGCGCATCACGCTGAGACTCAGCGATACATCTACCAGGGATGGGCCGCTTCCAGGAACGGACGATGCTCAGCGTGCCGGCTTGGTCCGGCGCGGAGATCAGCCGGTCGCGAACAAGGCTCTCGTCGGCTTCGTCGCGGCTCTCGTCGCGCTCGCGCGCGAGGTGCGACAGGTAGTCGGCGGTGATGTCGCCGGTGACGTAGTAACCGTCGAAGCACGACGCCTCGAACTCCTTGAGCCGCGGATTGGCCGCGCGCACCGCGCGCCTTGAGCGCCTCGAGGTCCTGGTAGATCAGGAGGTCGGCGCCGATCTCGCGCGCGATCTCCGGCCTCGGTGCGGCCGGTGGCGACCAGCTCGCGCTGGTGTCGGCATGTCGATGCCGTAGACGTTCGGATAGCGCACCGGCGGGCTCGCCGACGCGAAGTACACCTTGCGCGCGCCCGCCTCGCGCGCCATCTGCACGATCTCGCGGCTGGTCGTGCCGCGCACGATCGAATCGTCGACCAGCAGCACGACCTTGTCCTTGAACTCCATCGCCGATCGGGTTCAGCTTCTGGCGCACCGCTCTTCCGGCGGATCGCCTGCCCGGGCATGATGAACGTGCGGCCGATGTAGCGGTTCTTGACGAAGCCTTCGCGGTACTTGAGGCCCAGCGTGTTCGCGAGCTCGCAGCGCCGAGGGCCGGCTCGAGTCGGGGATCGGGATGACGACGTCGATGTCCTGCGCCTCGGGAATGCCGGCGATCTTCTTCGGCCAGCTCGCCGCCCATGTCGCAGCCGCGCCTCGTAGACCGACGTGCCGTCGATCACGCGAGTCGGGACGCGCAAGATAGACGAACTCGAAGATGCACGGGCAGAGGCGCGGGTTCGTCCGCGCACTGCCGCGCAGTGGAAGCGCGCCGGTCTGGTCGATGAAGATCGCCTCGCCCGGCGCGACGTCGCGCAGCACGTCGGAAGCCCAGCGGCTCGATGCGCGACCGACTCGCTGGCGACGACGTACTCGGTGCCGCCCATCGGCCTCGTTGACGCCGATGATCAGCGGCCGGATGCCGTAGCGGATCGCGGAACGCGAGCAGCCCGTAGCCGGCGATCATCGCCACGATCGCGTACGCGCCGCGGCAGCGCTTGTGCACCGCCGGCGACCGCGCGTGAAGATCGCGTTGGCGTCGAGCCGTGGCGTGGTGCGCGGCGCGCTCGAGCTCGAGCGCGAGCACGTTGAGCAGCACTTCGGAGTCGGAGTTGGTGTTGACGTGACGGAAGTCGAGCTGGAAGAGCTCGCGCTTCAGCGCCTCGCTGTTGGTCAGGTTGCCGTTGTGCGCGAGCGTGATGCCGAACGGCGAATTGACGTAGAACGGCTGCGATTCGAGCTCGGACGAACGCCGACCCGCGGTCGGATAGCGGCAGTGCCCGATGCCGGCGTTGCCCGTGCAGGTCGCGCATGTTGCGCGTGCGGAACACGTCGCGCACGTAGCCCGGCGCCCTTGTACATGTGGAACACCGGGCCTTCGCTGGTGACGATGCCGGCCGCGTCCTGGCCGCGGTGCTGCAGCAGCAGCAGCCCGTCGTACAGGAGCTGGTTGACCGGCGTATGCGTGACAGCGCCGACGATTCCACACATGCTTCATCCCCGGATCAACACTGCTGCCCTGCGGGCACGCCTGGCGCCCGCCCGTGCCGGGCGTACCGGTCTTGGCCTCGCCCGGCTGTAGTCGAGGCGCTGTGCCAACGCCTGCGGCAGCCACGGGCGCAAGCTCAGCGCCGCGATGACCAGCGGCGGCGCAAACAAGCGCATTCTGCCGCCAATCCTGGCGGGGCAAGGTCGTCAAACCGGCCAGCTGAGCACGACCTATGACAACAATAAGCACGCCGCGTGCCACGCCAAATACGGCGCCGAGCAGGCGATCGACGAAGCCGAGCCTGATCGCGTATGGCTCTCGAGAGCGCCCAGCCGAGCAGCGCGCCCGATAACGACGACGGCAACGAAGATCAGCGCGAACGCAGCCAGGTAGCGCGGAAAGTGGGGCTGCCGCTCATCACCGGCAGCATGTCCGCCACTGATGGCGACAATTGAATCGCAGCCAGCACCGCCGGCGACCAGCGCCACCAGCGACATGACGACGCGAATCAAGCCGCGCCAGAACGCGAACACCGTCGACAAGCCGACGATACCGATGACGACGTGTCGAATGCGTCTCATCTAGAAGATCGGCAACGTCATTTGGTCGACACGACGCCGCGGTATCCCGCGGCGTTGAGGCAACGCCAGCTCAGCGTCGGCACGGTCGACAGCACAGGTATCCGACACGCACGCGTCGCATGGTGCCCTGATCCAGTTCTCGAGCGTTTCGGTAGCAGGCGGGAAATCCCGCGCTCTTGAGCTTGGAAGCAAGCCGGCGCGGCCTTCGCATCGGCAAACGCGGCCAGCTGCACCGACAAATCCGCCAGTCGCTGAAGTGACCTCCGGCCGCGTGCGCCCAGTTGCGCCTTGACGTGGAGGCAGCCGGCGCGGCGGGCTTCTGCGCTTCGGGATTGGCGGCGACGCTGGCGCCAGCTGCCGTCGGCGCGGCAGGAGCTGCGACGTTGGGCGCAGGCGTTGCGCGGTGTCGACCGCCTTGCCGCTCGGCGGCCGAAGAATGGTGCGGCTTCGGTCGCGGACTCGCGGCGCCGACGCGGCCGGTTTGGCGGGCGTCGTCGGCGTCGCCAGGTCACCTGCCAGGGCTGGAACGATCGGTGGCGCCTTCCCGTCCACACCCTTGGCCGGTGAAAGCGGCGTGATGAACTTGCTGTTGTCGATCGGAGGAATCTGGATCGAGACATCGTCGCCCAGCGGTTTCGGATCGCTTTCGAGCAACAGCGGAAGAAGTGACGGCGGCCGCGAGCGCGAGGCACGATGGCTCCCACCAGCCGGCGGCGGGCGCGGCGCTTCAGCTCCTCGACGGCGGGATCGGCGGCTTCGGGTCGTGTCAGCATGCACTCAGGTGAGCCTCAGGTGACCCTAGGGTCGACATCTCAGGCAGCGCGGCGATCCGTCGGCGCCAACGCCGCGGCACCGTGAGAAACGAGCCGAAAACGATAATTCTATCAGCTTCCGTCACCGCTTCGCGCGCAGCGCGATGGGCCGAGGCGGGATCGGCTGAAGTCTCGAATGGCCGCTGGCGCGACGCCTGCCGCTTCCAGGCGCATGCGCAAGTCCTGCAGCAGTCGCGCCTCGGGGCGGCGGCAGGCTTGCGACGTACCAGCGGTCCACGCGCGGCAGCAGTGCCGCGATGACGCTGCCGATGTCCTTGTCGGCCATGATGCCGAACACCGCCCATGTCTGCGGATGAAATCCCATCGACGCCGAGGCCTGTCGGCCAACGCGGCGGCAGCCTGCCGGATTGTGAGCGACGTCGAGCACCGTCACCGGCCGTCCAGGCAGAACCTGCAGCCGGCCGGGAAGCTCGACGCTGACGAGACCTTCCCGAACCGCACCCATGCGCGATCGGAAGCCGATCGCGCAAGACGTCGAGCGCGGCAAGCGCTGCTCGCCGCGTTGGCGAGTTGATACGCGCCGCGCAGCGCCGGGATCGGCAGCCCGTGCCGCGTGCCTCCGGGTCCCCGATAACTCCACTGCCCGTCGTGAGCCGTGAAATCGTAGTCGATGCCCGATGCGCAACAGCCTGGCGCCGATCGCGCTCGGCCTGCGCGAGCAGACGTCGCCGGCGGCTGGCGGTCGGCGCAGATCGCGAAAGCGCCGGGCGGAAGATGCCCGCCTTCTCGCGGCCGATATCCTCGCGCGTCGTCCCCAGATAATCGACATGATCGATCGCCACGCGTGGTGACGATGGCGACGTCGGCATCGACCACATTGACCGCGTCGAGCCTGCCTCCCAGGCCGACTTCGAGCACCACCACGTCGAGCTCGGCGCGCGCGAAGCAGCCACAGCGTGGCGAGCGTGCCGAACTCGAAGTAGGTCAGCGGCGTCGTCAGCCGCGCGGATTCGACCACTGCGCAAACGCTTCGAGCAGCGCATCGTCGCGTCGACGTCGGCGGCATCGATGCGCACACGCTCGTTGTAACGCAACAAGGTGCGGAGAGGTGTAGAGTCCCGACGCGATAGCCGCCGGCACGCAGCATGCATTCGAGCAGGGCGCAGGTCGAGCCTCTTGCCGTTGGTGCCGCCGACGGTGATCACCGGGCACGTCAGCGCCGACGCCGAGACGCGCGTAGACCGCGCTGACGCGGTCGAGGCCCATGGCGATCGCCTTGGGATGGAGCGTCTCGAGATACGCGAGCCATTCGGCGAGCGTCGAGGCTTGTCTCACCGGCTCACCGGTGGAGCGACCAAGCGACGCGCGACGAAGCGCAGAGGGCGCGTCAGCCCGAAGGCAGCGGCTGTCGCTGCAGCAAGGTCAGGAGCTTGGGCAGGTCGTCCTTGAGCTGACGGCGATCGACGATCATGTCGATCGCGCCCTTTTCGAGCAGGAACTCGGCGCGCTGAAAGCCCTCGGGCAGCTTTTCGCGCACGGTCTGCTCGATCACGCGCGGGCCGGCGAAAGCCGATCAGCGCGCCGGGCTCGGCGATCACGATGTCGCCGATCATCGCGAAGCTGCGCCGACACGCCGCCCATCGTCGGATCGGTGAGGATCGACACGAACGGCAGCGCGCGCCTTGGTCAGCTCCTGCAGCACCGCCGTCGTCTTCGCCATCTGGAACAGCGAGCTGACGCCTTCCTGCATGCGCGCGCCGCCGCTGGACGTGATGCACACGAACGGGACGCGATTCTCGTAGGCGACGCGCACGCCGCGCACGAAGCGCTCGCCGACGACCGAGCCCATCGATCCGCCCATGAAATCGAATTCGAACACCGCGAGCACCAGCGGCACGCCGACTTGATGCTCCCTGCATGACCACCAGCGCATCGGTCTCGCCGGTCTCTTCCAGCGCCGCCGACAGCCGCTCCGGATACTTGCTGCGTGTCCTTGAACTTCAGGCTGTCGATCGGCAGCGACCTCGGAGCCGATCTCGTAGCGGCCTTCGGGATCGAGCAGCTGCTCGATGCGCTCGCGCGCGCGACACGCGTCCGTGATGCGCCGCATTTCGGGCAGACGCTGAGGTTCTTCTCGAGATCGGTGCGGTAGAGCACCGCTTCGCACGCCGGGCATTTGACCCACAGGCCCTCGGGCATCGCCTTCTTGCGCGATGCCCGGCGTGCTCTTGATGCGCGGTGGCAGCAGCTTTTGCAGCCAGCTCATCGTCGTTCTCCGTCGCGCGTCGCTACCTGACTATGCCGCCTGCTTCGCTGGCGATCTGATCCATGCGCCGTTCGTATGGTCGCGAGCCACGCGCGCGGCGCGCGCGGCGCGCCTGCGCGGCCGGACCGTTCTCGATTTCCTGGATGATCCGGCTGCCGATGACGACCGCGTCGGCGTGCGCGGCGATCGCCTGCGCGCTCGCCGCATCGCGGATGCCGAAGCCGACGCCGACCGGCAGCGCGATGTGGCGGCGGATCTCGGCCAGCTTGCGCACGACGTCCGCGGTATCGAGGTGTGCCGGCGCCGGTCACGCCCTTGAGCGACACGTAGTAGACGTAGCCGCGCGCCATCCGCGCCGACGGCGATGATGCGCGCCTCCGGCGTGGTCGGCGCCAGCAGGAAGATCGAGCGCGATGCCGCGTCGCTCGAGCAGCGCCGCGAACTCGCCCGCTTCCTCGGGCGGATAGTCGACGACGATGCACGCCGTCGACGCCGGCGTCGCTGCGCGCGATCGGCGAATGCCGTCGTTCCCATCGCCTCGATCGGATTGGCGTAACCCCATCAGCACGACCGGCGTCGTCGCGTCCTGCGCTGCGAAACGCCGCGACGACGATCGAGCACGTCGCTCGAGGCCGACGCCGCTGCGCAAGCGCGCGCTCGGACGCGCGCTGGATCACCGGGCCGTCGGCCATCGGATCGGAGAACGGGACGCCGAGCTCGATCACGTCGGCGCCGGCGGCGGCCAGCGCGCGCATCAGCGGCAACCGTCGCCGCAAGCGACGGATCGCCCGTCGTGACGTACGGAATCAGCGCCGTGCGGCCCGCCGCACGCAGCTTGGCGAAGGTCGCGTCGATGCGATTCAGTCGGACGGTCAACGGCGCGACGTGCCACTCGTCAGGCATCGAGAACTTGAGGCCCGTGCGCTCGGCGACGGTGTTCATGTCCTTGTCGCCGCGGCCGGAAAGATTGACCAGCAGGACCTTGTCGCGCGGCAGCGTCGGCGCGAGCTTGCGTCGCGTAGGCGAGCGCGTGCGCCGACTCGAGCGCCGGGAATGATGCCCTCGATGCGGCAGCATTCGCCGGAACGCCGCGAGCGCCTCGTCGTCGGTGATCGTAACGTATTGCGCGCGGCCGTTGTCCTTGAGCCACGCGTGCTCGGGCCCGACGCCCGGATAGTCGAGGCCCGCCGACACCGAATGCGTCTCGATGATCTGGCCGTTCGTCGTCCTGCAGCAGGTAGGTGCGATTGCCGTGCAGCACGCCGGGCCGGCCCGCGATCAGCGACGCCGCGTGGCGTCCGGTCGCGATGCCCTCGCCCGCCGCCTCGACGCCGACCAGCTTGACGTCGCTCATGCGACGATATAGGGATAGAAGATGCCCATCGCGTTCGAGCCGCCGCCGACGCAGGCGATCATCATGTCCGGCTGGCGGCCGATCATCTCCGGCATCTGCGTGCAGGCATTCGCGACCGATCACGCTCTGGAAATCGCGCACCATCATCGGATAGGGATGCGGGCCCGCGACCGTGCCGATGATGTAGAACGTGTTCTCGACGTTGGTCACCCAGTCGCGCATCGCCTCGTTCAGCGCGTCCTTGAGCGTCTTCGAGCCGGACTCGACCGGCACGACCGTCGCGCCCGAGCAGCTTCATCCGGAAGACGTTCTGCGCCTGGCGCTTGATGTCCTCGAGCCCATGTAGACGACGCATTCCATGCCGAAGCGCGCGGCCACGGTCGCGGCGCGCGACGCCGTGCTGACCGGCGCCGGTTTCGGCGATCACGCGCGGCTTGCCGAGCCGCTCGCGCGAGCAGCGCCTGGCCGATGCAGTTGTTGATCTTGTGCGCGCCGGTGTGATTCAGGTCCTCGCGCTTGAGATAGATCTGCGCGCCGCCGAGCTTCTCGCGACCAGCGCTGGGCGTGGTAGATCGGGCTCGGCCGGCCGACGTAGTGCTTGAGCTCGCGATTCGAATTCGGCGACGAACGCGGGATCGTGCTGATAGCGCGCGTATTGCGTCGCGCAAGCTCGTCGAGCGCACTGATCAGCGTCTCGGCGACGAACACGCCGCCGTAGGGGCCGAAGTGCCCGCGCGCGATCCGGCAGAGTCATTCATCTGCATTGCGCACCTCCCGGATGAACGCGGCGATTTTCGCCGCGCTCTTGATGCCCTTGCGCGGACTGGCCGTCGTCGCCGGTGACGCTCGACCCCGCTGGAAACATCCGACGCGCCCAGGGCCGCGCGCTGCGGATCGCGGCCCCGACGTTCTGCGGCGTGAGTCCTCCGGAAAGAATCAAGCGGCCGCTGCAGCTCGTCCGGCAGCTCGTTCCAGTCGAAAGTCTTGCCGGTGCCGCCGGGCAGTCCGCCGGGCTCGAACGCATCGAAAAGCAATCCATGCGCGTCGCCATAACGGGCCGCGTATTGTAGCAAATCGACCCCGGGCTTGACCGGCACCGCCTTGATGTACGGGCGACCGAAGCTCGCACACAATTCCGCCGGCTCGTTGCCGTGAAACTGCAGCAGGTCGAGCGGAACGGCATCGAGCGCAGCGCGAACCGCCGCCGGCGCCGGATCGACGAACAAGCCGACGACGGTGACGAACGGCGGAACGCCTCGCGCGATGGCTCGCGCCTGATCGAGGCTGACGCAGCGCGGCGTCCCGACCAGAAGACGAGCCCGATCGCGTCGGCGCCGGCGCGCGCCGCGGCGACTGCGTCCTCGACGCGCGTGATGCCGCAGATCTTGACGCGAGTGCGCATGTCGGGCATCGTCAGCTCAGCAGGAATGCGCAGCGGCGCGCATGTCGCCGGCAAATTGAAGCGGACCGGATAATCGACGCCGGTGAAGTCAGAGCCGGCGGCGCGCGAATGTCGGCGCGGCGCGGGTGCGATCGCGCCCGAGCGAGCAATTCGCCGATCCACGACGGCGGCTGCCGGCCGTTGCCGACATAGACGAGCGCGCCGACGATGTTGCGCACCATGCGGTACAGGAACGCGTCGGCGTGCAGATCGAAGCGGATCATGTTTCCCTCGCGCGCGATGTCGAGCCGGTCGAGCGTCCGGACGGGCGATTTCGCCTGGCATTCGGCGGCGCGAAACGCGCTGAAATCGTGTCTACCGATCAACGCCGCACGCGCCCTCGCGCATCAGCGTCAGCGCAAGCGGCTGATGGTGCCAGCCTGCCCTGCCGTTGAGCAGCGCGGGTCCGCACCGGCCGGTCCAGCAACAGGTAGGTGTAGTGCCGGCCGGTTGCGGTAAAGCGGGCGTGAAACTCGTCCGCCACGGGGATTGCCCAATGGACCGCGATCGCATCAGGGAGCAATGCGTTGACGCCACGGACCCATGCGGTTTCGGGCCGTTGCACTTCGGTGTCGAAATGCACTACCTGCGGCGTTGCATGCACGCCGGTGTCGGTACGTCCGGCCGCAACGACCGCGACCGCCTGCCCGGCAATCTCGGATAGCGCACGCTCGAGAACGTTCTGCACTGCGCTGCCGTCCGCCTGGGACTGCCAGCCGTGAAACGGCGTGCCGTGGTATTCGAGTCCGAGCGCGATGCGCATATCAGGAGCCAAGGGCTGACGGTTGCGTTGCGCCAAGCGCGCTTATGTAGCGCCGCTTGCGGCGCCAGAAGCACAAGGGGCGGTGGATCGTCGATCCACCGCCCCGTTCACGGTCTGTTGTCGCGGATCAGGCCAGCTTGGTAATCAAGGCCTGGGCTTCGGCTTTTTGCTGATCGTCGCCCTCATGCAGCACTTCCTGCAGAATCTCGCGCGCGCCTTCGACATCGCCCATCTCCTGGTACGCCTTGGCGAGATCGAGCTTGGTGGCCGCATCGTGCCATTGGCCATCGAGCACCGACGGCGTCGGGTCCTCGAACGTCGAACGTTTCGGATCGAAGGCGAGGTCGAGCTTGTCGAGTTCGATCGCCGCTGCCGGACGTGTCAATTGCGGTGCGGGCGCTCCGGCGGCAGCCATCGCTGGCTCGCGCGCGCTCGCTGGTGGCCGTCGCGGGCGAAATTGCCGGTCTCAACGGCCCGGGAGCCGGCTTGGGCGGTTCATCGAGGTGGAAATCCAGATCGAACTTTGGAATCGACTCGGGCTCGAAGGACACCGCTTCGCGAGATCCGTCCCGGCCGATTTCTCGGCCGCGGCTTTGGCGGCGACCGCAGCGCCCGCGGCAGTGGCGGCCAATGTCGCCGCGGATACGGCCGGCCTCTCGAAGTTGATTTTCGGCGGCTCGCTTTCCGTGCGCGGCGTCTTGGTTTCGACCTCGCCGGAAGTTGGCGCCAGCGAAATGTCATCGTCGAGCGTGAAGTCGAGCGGCGTACCACCGCGCGGCTCGGGCTTGACAGCCGGCGGTACCGAGAACACCTGCGTGTCACTTGCGCGGAGCCGCTGCAGCCGTCGTCGCCGTGGCAAATGCCGCGCCGCCGCCCGCTTCCGCAAACAACGGATTCGCCGGATCGAGCTGCCGGCCCAGCGCCATCGCCTTCTGCCATACCTCGCCCTGGCCGCCTGAGACCGGAATACAGCTCACTGGCCACGGTCTCGAACGCCGATGGCTTGTTGTGCTGCGCGTGAATCTCCAGCAGCTTGAGATAGATTTCCTGCCGCTGCGGATCCTTCTTCAGCGCGTCCTTGAGTATTTCCTCCGCCTGCGCATCGCGGCCATACGCGAGATAGACCTCGGCTTCTGCGATCGGATCGACTTCGTCGGTATCGATATTGCCAAGGCCCTCGCGGCTGAAATCGCTGGCCAGCGAATTGTCGCCGGTATTCACCACGCCACCGCCGGTCGAGCCGAAAACGGTGTTGGTCTTGATGTCAGTGCCGGAAATAATGCTGTCTTCGAACTTGGTGGTCTTGCGCCTGCGCGCGGCGATGATCGCGGCGATGCCGCCAAGCACGATCAACGCGCCGCCACCGACGGCCCAGGTCGGCGTATTGCCGAACAAATCGTCGATGAACGAAGTCTCCGTTGCTTTCTTGGGCGCGACCGCCGACTTCGGAATCGTCGTTGGCGGCACTGCCTTGGCTGGCGGAGCCTTGCTCTCGGTCGGGGTCGTATCCGGCGCTTTGGTGTCCGTCGGCGCGATGACCACTGGCGGTACCGCAGTCGTCGTTGCGGGCGGAGGCGTCGTGGTCGTCGCTGCGGGCGGGGTCGTCGCGGTCGTCGTTGCGGGCGGGGTCGTCGCGGTCGTCGCTGCGGGCGGAGTCGTCGCAGTCGTCGTTGCCGGCAGAGTGCGTCGCTGTCGTCGTCGCCGGATGGCGCTGCGTCGTGCACCGGAGGCGGGGTCACCGCCGCGATCTGCGTGTCGGAAGCTTTGGGCACTTCTACCGCCGTGCCCTTCCCCGGCTCGGCTTTCGCCTGGAGGTCGGACATGGTCCCGCTCTTCAGCGCCGCGGCTCTCTGCAGATCGCGAACGGTCTTTTCAAGATCCGCGACGCGAGAATTCGCTTCGCGCAAGGCCTTGTCTTTGGCGGCCAGATCTTCCGCGCTCGCGGCTCCAGCTCCGGCTCCGGCTCCCTTGCCCGATTCGCGTGAAACGCTGACGCGATCTCGGGTGCCCAGTGCCGCGCCGGCTTGATCCTCGACCGCGGTCCCGATAGCCCCGCCGCCCGATCGGCGCGCGGTCGTGGCATCGCTTGCCGGTGCCGCGGCGGCGACGCGATCACGGTAGCCACGCCAATCCGCGGCCTGCACCTTGACCACGTTTACGGCTTCGCCTTGCGTCACCGGCGCGATCTGATCGCCCTGTGGCACGGTGATGATCTGCCCGCTGCGCAGGCGATTCATGTTCTTGCCGTCAAAGGCCGACTCGTTGCTGCGGAACAAGGCGACCAGCATCTGTTCGAGGCTGACGTTTTCAGGCTTGTACTGGATGGCGATCTTGGACAGGGTGTCGCCACGCTTGACGGTATAGCTGCCCGGAGTATCGGGCTCCACGGAGAGTCGCGCCAGCGGAAGCCGCGGCCTCGGCCGCGCGGCGTCCCGCGCGGGTGGTGCGCGTCGCTGCCTCCGGACGAATCGGCGCGGCCGGCTCGATCGCCTGCATTTCGGTTGCGCCAGGCGGGTCGAGCAGGAAAGTGTAATCGCGGACCACGCGTCCGGTGGCCCAGCTCAATTCGATGATCAGATTCAGAAACGGCTCGTTGATGGGGGCCGCGGTCGTCACGCGCAGATATGCGGCGTTGGCTCTTTGCTCGACGGTGATGCGCGCCCGTGCGAGTGCGCCTACGTATTGCGCGCCGTTGTCACGATAGAACCGAAGGATCGGCAACTCTTGCACGCAGCGAGTCGAGCTCATCCCTTTGCGCGGCGGTGAGTTCGATCTGGGCCGACAGCGGTTGTCCGAGGCCGGAGGTCACCGTGAGCTTGCCAAGCCCCAGTGCAAGTGCCGGAACAGAAAGCGTCAGGACGCACGCCAACAGGCCGCCTGTGATAAAGGGTTTAGCTCGCATGCGAACCTCAAAAATGCTAATTGCGTAAGCTAAATTAACATCATGGAGTTAGCGGTGCAAGCTAAACCTCGGTATTAGCTTGATTTTTTAATGCAAAAGCACTCTTAGAGGGCGCCCGTACGGCATTAACGGCGATTGATGCCGAGCCCCACCAGTGGGGAGTCGGTCCCCAGGCACCACAACAGCTTGTGGGCCGGGTGTTCCGTTGTGTAGGCTGAGACGACTGTTGCAAAGCGTGTCGCATCGGGACGCCCTATGGCTATGCCGTTAGCTTTGCCGCATAAAAGCGGCCAAAACGCCTCGCGACAACAGGCCGCCTCGCCGCTGTCATAACCTACATCATCGACGGGCGCGGAGAATCCGCAGCATTCGTCCGCAACGGCTCGGCCGCGCCCCACAGAAGCTGATCGCCGACGGTGAACGCGCCGAGGTAGTCGTCGCCCATCGAAAGTGTTCGCAATCGACCGATCGGTATCTCGAGCTTTCCCGTCACCGCCGCGGGCGTCAGCTCGCGTGTGCTCGCCTCGCGCGTGTTGGGAACGACGCGCACCCACTCGTGGGCATCGGAGATCAGGCGCTCGATCTCCGGCAGCGGAATTTTCTCGCGTAGCTTGATGGTCAGCGCCTGGCTGTGGCAGCGCATCGCGCCGACGCGCACGCAAATCGACTCGACCGGGAATGGGCTGGGTCTGCGCGGCCGAGGATCTTGTTGGTCTCGGCACCGCGCCTTCCATTCTTCCTTGCTGATGCCATCGCCCATGTCCTCGGCGACCCACGGGAATCAGGCTCCCGGCGAGCGGCACGCCGAAATGCTCGGTCGGGAAGCGCTCGTCGCGCAGGATGCCGGCGACTTCACGGTCGATATCCAGTATCGACGAGCGCGGGATCGCCGAGCAGCTCCTTCGCCGCGAGGTGGACCTCGCCCATCTGCTGCAGCAGCTCGCGCATGTTCTGCGCGCCGGCGCCGGAAGCCGACTGATAGGTCATGCACGTCATCCATTCGATGAGGTCCTTCCGCAGCAGGCCGGCAATGGCCATCATCATCAGGGCGACCGTGCAGTTGCCGCCGATGTAATTCTTCACACCGCTGTCCAGCGCCTTGTCGATCACGCCGCGGTTGACCGGGTCGAGGATGATGACCGCATCGTCGGCCATGCGCAGCGTCGACGCCGCGTCGATCCAATAGCCGTCCCAGCCGGCGGCTCGAAGTCGCGGCGTACATCGGCTTGGTCCAGTCACCGCCCTGGCAGGTCACGATGGCGTCGAGGCCCTCGAAGGCCTTGCGCGTCGCGCGCGTCCCGGAGCGCGCCGGCGGCCTTGCCGATCGAGGGCCGCTGCCGCCCGCGCTCGAGGTCGAGAAGAACACCGGGTCCGATGTGCTCGAAGTCGTTTTCCTCGAGCATGCGTTGAATCAGCACCGACCCGACCATGCCGCGCCATCCGACAAAACCCACGCGCATCATCTTTGCTGTTCACTCATATTCGACTCATGTTCTACTCATTTCCGACAGCGCCGGCCGAATGAATTCGGCGCGGGTGCGTGCTGCCCGCGTCGGAGCTCCGCTCTACGAACGACATCGGTGCCCGACGCGTCATCACAGCGCCGCCACGACCGCGTCGCCCATCTCGCGCGTGCCGGTGATCGCGCTCGCCGGGCAGCGCGATGTCGCCGGTGCGCATGCCTCGTGCCAGAACCTTGCGCACCGCGGCCTCGATGCGATCAGCGATGTCGACACGGGTGAATGTATAGCGGAACATCATCGCCAGCGACAGGATCGTCGCCAGCGGATTCGCCTTGTTTTGACCGGCGATGTCGGGCGCCGAACCGTGAATCGGCTCGTAGAGCCCCTTGTTGTTGGCGTCGAGCGAAGCCGACGGCAGCATTCCGATCGAGCCCGGCCAGCATCGATGCCTCGTCGGAAAGGATGTCGCCGAACATGTTGCCGGTCACGATCACGTCGAATTGCCTGGGTTCGCGCACGAGCTGCATGGCAGCGTTGTCGACATACATATGCGTAAGCTCGACGTCGGAGTAGTCCGTTCGCGACCGAGCTGACCACTTCGCGCCAGAGGATCGACGTGTCGAGCACGTTGGCCTTGTCGACCGAGCAGAGCCTCCGCTTGCGCTTGCGGGCGACCTCGAAGCCAAAGCGTGCGATGCGCCGGATTTCAGGCTCGCTGTAGAGCATGGTGTCGAAGCCTTCCGCGTCGCCGGCGGCGTTGACGCGACGGCCGCGTGGCGCACCGAAATAGATGTCGCCGGTGAGCTCGCGCACGATCATGATATCGAGCCCCGACACCACTTCCGGCTTGAGCGAAGAAGATGAGGCAAGCTCCGGGTAGAGGATCGCCGGCCGCAGATTGGCGAACAGGCCCAGCGCCTTGCGAATGGCAAGCAGTCCCTGCTCGGGACGCAGGGGCGCGGCAGGGTTTCGTACTTCGGTCCGCCAACGGCCCCGAGTACGACAGCGTCCGCGCGCTTGCGCAATCGCGAGCGTCGCCTCGGGAAGCGGTTGTCCCGCCGCGTCGTAGCCCGCCCCGCCGATGGGCGCGGTCTCGGTTTCGATCGGCAGGCCATCTCGCCGCAGGCGCTCGAGCACCTTGGCCGCTTCGGCGACGATCTCGGTGCCGATGCCATCGCCCGGAAGCATCGCGATTTTCATCGCCGCGCCTGGCGACGCGCGGCAGATCGCCACGGAGAACAGTCGAAGCCTTGGTTTCTTCTGTGTCCCGGTGACTGTTCTGCCGCTGTCCGCTCAGAAGAGCCACGGTTGCTCGGCTTTGCGCTTCGCCTCGAACGCACGAATCTCGTCGGCGTGGTTAAGCGTGAGCGCGATGTCGTCGAGTCCGTTGAGCAGGCAGTGCTTGCGAAACGCGTCGACGTCGAACAGCGAACACCGTGACGCCGTCGGTCGTCGCGACGGTCTGCCGTTCGAGGTCGATGAGTGAGCTTGAATCCCGGGAACGCTGCGAGCGTCGCTGAAACAGGCGCTCGACATCGGCCTCCGGCAGCACGATCGGCAGCAAGCCGTTCTTGAAGCAGTTGTTGAAAAAGATATCGGCGAACGACGGCGCGATGATCGCGCGGAATCCGTAATCGCCGAGTGCCCACGGTGCGTGCTCGCGCGAGCTGCCGCAGCCGAAGTTGCGGCGGGCAAGCAGGATCTGCGCGCCCCGGTAGCGCGGCTGGTTGAGCGCGAAGTCCGGGTTCGGACGCCGGCGCGACATGTCCATCCCCGGCTCGCCCTGATCGAGATAGCGCCACGCGTCGAACAGGTTGGGACCGAAGCCCGAGCGATTGACCGACTTCAGGAATTGCTTCGGGATGATGGCGTCGGTATCGACGTTGGCCCGGTCCATCGGCGCCACCAGGCCGTTGAGTACGGTGAACGTTCTCCATCGGCCGCCATCTGGCTCCATTCCACTGACGCACGTCGACGAAATGCTCCTGCGATGCCGGCCGCAGCGGCCATCGCCGGACTCACCAGGTGGGTTCTTCCGCCGGCGCCCTGCCTGCCCTCGAAGTTGCAGTTCGATGTCGACGCGCAGCGCTCGCCGGGCTCGAGCCGGTCGTCGTTCATCGCCAGGCACATCGAGCATCCCGGCTCGCGCCACTCGAAACCGGCGGCGATGAAAATGCGATCGAGGCCTTCGCGTTCGGCCTGCGCCTTCACCGGCCCGGACCCGGGAACGACCATCGCCAGCATCACGTTGTCGGCCTTGCGACGGCCCTTCACCACCGCCGCCGCGGCGCGCAGGTCCTCGATGCGCGAATTGGTGCACGAGCCGATGAACACCTTGTCGATGCGTATGTCGCTGATCGCGGTGTTCGGCTTCAGAGCAATACGTAACTGAACGAAGTATTAC
>ERZ1370068.10300-contig-9010_pt1 | contig 17992 bp, 19 predicted proteins | sample MGYA00561227_ERZ1370068 | MGnify/ENA primary metagenome ERZ1370068 (study PRJEB38410, sample SAMEA6850437) | metagenome | study: Metagenomic assessment of the ecological functions of the soil: analysis of the soil microbiota associated with the...
GTACTTCACGTTCAGTTACGTATTGCTTGATGGGCGCCGGGAACGAGACACGGTTCCCGACCCACAGCGTAGATCTGCCATTGTCCGGCCGACAGGAGGAGGGCCGGGTTCCAGGGCGGGTCATCGCCCTGCACGATGGCGCGCGCGTCGCGTGCGCTGTCTGTGTGGGAGAGGGGGCCAGACGCTCTTCTACGGGGACACGTGGGCCGCACTGGCGAGCGCGGCGCGATTGCTTCTCGCTCGACGTTCGTGCAGAGATCAGCGGTGGCCGGACGGGTTTCGCATCGGCGCGCCGGAGACCGCTCTTCGGAACGCCTGGCTCGCGCGCCGAGGCGCATCGCCACCCGGTTTGCGACCTTCACTCTGGCCTCCGGGGCAGGATCGCCCCGACCACGGCGCGGTCACGCCGTGGCGCCGAGAGGCGATCCTGGCTACGGACGTACGTGAGACGCAGATCACTGAGCGCAGATCGACGGGCCGGTGGGCCGTCATCACCCCCAATCGGCCCGACAGCCCGAACGCGATCAATCCGCAGATGACGGCCGAGCTGCCATGCACCAGGCTACCTCGACGTCGCCGATGCCGACGCCGCCGTCCGCGCCGTCGATGCCGGACCGGCGCCGGGCGCGCCCTCTCTCGGCGGGCTTTCACGACATCGCCCGGCGGCCGGACGGCAGCTCCTCGCTCGACGCGCACCGGCGTGGAAGTCGGCCGACTTCCTCAAGCGCTGGTGGACCGACGACAGCGACTCGACGCGGCGGCTGCTGCACCTCTGGCACCTGTCGCAAGCCGGTGATCGCGCGCCGTGCATGGCTGGGTGATGGGCGGCGGATTCTGGTACTCGCTGGCCTGCGACATGACCATCGCCGCCGACGACAGCGTGTTCGCCCAGCCCGAGGTGCGCCACGTCTCCAACACGACGTTCCTCTTCGCCGCCCTGCGCCGGCTGGAAGGCGGCGCACCGGTACGGGCTGACCGGCGATCACTTCGACGCCGCCGAGGCGCTGCGCCTCGGGCATCGTCAACGAGGTGGTGCCGCAGGCGGAGCTGATGGCGCAGGCGCGCGCGCTGGCCGAGCGCATCGCCCGCGTGCCGGAGCCCTCGGTGCGCCTCAACAAGGCCGTGACCTGCTACGGCCTGCTCGCCATGGGGCTCGGGCGCGGGGATGCTGATGAACATCCCGCTCTCGGCCCTGGCGCACGCCTCGTACAACCAGCGCAGCGCGGACTGCTCTGCGCTGATGCAGACGGGCGGCCTCAAGGCGTTTCTCGACGCCGCGCGACGGCGCCTTCCAGTCCGTGAACCCTTCGGCCCGAAGTCTGAAGACCGAGGGGACATCGTGACGCGCCCGACGTCCTGACGCCCGACTCCCCTGACACGGCGACAAGTGAGTGGAGACCACTATACAGGCTGAGCTCTTCCCCCGTGGATCGCTCCGCTGGCCAGCAGCGCGACCTCAATTCGCCGATTTCGTACGTGAGCCAGCGCGAGCGCACATCCTGAAGGACGGCGCCATCCCACGCCAAGTACAAGATCCTCATGACGATGATCGTCGATGCGATCCAGTCGCATCCCGACGGCGTGGCGACCATCGCGGGCCGCGCCCGCGCGGCGGGCGCCTCCGACGCCGGAGATCGTGGAGGCGGTCGAGGTCGCGTATCTGTTCCTGGGGCACGCCCGCCCTCGTCACCGCGCGCTGAACGCCTTCCGTCGCTGACACGGGTGCGGCGCGCACGACGGCGAGGCCGCGAGGCGGCGCGCCGGAGAAGGCGCGTTCGGGAATGAACGACACCACGGCCGAGAGCGTCCGTGGCTCTCCGGACCACTCGCGCTGGCCGTGATCGGCGCCGTGCTGGTGGCGCTGGTCAATCCGTTCACGCTCGCGCCATGGGTGGCTGCGGTCCCCGTTTGTCAGCCCCGGGTACAGAGCCGCGCGTCTGGATGTCTCGACGTGACGGTGCTCGTGGCCACGTGGCTGCCCCTGGCGATTCCGCGCCGGAGGGGGCTGAGCCCGCGCGAGCCAGGCGCAGCGTGGTCGCGCGCGAACCTGCTGCTCGTCGTCGCCTCCTGCTCGTCACGCACTCCTGCTCGAAGGTATGCTCCGCCTCGTTCCCGGCCAGGCCCTTCCGGCCGAGCCTTCGGAACGAGGCTCTACTGGCGGGCGCGCCATACGACAGCGGTCCCCCGAGGTCGTGACCTATCACGTCTATTCCCCGGCGCCTCGGCTGGGAAGTCCGGCCGGACTTCCGCCGCACGGAGATCAACTCGAACACTGGCAGGGTCTGCGCGAGCCACGCGCGAGTACACGCTCGCGCCGCCCGCTGGAACCGGCGCGTGCGCTCGCGTCGGCGACTCCTTCACGTTCGGCGGGAATCCGCCGACGACCAGACGATACCGGCGCGGCTCGAAGTCGAGCTGAAGCGGCGCACGGCGCGGCGTGGGAAGTGCTCAACCTCGGCGTGCCACGGACTGCGGGATCTGACTCGCGCAGTAGCTGGGCCTCTGCCACCGCTTCCCCGCTCCGACGTCGTCGCGCTGTTCTTCTGCGGGAGGACCTGCACCGGAATACTGCCGAGGCTTTCGGGGACTACGCGAAACCGTACTTCGTGCTGGCGCGCGGGCGACTGGCGCTCCGCAACGTCCCCGTGCCCTCGCCCGCGAGGTGCTCGAGCACGCCCCGAGTTCCTGCCCGGTATCTCGCGTCGTTCGCGCGAAACATGTACGTCAACTTCCGGCTCGCGTTCTCGCTCGGAGACCTGGCTCGCACGCGGACCGGCGAGGTCGCGGCCGCATCCTCGACGTCATGCCGCGCCAGGTCACGCGCCGCGGGGCGACCCCTGGTGCTCGCCGACATCCCCAGCCGATCATGCCTCGGCCGAGCGATACGGAGCGATGCTGGGAGGACTGGGCGCGTCGCACGGGCACGCCGTTTCTGAGCCTGCGCGAGGCCTACCTCGAGCTGCCGCCCGCCGGAGCGCGCGACCCTGTACCTGGGCCACTGGACGCCGTCCGGCGCGGCGTGCGACTGCGCGATCCGGTCCTGCCGAGCGCCTGCGGCGCCACTATCCGAAGGGCCCGGAGATAGCGCGCCGTGGATCGACGAGGGTGGGCTTTCGCCGGGATCCAGCTTGCGCTCCATGCCCGGTTCGAGGCCGGCCGCCAGCTTGACCCGCCGAGCGGCGAGGTACGGGTTTGTCTCGACGGATCGCACCGCGGGGTTCGGGCGCTGGTGGAGGCTGGGGAGCCTGCCGGTGAACGCTTTGCGGGACCCGGTGACGTAGCGCGCTTCTGGATGGGGGCCCTTTGTGGATCCGGCCGTTGTCCCAGAGCACGATGACCGGGCCTCCGCAGGTGCACAGCGGAGGAGATGGCGGAGGGCCGCGCATGACTCGGGCTGAGCGGCGGATATTGGATCGATACACGCGAGTAATAGAGGCCGAGAGTGCCGGCGCTTCAGGGCCGGCCGAGATGCCTGGGATCACCGAAGAGCCGACCCGTGCCGTTGCCAGATGCCTGCAGCCGCGGTTAGCTCACCCGCGGCGCCCAGGTGCTTGCGCACACTTTGGGGTCAGGAGGGAGCCCGATTCGTCGATGAAGACGAGGTGGGCGCCCAGCCGCGCAGCGTTTTTTAAGCGCCCAGCGGGCCAGTCCCTGGCGCTTCCGTTCGGCAATGCGGGCGTCGTCCCGCACCTGGAGGGCTCCGTGTGCTCGGGTTCTGACTGGCTCCACCCCAGCGCAGTGTGCATCAGCCGACCGACGCGGTCGCGATGATATCGCACCCCGAACGTCCGCCGGATCAGCGCGGCTTGACGATCCGGTGCGGTGGTCCCCAACTCCGTGCGGTGGCCGTGCCCTCATGGCTCCTTTGAAGGCAGTGGCGGGACTGAGGCGGCGCTTGCTGCGCGTCGGAAATTCGTCAGCCTGACGGCGCCTCCGGTGCTCAGCCGCACTTTCCAGCCTTCGATCACCTGGGCCGCGTTCTGCCGGAATGCGTTGCGCCACCGGCGCGACCGAGCTGGCCGCGCAGCCCAGCGTCCGGGCGCTCCCGTTCAACGACAGCCGACGCTTCAGCAGCGCCACGGCGCGTCGCCGCCGGTCTTCCAAAGTACGTGTCCGCCGAGCCTTTGGGCACGCATGCGGATGGACGCCTCACGAGGGGTGGTATCCATCATTATTGCATTACGGCGGCAGAGGCCAACTCACGTGCACGATACCGGAAGGTCCAAAACGTTGAAGGTTGCCGTCATCAATCTGGTCCGATCAAAGGATCGCCGAAAGTCTGATCGGATCCGAGCCTTGCCTGAGTCGGATTATCTGGTGGCTCGCCGTGGAGATTAGACGCACTCACGGGAACATGTGGGCATCACTCAATACAATGAAGCCGGGGCTGATAGCGCGTCTTCACCGGCCGATGTCAGCTCGGCGAGATTGGCTGCTTCGCCAGCCGCTACCTCCTATGGCAACGCTGCGTGGAAGCCAGAGAACCCTTAGTGATCGTGGAAGACGTGATGTTGCGGGTGGACGACGGTTTGTCTCTGGCGCCTGAAACCGCGCGTCGGAACCAATACTCGACGTTTCCCTGGATACGTGGCTCCACGGTCTCACGGCGGAAGGGGCGGTAATACGACGCCTATTCTATCTCTCCCTCGGGCGACTTTGAACCTCGCCTCAGCTGGCACCATGTGGACATTTGGCACTCGGTGTTACATCTTTGTCTGATGTTGTGGCGAAAGCATCTCTATCGAACGCGCCAGTCTGGTCACTACCGGCTCGACTATCTATATTGATCGCACCCAGATCCACGGAATCGGCAGTTACGTGGACTGGCGTCCATGTTTCGTCGAGACATGCAGACCAAACGGCTTATCCCCTTCCGTCATCGGAGACGGTAAGACGCTGGCGTGCCGCCGGCGCGCAGCGATCGACGCCAAAGATCTGCAAGATCAGCAGTGGAGAGTGGTTTCATGCTTAGCCGGGCGAGGCCGCAAATTAATGTGATGCCCTGGCGGGCGCGCCTCAATTCGACCGCCGGCTGTGTAGCGTTCGAGGATGCAAAACGGTAGGCCGCGATTCGTGACTGGTGCGAATCAGCGATGACGCCGCACTGCACGAGCCATGCTTCCGAGCTTTACCGAAGTATCGCTTCTAGCGCGACTGCAGCATTTCGTCCGTGAATGCGCCGAGGTGGAGGCTCTGGATTCAGCCCAATGCAGAATCTGGCCCGCCCCGGTGACCCCGTCTGCGCAGCGCTTTCTGGCGGACTGCTGCGGAAGATCGCTTTCGCGAACGGGCGGCAATCGACATCCGTCAAGCGCCGATGATCTCCGGGGCGGACAAGAGCGGCAGTGCAACATTATTAATAGCAATCAGGACCGAAGGCGCTGCTCGAGGCTGCGTGGCGAGCAGCCGCCCGACCGATCGCGTCAGTGCGCCGGTCAGCGGCAGCGCCCGCTACCGACGTCAGGCGACTGTTTGGCGCTCGTGCCGGGCCTGGCGGTAGATGAAGGCGCCGACGCCATGCTGCCACGATCAGCGGCCGGATCGGAGCAGCCGGCCCGCCCGGACGAGCGGCAGGTCGTGCCGGCGGCGAACGCCTCGCGCGAGCGGCGGACGTGCGCCGCCGCGTCCCGCCACGTCCACCGCAACGCATCGGACGCCCAGACCGCGGCCACCGTCCGCCGCGGGACAGTTCCGCTCGGTGGCGCGGCCGTTGTGGAAGTGCGCGGCAAAGACGTGGTTCCAGAATGCGTGCGACTGGTGGTGCCAGACCACGAGCTCCGGATCGACGAAGACGGCGCCCGGCACCATCTCGAACGTCAGGATGACCGAGCTCTCGAGCTCGCCGGGTTTCAGCGGTCGGGCGATGGCCGAGGCGCACACGATGAACTGCGCGATGCAGGGGTGCATGGCGGTGACCTGCCCCGGCGAGAAGGTGGCGAAGGTCATCCAGAAATTCATCCGGTCTTCGATGCGGCGCGTCGATCCGTTGCCGACCGCTCCGCCGAGCAGCACGAGATCAGGGCGCTCGCGCGGAAGTCGCGCAGGATGCGCTCGCCTTGCTCAATCAGTTGGTAATGCAATGATCCTCGGTGAACGCGACGATCTCCCCCGACGCCAGCGACAAGCCTTCGGCACGGCAATCGAAGACCGAGCCGCCGGGAATGTGATGCACCCACGCCCGCCGGCATTGTCAGACGACGCATTGCCGCCGGTGGCCACCATCAGCTCGTCGCCGACCGCCTCCACCTGCGCCATCAGGTTGCCGAGGTTGGCGGCGGCGATGTGATCGATGTCGTCCGTGGTCGAGATCACGACGGTGAGGGGAATACTGTCCGTCTGCCATACCGCGTCTAATCTACTACATCAGGCCCGACTCGATCTGTGACCCGGCTCGCCGCCATGGCCGAGGCGGCCTTTGCGTCGGCCCGCCGGATAGAGTATCCGATGGGTCGCGAAGCCCTCGAGCCACCTCGAAGCGGCGCTGCGTCCGTTCCTCGCGCAATCGGTGCGCGTGGCATCGGTGGTCGCGCTCGGTGGGGCCGGTTGTCGATGGCGGCGCGCGGGACGGGACGCTGGCGACGGTGACAAGGGCGCCGGCACGAATCAGCGCCGAGGATGACGCCGTGCTCTGCCGGGTCAGCACGACCGCAGGCGCGGTCGCCGGTGGAGATCTGACGATCGCCGCGCCCGATGCCGATCCTGCTCAGGCGAGGGCGCCGGCGGCGGCCGGACCACACGCTCGCCAGCCTCGCCCGACACGCGCTCGTGCTCTCGAAGGGCACTCCCGGGGCGATCACCTTCTGGTTCTGTCCGGCGGCCCGCTGGAGAGGACACTGATCGGGCCGGACACCGAGGAACTCCCCTTTCGCGGTGTCGTGATCGTATCGTCCATACGATCGCTCAGCGCGGCGATGGCCTGCGGCGCCGTGGCGACGTCTGGAGCGCTGCAGCGCGCGCTGTTCGACCGGTGGCCTCGTCGCGATCGGCGTCCGGTTCGCACTCAGGGCGGCGGGGCGCGCTGTTTTCTCGCCAGCGACGCCGTTCGCTCGGTGCGCGCTCTCGGTGCCGGGACACGCGGCCATATCACGATGTCGAGCCTGGGAAGCAACGGCCGGTTCAGAGAATCAATTGTTCCAGTATGCCTACTGCGAGACTCTATGGCCTTGCGCCACGGCGCGGACCGCCGCGGTGCCGCCGTGGGAGGGGCGGCAGCTCTTCGGTCTCGACGATCCGCCCTGTGCTGGCCTCGCGGCTCCCGAGCGCTGACGTTCAACGGATTCGAGCGAACGAGGATCGCCGGCTGTGGGAGAGCAGCGATCCGCCGATCGACGCTGGATTTGTGGGGTACTTCAGAGATTCCGGAGTGCTGGCGGAAACACCGGCCATTGCTCCGGCGCATGTTCCAGCTGCCGCGCGGGCAGCGGCGGGCCATCGACGCCTGGCGACGCCGATGTGACGCGCGGCGGCCGTCGGCCGCTCGTGGCGATCAGCGTGCGCCGCGGTGACTATCGCCGCCTTCAGCACCTGGCGCCATGGTTTCCGGCTTCGGTGCCGGCGAAGTGGTATCTCGCGTGGCTGCGCACGCTCTGGCCGGCACTCCGCCGACCCGGTGCTGTTCGTCGCGACCGATGAGCCGGCCGCCATCCGGCCGCTCTTTCCGCGGAATTCGAGCCCGTGTCGGCGAGCGTTCGGCCCGGCCGCGCGCGCCGTCCCTCGACCACGTCCGCGATTTCGAAGTGCTCCGCCGGGCGGACTACCTGGCGATCTGCAACAGCAGTTATTCCCGCATGGCGGTCCATTCTCGCGGATCCGCTCAGCGGTGCGTCCTGCCCTCGTTCGACACGCAGCGGCTCGGGCCGGTACGAGCCGTGGGTCGATCCGGCTTCTGGGCGCGATTCGCGACCGCCTCGCGGACCGACGGCACCGACGGCGCCGACCGCCCGGCACCGACCGGACGCCACACGCCGCCCCGCGCGGCAAAGCGTCGCCAGCCCGCCCCGTCAGCACAGAGGAAGCGGGCGTCCGGCAGCGCGCCGACGACGTCGCCGGCGATCTATTTCGACGTCTCCGATCTGCTCCCAGTACGTCCGGGACCTACGACGCTCTCCGGCATTCAGCGCGTGCAGTGCGAGATCATGCGCAATCTCCTCGCGGTCGCCTGCTCGGAGCCGGTACGCCTGGTCGCGCTGGACTGACGCGCGCCGCCGTAATGCCGGGTCGAGACGCGGCCACTGCTGGACATCCTCGACGCGGATGCGCGCAAGGCCGAGCCAGATCCGACCTGGACGACAAGCTCGGCGCGCTGCGCGCGCGCATGGCGTCGCTGTCCGTTCGGCCGGGCGAGGTCTTTCTGCCACGTCGGCGCGTTCCTGGGGCGTCAGCGGTGTGGGGCTGCTGTTCCCAGGACGTGAAGAATCGCGGCGGCGTCGCGTCGGCGTGTTCATTCATGACATCCTGTCCATCACGGATCCGAATACTTCGATGTCCGGGACACCAGGATATTCACCAAGGGCCTCGTCGAGGCGTTGACCTTCGCCGATTTCCTCATCACGACGTCGGAGTACAACAAGGCGTCCACTCGTCTGCACCTCGGCCGCGCGCAGCCTGCCGCGCGCGGCCGGTCCGCAGTCGTGCCGCTGGCGCACGAGCTGTCCCCGGCCGCGGCCGCCAGAGCGACCGTCTCCCCGCTCGTCAAGGGCATCACCGAGAAGCCATATGTGCTGTGCGTCCGGGACCATCGAGGCGCGCAAGAACCCAACCTACCTCTTCAACGTATGGAAGCGGATGGTCCGCGCCGGCCGGGCGGACATCGCCGACGCTGGTCTTCGTCGGCCGCAGGGGATGGCTCGTCAGGACTTCATGAAGCAGCTGAAGGCGTGCAACTACCTCGATGACCGGATCGTGATCCTCCACGACGTGACGGACGTCGAGAGCTCGACCTGCTGTATCGCAAGTGCCTCGTGACGATGTTCCCGAGTTGGGCCGAGGGATGGGGGCTGCCGGTCGGGAGAGCCTCGGCCATGGAAGATCTGCATCGCGTCCCGTGCCGGCGCGATTTCGGAAGTGGGCGGCGAGTGGGTGGACTACATCGACCCGTACAACATCTCCGAAGGGCTCGAGGTGCTGGCGCGCTATCTGGACGATCCCGCATTGCGCCGCCGCCGCGAGCGCGAGATCGTCCGCAGTTTCCGTCCGCGCCGCTGGCGGCAGGTGGCGGACGACTTCCTGCAGGCGGCCCATGCTCTCGCGCGCCAGGTCCGACCCGCGGCGGGCACTGCCGCGATCAGGCTGCCGCCGAACCGGTATCTGCCGATCAGCAATGACGTCGACGCGATCGAGCTGGACGGGATCGATGGGGAGCTCTCCGCCGATCTGATCTGCATCTCCGGCTGGCGAGCGCCGGAGATCTGGGGCGTGTGGGCCGATGCGCCGAGCGCCGTCCTCCGGTTCCGCGCCGCGCTGCCCGCCGGGACCCGGATCAACCTCCTCATGCGCCTGAGAGCGGCCGCCGGCAATGGTCGGCCGCTTCGGATCTCCTCCGGCTCGGGCGCCGAGACCGAAGCGTCGCTGGCGGGCGCGTCGGACCGGCTCAGCCGTCTCTGTCCGTGCGAGGTCGAGCCGGGCGATCTCGTGCTCGGTACGGATGTCGATGGTGGCCCCGGTCGCGAGAGCCCGCCGAGACGCCCGCCCGCCGTACTGGGGCCTCCGGGGATCCTCTATTTCCGGCCCGACGACGTTCGCCGGACGCGAAGCGGCGTTCCGCGCATTGGGCGATCGTTCGACGCAAGATCGCCCGGCGCCGATCTCGGCTCCCAAGCGCGCCGTGGTCCCGCCGGCGCGGCGTGGGCTTTCATCGTTGCGAAGAACCGTGCGGCCGGGGCGCGTCCGGCTCCCTCTCGCCGCACCGATGGACGAGGGTCGTCGTGCGGCGTCCTTGGGCGCCTTCCACCGCTCGACGGATTCGTACTGGCCGTCGCCGCCTCACACGAGCGATCGTCGCGCCCCGATAGTTGCCGACGACGCCGACCGGCAGATCTTTCCGAGGCTCACGGCGGCAGCGTGGGCACGGTGAGCGAGCAGATCACGCTGATCCGGCGCAGCGACCAGTACGTCTCGATGTCGAGATTCTCGGAAGGCGCCGCGTTCGATCGCTCGGGCATCTCGCGGGCGTTCGGCTATCTCAACGGCTCGCCGCCGCTGGCGTGGCTGTCGAGAGACCCCGCCGGCATGTGGGTCGACGAACAGCTGCTGGCCGCCGCGCCTCGCTACGAGAAGTCGTATCTGATCTTCTACAACGGCAACCTGCACAACTATTACCACTGGATGACGGAAGCGATCCTGTGCTTGGACATCCTGTCACGAGCGATCGGGCCGAACCCGAATGTGAACATCGCGTTGCCGAAGTCCATGGACATCAACGCGGTGTTCGACCATCGAGAGTCGCTCGCGCGCGCTCGGCCTCGACCGATACGATGTCGTGGAGGTCGCGGCCGACCTCATCCAGGTCCGAGAGGCGATCTGGGTCGACAGCGAACTGGTCCAGTCCATGCCACCGCCGTACCTCCAGGATTTTCGGCAGCGCGTGGCCGCCCGGTACGCCGCCTCGCGCGGCCCGAGGAAGAGACGTCTGTTGGTCGCGCGGAAAGGCCCCACGCGGATGATCGACAACCTCGGGCAGGTGGAGGCCTTTCTCTCGAGGACACGGTTTCGAGACCGTCTATCTCGAGGGCATGAGCGTCGTCGACCAAATCTTGCTGTTCCAGCGCGCCGAGTTCGTCATCAGCCCGCACGGCGCAGGGCTGGCCAACCTGCTCTTTTGCGAGGCGGGAACCCGGGTCATCGAGCTCACGCCCTCCGTCGAGATGCGGCCGTTTTTCTGGCTGATCTCCGAGAAGTTGAGCCTGGTCCATGGCGTGCTGTTCTGCCCGGTTGCCGAAGGCCGGGGCTTTCAGGGAGCGCATAACCATCGATATCAGCAAGCTCCGAGCTCTCTACGGATTGGTAGAGGCCGACTCCTATGGGAGCAGGCGCCCTCGAGTGCCGCGCGGTTGAGACCCGGCGGCGGTCGAGACCGTCCGCGCCTTCAGGTGTTCTCGCCATTGACACGAGATAGCCGGCGTGCCAGACTCCGCCTCGTGCGAGCGGTCTGGGATTCTCTTGATCCGAAACCGGCACGGCCGAGGAGGATGGAGCATGCCACCAGAAAATCTCAATCGGTTCCTCGACAACTTCGATCCAGGGCGGCGTGGTTTCTCCGGAAGATCATCGCCGGGGCGGCCTTCGCCCCGCCCCTGATCGCGTCCTTCAGCCTCGAGGGGCCGGCGCTTCCCTCGGCCGAGGCCACTCCCGCACCAGTTTGTTCGAACCAAACTACCACGATCGAGTTCTTCGACTTCGCCGGCACCGAGTATCAGGATAATTTCCGCGGCATCCTGCGCCCGGGCGACATCAACCCGGGCACCGACCTGGCAGGTGGCGGGCACACCGTCGCTCAATTTCACCGGCAGTGCCAGATCCGGCTGGCAGCACATGGCTGACGGTCTTCGAGGCCACCACTCCACTTCCCGAGGACGCGTGCCAGCTGACGCTGAGCGCCGACATCCTGATTAACAAGTTCAACAACTCGAAAGGTGCCGGATTGCTCGCGCTCTTCAATGAGGCGACGGGCAAGAAGGGCTTGGCCCTGCTCGTCCTCGACGCCGGCAACACGGACGTGCTCCAGCTTGTCACCGTCGACCAGACGGGCAAGCTGGCGGTGCTCAAGAGTGTCTCGCTCGGCGGAGGTATCCTAGAGAACGTCTGGTACCGCGTCACGATGGACATCACAGACACCTCAGAGCCTAGCGTCACGGTCACCGGGAGCGTGACCCGACACTCGGTGGCGACCAACCCGAACAGCGCATTGCTGCCTCCGCCGATCGGCACCTTGGCGCTCACCGGCCCGCTGCCGAGCGGAGTCGATTCGACCGGCAAGGTCGGACTCGTCGCCCGGGCCGTCAGCGCGGTCGTGGACTCGAGCATCACCAACTACACGATCATCGAATCCCCCAGGTTCCTGAGCCGTTCGTCGTTTCTCTCACCACGGGCGCCGCGAGGCGCCCGTGGTGTTCTCGGCACGCTCTCGGCGCTCGGCCGGCCCGGGGTGCTACCATCAGCCGGTGTCCCGACGAAACGTGCTCTATGTCAGTCCGGTCATGCCGGCGGTCGCGGGCAACGGGCTTGCGATGCGGGCGGGAATGGTGCTCGAGGCGTTGGCGGTCGATCACGACGTGCACCTGCTGGTGATCCCCGTGCACAAGCCGTTCGGTTCCCCGGAGAAGGCCTCCGAGATCGTCTCCCGCTGGTTGGCCGGGATCGCGGTGCTGCGACTGAGAGATCACGAGCATCCGCTCTTTCGCCTCATCGCCCGCGCCAAGGATCCTCGCGAGCGGCTGGCCGGCCATCGTGCCTACCCGCGCCCGGCGCTCTGCCGCGTCGCGACCCCCGGCGCAATCGGCCAGGTCGCGCGGGCGTTTCCGGGCGTCACGTTCTCGGCCGTGCACGTCTTCCGGCTGTACCTGGCGCCGTTCGTGGAGCGATACCTCCGCGCGCGGCGGGGGCGCGCCCGGTCTGCACGCTCGACCTGGACGACCACGAATCGCGGAGGGCCCGACGCGTCGCCGCCCTGTACGAGGCAGGGGTGACGAGATCCGGGCTGCGATCGAGCGATTGGAGGCCGACAAGTACGCGGTGATGGAGAGGGAGATGCTGCCCCGCTTCGACCACGTCTACGTGTGCTCGGAGGCCGACCGGGTGGAGGTCGCCCAGCAGTGCGGGTGCGAGAATCTCGCCGTGCTCCCCAACGGCGTGCGCATCCCGGCGCGAGTGCCGGCGAAGCGCGCGGGCGGCCCGTTCACGCTCCTCTTCGTCGGGAACTTCGGCTACTATCCGAATGACGATGCGGCGACGTTCTTCTGCGCCGAGGTCTTGCCCCGACTCCGCGCCGCGCGCGCGCGCGGTTCGCGTGATGCTCGTCGGATCGCGCCCGTCACCGGCAGGTCAGGGCGCTGTCGGCGGACGCCGGATGTGACCGTCACCGGGTCGGTGCCGAGCGTGGCGCCGTACTACCGCGACGCCGACGTCGTCGTGGTGCCGGTGCGGGCCGGGGCGGCACGCGCATCAAGCTGTTGGAGGCCTTCAGCTACCGTCGTCCGGTCGTCGCCACCACGCTGGGAGCCGAGGGGATCGAGGTCCGCCACGGCGTGGAGTTGTTGCTGGCCGACACTCCGGCCGATGTTGCCGCAGCGCTGCGCGGAGCTGATGAAGCGGCCCGCGCTGCGCCGCCGCCTGGTGGACAACGCCGCGGCCTTCGTGGCGGCAAGGCACAGCCCACGGACCGTTCTCGCAGCGGCTGCGCCGATCGCTCCGGCCGGCGCGCGGGTCTCGCGAAGCGGTGACCTCATGAACGCGACGTCGTCGCAGCCGTCAGGCCGAGACGGTCGGCGCGACACCGAAGGGCGGCGATGAACCCGCGACGCGTCGACGGGCTCGAGATCACCCCGGTCGAGGACGGAGTTCATGATCTACCAGTCCGACAAGGACCGGGTCCACTACCTGAACCACACCGCTGTGCTCGTCCTCGAGCTGTCCAATGGCCGGCGGGCGCCGAGCGAGATTGCCGCTGCTCATCAAGGAAGCCTACAAGCTCCCCAAGCTGCCCCTGAAGGAAGTCGACGAGACGCTGGCCAAGATGACCGCCGAAGGCCTGATCGACACGAAGTCGGCCGCGGCCCCGAGCCAGCGCGGCGCCCCGGGCCGCGGCCGAAAGCGCGGTGGCCGCAAGGGACGCAGGTGATCGCGTCGTGGCGCGCAGCCGGCGCGTGCAGGGCGCGCGTTCGGCGGGGGCGCCACGGTCCGATCAGCCACCACGGCCCGCATCGAGCCACCCGGACCACGGCCCCTCCTCTCCGCGTGCCTGATCGTCAAGAACGAAGCGCGATACCTCGGCGCGTGCCTGCGTTCCCTGACCGGGCTCGTCGATGAGATCATCGTGGTCGACACGGGATCGACCGACACGTCCCGGTGGATCGCGCGGAGGCACGGGCGCGTCGTCTTCGACTTCGAGTGGATCGACGACTTGCCGCGGCCCGGAACCGGGCCCTCGACCAGCGCGCGGGGCGAGTGGATCCTCTGCATCGACGCCGACGAGCGCGTGCGCCCCGCGTCGGCGTCCCGCTTGCGACGAGCAGCTCTGAGCCCGGCCCACGTCGCGTACTACGTGCTCCTGCATTCGCGGCCGGGCTTGACGGCGTACTGGGAGATGCGCCTGTTCCGCAACGACCCGCGGGTCCGCTTTCGCGGCGTCATCCACGAGAACATCTGGCCGGCGCTGGCCGCGTATCGGGCCGATCGCGGCGGCCGGATCGGCCTGCAGCGAGCTCGTGCTGGACCACGAAGGATACGAGGGCGACCAGAGTGCGAAGCATCGGCGCAACCTGCCCCTTCTGAAAAGCGCCTGCGCGCCGACCCCACCGCCGTGCTACAGCTGGTGCCACCTGGCCGGCATCTACGCCGCGACCGGGAAGCTACGGCTCGCGGAGCGGGCGTGGACGCGCGCGCTCGAGGTCGTCAGGGCGAAGCCGTACCGTCAGCCCGAGGACTGCCTGCCCTACGTGGGGCTGATCGAGCGGGGGCTCCGGCGGGGGCGGGCGGTCGAGGACCTCCTCGAGGAGGCGCTCGTGAAGTTCCCCCGCAATCTCTACCTGCAGTACCTGTACGGAAAGGCGCTGATGCGGGCCGGCCGCTTCGCAGAGGCGATCCCCGTGTTCGAGCGACTGCGGCGGAGCGGCGAGGCCGGCGACTACGATCACTCGTTCGCCTACGATGTCCGGCTGCTCGACGTCATCCCGTACGAATCGCTGGCCGCCTGTCACTTCAAACTCGGCCACTACGCCGAGAGCCGGCGGTACTACGAGCTGGCGGCCGCGTGCGATCCCGGCAAGCTCGAGTACCGCGTCAAGCAGGCCCTCTGTGCCCGCCTCGAGCCCCGGTCGGGTCTGGCGCGCACACTGACGACGCACGTCGCTGTGCCTGCGGCTCCAGCGTCCGATACATGCGCGATTACGTCACGTTGCGAGTCCACGGACGGGGCGGCCTTCCGCCGGAGGGCGTTCATGTCGACTACGCCCTACTCGCACGAGGAGACGGATGCGATACGACATATGTGCGGGGGCGGCGCGCCGCATCCGCGCTCGCTGAAGAAGTCTCGCTCGCTGGTTTCGATGAACTTGCGACCGCCGGGAATCCCGTCAGGTCGGCCACGCGCGAAGGAACATTGCTCGCTCATGCGCCGGGCTCCTTTCGGCTAGCACCGCTGCGTCGCGCACAGCACCATGCCGTGAAGTGCGGTCGCGGAGCGAAGCAGGTCGCGCGCCACGGTGCCGCCGAGGGAGTCGCCTGCGGATCGCGCGGCGAAACCGCCGCCGAAGCGCGGCGACGCCCGCGGCACGCCGTTCCGGCAGCTCCAGGCGAACGGTTTCGCCCGCTTTGCCTGAGGCGAGCGCGCCTTGCACCATGAGGCACCCTCCGGGATTTCGCGGGTCAGTGAGCAGATCGACGACCCTCTCGGCAACCGTTCGACCACCTAGGCGGGCCGTGGGTCGTCGAGAGCCTCGCGGGTGTAACCAGCCGGGCCGCAGTCGTACCGGTCGATCACCTTGCGGAACAGGTGTTTCGCCTTGTTTCTGAAGGCGGCATACAGGCTTGGGCGATTGATGCGCATCGCCTTGGTCAAATCGGGAGCGACGTCCCTTCGTAGCCGTTGCGCCAGAAGACGCGCAGCGCGCGATCGAGAGCCTCCTCGGCGTCAAACGAGCGGGGGCGACCCGCACTTCGCTGTTGTTCCATTATCGGTCGATACATAATCGCCTTGACTCAGCATTGCAACCGGCGCATTCCAGCGGTAGTTACTAACTTGTCGCAGCACTGGGGCCAGACGCCGCGACTACCGAACAGCTCGGCGCGGCATTGCGGTGCTATGATGCCGGGCCATGAAGAGATCATCGAGACCGGCTGGCGGCGAGTCATGCGTTGTGGGAGCGTGCCCGGCGCGTCATGCCGGGCGGCGTGTACGGCCACCAGAACGGCGCCGCCCACGGCGAATTTCACCCGCGCTTCCTCGTGCGGGGCGAGGGCTCGCACGTGTGGGACGTCGACGGCAATGAGTACGTCGACTGGATGTGCGCCTATGGGCCGATGGTCCTCGGCTACCGGCACCCGGATGTCGAGAAGGCGGTGGCCGATCAGCTCGCGTGCGGCGATTGCCTGCCCCTGCCGGGGCCGCGCATGGTCGAGCTGGCGGAGCGGCTGGTCGCCCTGACCCCGCGCGCCGACCTGGTGGTGTTCGGCAAGAACGGCGCGGATGCGACGAGCTGGGCCGTCGACGTGGCGCGCGCCCATACCGGCCGGCCGCGCATCGCGCGCGTGCTCGGCGGGTATCACGGCACTCGGCCGTGGACGATGCCCGGGCTGCCCGGCGTGCCCGCCCACTACCGCGAGGACCTCGTCGAGTTCGCGTGGAACGATCTGGACGGGCTCGGCCGCCTGTTCGAGGCGCATCCGGGTCAGATCGCCGTGGTCATCACCGCGCCGTTCGACCACGCAACCGGCACCGAGCCTGCGCCCGGCTTCTTCGCGGGCGTGCGCGCGCTGTGCGATGCCCACGGCGCCGTCTTCGCCATGGACGACGTGCGCGCGGGCTTTCGCTTCCACCTGGGGGCTCGTGCGAGTACTTCGGCGCGGTCCCCGACGTCATCTGCTACTCGAAGGCCATCGCCAATGGACATCCGCTCTCGGCGACGCTCGCCCGCGAGGCGCTGCGCCCCGCCGCCGAGCGGGTCTTCTTCACGGGCTCGTTCTTCTTCGCGAGCGCCGCCTTCGCCGCCGCGCTCGCGACCCTCGAGACGATCGAGTCGACGGACGCCATCGCCCGCATCCACCACATCGGCCGGCTCCTGGTCGACGGCCTCGCCGATCAGGCCAGGCGCCACGGCATGGCCATGCTTGCCACCCGGCCCCGCCGCGATGCCGGTGATCCGCTTCGCCGACGATCCCGACCGCGCGCTGACCCGCCGCTGGTGCGGCCTCGTCACCGCGGGCGGCGCCTACGCCCACCCCACGCACAACTGGTTCGTCTCGGCGGCGCACGCCGAAGACGACGTGGCTCGCACCGCTCGAGGCCACCGAAGCCGCCTTCCGCGCCCTCGCCGCCGACGCGCTGAGCCAGTAGCGCGGGGGTTGGCTGGCATTCTCCGCGAACGCGCTCGGGTCAGCGCGCGGGGTGACCGGGCGGGTGACGCGGCGGGGGCCGGGGGGATGGGTCCTCAGAGGCCCCTTCCCGCCCCGCGGGGCGACGACACAGCGGCCAAGGAGTGGGAACGGCTCCCGGGTGACCGGTACTCAGTCGGCGGTGGTCGCGAGGACCCATCCCCCGGCCCCGCCGTGTCCCCGCCCGCCGCGAGGGGCGAGGGGTGCGTTCGCGACGAATGCGGGTTAGCGGGCGCCGGCGCCGAGGATGCGCCACCGCTTCGACCTCGACGAGGATCTCGGGGGCGGCGAGGGCCCGGACCTCCACGAGGGTCGACACCGGGAAGTCGCCCGTGAAGGCCTCGCGCCGGGCTTTCCAGACTTCTTCGCGGCGCTTGATGTCGGTCACGAAGATCTGCACCTTGACGATGTCGTCCATGCGGCCCGCCGGCCGCCTCCATCAGGTGCTTGATCTTTCCGAAGATGACCTTGGCTTGCTCGTACATGCTATCGCCGCCCAGGACCTTGTCACCGTCGCGGGCGATCATGCCGGCGACGAAGACCTGGTTGCCGACGACCAGGCAATTGGACCAGGTCTGCGGCGGGGGCTCGGGCACCTGCGGACTCGAGATGCGCTTCTTCGTCGTGCTCATCGTTCCTCCTGTCTCGTGAATGGATTCTGGACTGAGCCTCAGTAGAGGTGGCAGGC
>ERZ1370068.1171-contig-11069_pt1 | contig 17987 bp, 18 predicted proteins | sample MGYA00561227_ERZ1370068 | MGnify/ENA primary metagenome ERZ1370068 (study PRJEB38410, sample SAMEA6850437) | metagenome | study: Metagenomic assessment of the ecological functions of the soil: analysis of the soil microbiota associated with the...
CCGTCCGCCTCCCCGACGGCACGCCCGTGCGCGGAGCCACGATCTGGAGTGAGCAGCCTCGATGGGCAAGCGGCCCGCGGTCGTGACCGTCAGCGACGAGCAAGGCCGCTTCTCCTACCTCGCCTCCGAGATCAAGGTGGCCTTCCTGTGGGCGACGCATCCGGACTGGTTGCCCTCGCGACGCTGTCACTTCGAGATCCACGGCGACGGCCCGCGGGATCTCGTGCTCGCGCCCTCGCGCGGCCGACTCGAGCTGCGGATCCTCCAGGAGGAGCGGCCCGTCGCGGGGGCCGAGGTCGAGCTCGACTGGGGCTTCGATCATCCGGCGGCGGCCTTCCTCGCGAGCAACGGCTCGATGCAGTCCGAGAGCGAGAGCTGCGCGGGCGAGACGGATGCGCTCGGACGGATCGTGCTCCGGAAGCCGGCGCGCCCCGACGTGCTCCTGCGCGTGCGCCGGCCCGGGCGGGCCTGTCACGCCGAGAGGCTCGCGCTCGACGCCGGTGACTCGAGCCTGGACGTGTCCGCTGCCGAAGGCCGCGCGGCTGGTGGGCTCCGTCGCGGGCGAGTCCGGCGCTCCCTCGCGCACGCGCGCGTCGACCTCCTGACGCGCGGCGGACGCGATTCGCTCGCCCCTCACGGCGGACGCGTCCGGCGCCTTCGCGATCGCCCTCGATCCGGGCTCGTTCGAGCTGCGCGCCCGGGCGGATCCGGAGCACGGGGAGCGCGCGCGTGCTCGCGCCCGGCGAGCAGCGGTCCGTGCGCCTGCGGCTGGAGGGCTCGGAGGAGTCGCTCGCCGGTCCGGGTGCCGAGCCCGCGACGCGCGCGCTCGAGCTCGAGTTCCTCGTCGACGACCCCGCGCTCGTCCCGGACATGGTCGAGCTGCGCGTCGAGCACGCCGAGCGCACGCAGGTCTTCGGGCTCGACAAGGAGAACCGTTGCCGGCTCACCGTCCCCGAGCGCGGCGCGTTCTCCCTCGAGGTCTGGGTGCCCGGCATCGGGTCCTGGGAGATCGACGGGGCCGAGCTCGCCTCCGCCCCGAGCCTGCGCGTCGCGCCGCGGCCGGCCTTGGTCACGTTCCCGCTCGTCGTCCCGCCGGGGACGAGCCTCGCCGAGGTGCGGGCCGGCATCTGCATGCAGGGACTCGCGTTCGTGCCGTCCTGGAACGGACTGTCGACGGTTCGCGAGCTCGCCTTCGACCCGTCGAGCTCGAGCGCCGAGGCGCGCCTCTTCCCCGGACGCCACCGCTACTTCTTCGACGTGCCCGGCCTCGCCCACGCGAGCGGCGAGGTGACCGTGGCCGAGGGCGAGCAGGCCGTCGAGCCCGTGCGCCTCGGAGGTCGGGGTCGAGGCCGACGTGATCGTGACCGCACCCGACGACGCGCGCACTCCGGAGCTCGTCGTGCTCACGCCGGAGGGCCGGCGCGAGCTCGACGGAGTCCAGGCGCAGCTCACGGACGCCGGCGTGCTCTTCCACGTCTCGCTGCCCCTCGACACGCTGGGTCTGGAGGCGCGCCTCGGAGAGCGCAAGGGCTCGCTCGCCGTTCCGCCCGGCGCCCTCGTCCCCGGCCCGGAGCGACCGAGTCTCCGCATCGACCTCGACGAGCGGTGAGGGGCCGCGCGCGGGTTCCGAGTGCTACCGCGGGATCGTCGAACGCAGTGCGTCGAGCGTTCCCGCAGATCGCGCATCGCCTGCGTGTGCAGGTGCGAGCCGAAGCTGATGCGGTGGACGCCGGCCTTCACGAGCGCCGGGAGCGCGTCCGGACCGCCGGCGAGCACGTTCACCGGGCCGCCGACCGCGCGGACGAAGCGCGCGATCGCGCCGGGCTCGCGCATCAGGATCGGGTAGACGCAGCCGGCGCCCGCCGCGCGATAGGCGACGGCGGCCGGATCCCCTCGTCGAGGCGCGCCTCCTCGTCCGGGAACTCGTGCAGGAACACGTCGACGCGCGCGTTGAGGACGAAGGGCACGCCGGAGCGCTCGGCCGAGGCGCGCAGAGCGGCGATCCGCTCCGCCTGCGCCTCCATCGCGACCAGGCCGCCCTGCGCGTGATCGGTGTCCTCGAAGTTGCAGCCGACCGCGCCGGCCTCGAGCAGGCGCTCGATCATCACGGCCGGCGCCAGGCCGTAGCCCGCCTCGAAGTCGACCGTGACCGGCACGGAGACCGCGCGCGCGATGCGCGCCGCGGCCGCGAGCATCTCCTCCACCGGCGCGCGCTCGTGATCCTCGTATCCGAGGCTGCGCGCGACACCGGCGCTCGTCGTCGCCACGGCCGAAAACCCCGCCGCCTCGACCGCGCGCGCCGATCCGGCGTCCCACGCGTTCGGCAAGACGAGCGGCCGCCCGGAGCGGTGCAGCGCCGCGAGCGCCTGCGCCTGCTCGGCGAGCTGGCTCCGTGTGCGCGGAGGATCGGTGCGGCCCATCGATCTGGATCCTATCCGAGCGTGGCCCAAGCGCCGGCTCGCGAGAACACCCATACTGTCACCCTCGACCCAGGAGTCCGTCCCATGAAACTGCTCGAGCAGATCACGCTCTTCCTGCTGCGCGTCGTCGCGGGCCTGCTCTTCCTGCAGGCCGGCGGCATGTTGATCCTCGACTGGTTCGGCGGTGTGCCCGCGGAGCTCGGCGGGCATCCGGCGGTCATGTCCGCAGACGTGGATCGGCGGCGTGCTGGAGCTCGTCGGCGGCACGGCGATCCCTGCTGGGCCTCTTCACGCGACCCGTCGCCCTCCTGCTGTCCGGCGAGATGGCGGTCGCCTACTTCCAGTTCCACCAGCCCAACGGGTTCTGGCCCATCCAGAACCACGGCGAGCCAGCGGTGCTCTTCTCCTTCCATCTTCCTGCTCTTCGCCGCGCACGGCGCGGGCGGCTGGAGCCTCGATGGCCTGATGCGAGGGCGCAAGGAAGGGACGAGCTGAACGACGTGGCCGCTCTGCGGCCCATCGCCGGAGCGCTCACGTGCGGCGCTTCGGGGGCGCCGGTGGCGGCCTCAGGCGCCGTGCTTGGCTGAGCGAGTCTCGACGGCACGCGATCGTTTGCGCGGCTTCCGTGACCACCGCCACTCCTCCCGACGACCCGGGCATCCCGGCCGGGACCGTGCCATCCTGTCTGCCCGCGCGATCCGGGATTCCGGCCGTGCCTGTCGAATCGGCCCGGCCCCGATCGACCAGGTGCGTCAACGGACCCAACCAACCCCGGACCCAAGGAACCGACATGAAGTACCTAGTCCTCGCCTACGGCGACCAGCGGAAGATGGAGGCCCTCACCAAGGGCGAATTCGAGGACCTCGTGGCCCGCTGCAAGGGCCACGACGAGGAGCGCTGCGCCGGACCGGCCATGTGGTCCTGACCGAGAGCCTCGAGTGGGCGACCGCGACGATCCGCCCGCGCGGCGGCAAGAGCCTCGTCACCGACGGGCCCTTCGTCGAGAGACAGGAGAAGGTCGGCGGCCTCTTCATCCTCGAGGCGCGCGACCTGAACGAGGCCATTCGCCTCGCCTCCCGCTGCACCAACCGCGCACCTCGGCGAGCAGCTCGGGTGGGCGATCGAGGTGCGGCCGATCTCCGCCGGCTGTCACCGGTAGCCTGGCGGGATGGGCGCGGCTTCGGCACGAGACGGCGAGAGCCGCGGTGGACGAGGTCTACCGCGCCGAATCGCGGCGCGTGCTCGCCACGCTGATCCGGCTGCTCGGCGACTTCGATCGGGCCGAGGAGGCGCTGCACGACGCGTTCGCCTCGGCCCTCGAGCGTTGGCCGCGCGAGGGCGTGCCCGCCAATCCGCGCAGCTGGCTGGTCTCGGCCGGACGCTTCAAGGCGATCGACGCGCTGCGCCGCCGCGCGCGCTTCGACGCCTCGCTGGCCGAGCTCGCGCGGCGGCTCGAGGAGGACGAGAGCTCCCGGGCGACGTGACGGCGGCGGTGAGGGCGACGGACGAGCGTCGACGACGACCGCCTGCGACTGATCTTCACGTGCTGCCATCCGCTGCTCGCGCTCGAACAGCAGGTCGCGCTCACGCTGCGCGAGGTCTGCGGCCTCTCGACCGAGGAGATCGCGCGCGCGTTCCTCGTCTCGCCGTGCCACGCTGGCGCAGCGCATCGTGCGCGCGAAGAAGCGCATCCAGGAGGAGCGCATCCCCTACCAGGTGCCGGCGCGCGCGGAGCTCGCCGCGCGCCTCGACGCGCGTCCTGCGGGTCGTCTATCTCGTCTTCAACGAGGGCTACTCGGCCCTCGGAGCGGCGCGGAGGCGACGCGCCACGACCTCGCGGCCGAGGCGATCCGGCTCGGACGACTCCTGCTCGAGCTCGCTGCCCGGAGCCCGAGGCGCAGGGCCTGCTCGCGCTGATGCTGCTGCACGACGCGCGTCGCGTCGCGCGCACGTCGAGCGGCGGCGAGCTCGTGCTGCTCGACGACCAGGATCGCTCGCTCTGGGACCGCCGGCAGATCGCCGAGGGCGCGGAGCTCGTGGAGCGCGCGCTGCGCTCGCGCGCCGTTCGGCCCGTACACGCTGCAGGCCGCGATCGCCGCGGTGCACGCCGAGGCGACGGACGCGGCCGCGACCGACTGGGCGCAGATCGTCGGGCTCTACGACGTGCTCGCGCGCGCGGCGCCGTCGCCCGTGGTCGAGCTGAACCGCGCCGACCGCGATCGCGATGCGCGACGGACCCGCGGCCGGGCTCGCGCTCGTCGACGGCCTCGCTCGCGCGCGGAGAGCTCGAGGGCTACCACCTGCGCGCACGCCGTGCGCGCGGACCTCTGCCGGCGCCTGGGGCGGGACGCCGACGCGCGCGCGGAATACGAACGGCCCTCGTGCTCGCGCGCCAGGAGCCCGAACGGCGCTTCCTCGCGAGCCGGTTGAGCGGGCTCGCGAGCAGCTTCCGTTCTTGACCTCGAAGTCCATGGTCGATTGCTGGCCCTGTCGGGCCGACGGCCACACTGCCCGAGTCTCTATCGCGAAGTTAGCATGCGTTCCATGTTCGACCTCCAGCGCTTCATCGAGGCGTGCGGGGCCGCGGTCGCGAGGGCGGACGGGGCGCCGGCCGTGCGCGAGCTCGTCGCCGAGGCGGTCTCGGATCCGGCGGCCCTCGCGGCGGCGCTCGGAGAGCCGGAGCACGCCGGCATCCAGGCGCTCCACCGCGCGGCGAACCTGACGGTGCTCCACTTCACGTGGGCGCCGTGGATGAGCATGAAGCCCCACAACCACACGATGTGGTCGGTGGTCGGGATCTTCTCCGGCCGCGAAGACAACGTGTTCTGGCGGCGCACGCGGGACAGCATCGAGGCGCATGGCGCGCGCACGCTCGGTCCGGGCGAGACCACGATGCTCGGCGCGGAGGCCATCCACTCGGTCGTGAACCCGATCGGAAAGCGTTCGCGCGCGATCCACGTCTAGCTGGCGGCGACTTCTTCGCTCCCGAGCGGCCGCGCAGTGAATGGGATCACGAGGCGCTGGCGGAGAGGCCGTGGGACATGGACGCCACGCGGCGGCTGTTCGCCGAGGCCGAGATGCGCTCCCGCGCTGGCACGTAGGCGAGGACACGCAGCGCAAATCGCTGCATCTGCAGCCATTCGCGACGTTTCCGCTCGGGGCCTCATGAATAAACCGCGTTGGAGCGGTGACGAGAGCGGCGCCATCGGCCTGGTCCGATCGAGCGGAAGACGCGCGCGGGCACGCGCCGAGTCTCAGGGACATGAGTCATCGTCTCCCGGAGCGTCTCCGTTGCCGCGCCGAGGTTCGCCTCTGGACCGCCCGGGTGGCAGCCAAGACGCCGGAAGGCTGGTGAGGGGAAGCACGGACCCTCGTGCAGGCGACGCGAGAAATGCTCGAAAGTGGGAGCACCTCGATCTTGCCGTCGCGCTGCGGCTCGCGTCCGAGGTAGACCCCGAAGCCGCTCTGGATGACCCCCTCGTCGATGAGCTCGGCGAGCACGCGGCCATGCTCGCGGCGCCATTCCTTCGAGGACTTCACCTCGATGCCGACGGCCCTCGCACCGCGCGTCCAGACGAAGTCGAGCTCGCTCCGTGACGGCGTGCCCCAGTAGGAGAGCTCTCCGCCCGACCCCCGAGTAGGCGATCCCGGCACGGAGCTCGTGAAAGCACCAGCGTCTCGAGGAGATGTCCGCGCTCGGCGCCCTCGAGCGGTCTGCGCAGCGCCGCCCGAGCAGGGCGCACGACGCCCGTGTCGAAGAAGTAGAACTTCGGGTGCGCCACCTCCTGACCTTCCGGCGCGGCTTCCAGGCCGGAAGCCACGAGCCGATCAGGGTCCCGACGAGAGTGTCGAAGTACCTCTGCACCGTGGGCGAGTGACACCCGCGTCCCGGGCGATGCCCGCGACGTTGACCACTTGACCGTTCATGAGCGCGGCGATCGTCGAGGAAGCGCGCGAACGAATCGAAGGTCCTTTCACCAGGGCTTCCTGCTGGATCTCCTCGCGCAGATAGTTCGCCACGTAGGCCTGAGGATGTCGATCGCGTGTGTCGGGCTCGCACGCAGGCCTGGAAGGAGACCGGTCGCGAGGCATTCGTCCACGCCGATGCCGCCTCCGAGCTCGACCAGGGTCAAGGGGAAGAAGGTGCGATTGATCACTCGCCCCGCCAGCAAGTTGACGTCCATGCGCCGGAGCTTGCGTGCGCTCGAACCGCTCAGCGCGGAAGCGGAAGCGCGTGCCGTGCTCGGCGATGAGAGCGTGCACCCGTCGAGCAGGCGCGGCAGCTTCTGACCTCGTCGACGACGACCCAGCCCCGGATGACGCTGCCTCGATCTCGCGGCGGAACTGGCTCGGGTCACGCAGCAGGCGCAGGTGTACGTCGTTGCGCAAGAGGTCGTACCAGCGGGCACCCGGCAGGCGCCTCAACCAGGTGGTATCGCCCGCGCCCTGCGGGCCGAAGAGGAAGAAGGAGTGGTCGGGCAGGGGCAGGAGGCGCGCGTACAAGGCGCGAGCATTCTAACGGCAATACCCTGCTCGCGGACTATGCAGGACCTTCTCGGGTGCCGCGGCCAGGCCGGATTCGCGCCTGGCGGCGGATCCTCGAGCCAACCGAGGCGCCCCGTCCAGGCCGCAGCGGCCGGTTCCTCCCAGCGGCGCTCCGCAGCGACCGCCTAGAATGCAGGTCGATTGCTCGATCTGCTCCTTCCCCGATGCTCGCGCTTCGCCACTGGCTCTTCCTCCATCGCGCGCGCGACCGGGCTGAGCGCGGAGCCCAGCGTGCGCTCGATGCGGCCGGACGACCGCGCGGACGTCTTGCGCATCGAGCAGGCCTCGTTCCCCGACGCGTGGACGGCCGACGTGCTCGACGACTGGCTCGCGCATGGAGCGTCCGGCCACATCCTGGAGCGCGAGGGCCGATGCGTGGGCTTCTTCCTCGTCCTGCTCGCGGGCGACCACCTGCACCTCGCCAACCTGGCCGTGGCGCCGGAGGAACGACGCAAGGGCATCGCCACGCTGGCCCTGCAGAAGATCGAGAACATCGCCTGGGCCTACGGGCTCCCGCGCATCGAGCTCGAGGTGCGCGAGACGAACCTCGCCGCGCAGCTCCTCTACCGGCGCAGCGGCTACCGCGCCGTGGAGATCGTGCGCTCGTACTACCCCGACCGAGGACGCCTACAAGATGACGAAGCACGTCTTGCACCTCCGGGACCGCGCGGAGCGCGCAGGGGCACGACGGGTGCGCCCTCCAAGACGCTAGAGCGGTGGGGAGAGCGGGGCCACCGGCCAGTCCGATCGAGCGGAAGAGGCGCCAGCCGCCGACGTGGTGCGAGACGAGCGGATTGCCCGTCGCCGCTCACCCGCGGAGTTCTTCGCCGAACCCGGAGCACGAGTCCGTTGCAGTCCTCGATCACGAGCTCGCGCTGGCCATAGACGCGATCCTCCGGGCCGTCCAGGATTTGCGCCTCGGCGAGCACCGAGCTCGGCTGCGAGCTCGTCGACGCCCTGCACCCGGAAGTAGACGTCCGCAGGCTCCCTCGGCCCGGTCTCGACCGACCGCGGGGCTGATGGCCTGATTGAAGAAAGCTGGACCTCGCCACGCTTCACGATGGCGAAGACGGGCCGCGAAGTCTCGTCGTGAGTCACACGCTCGCCGTCCCAGAAGCCTCACGACCTCGAACCCGAGCACGTCGCGGTAGTACCCGGCGGTGCGGACCAGATCCGGAACGGTGAACTGAGGAACTGCGTGGAAGAATTGAATCGTCATGCCGGTGGCTCCAGCGCTCCGAGTCGACGACGGGGTCGACTGGCCAGAGCATGACAGAAACGAGGTGTGGCGCCACGGTGCCGCGGCCTGCGCCTGCGCGTCCGAGGAACGAGCCGCCCCTACACGCTGACGGTCCAGTCCGCGGCCGTGAAGGACTACAACGTCTTCAGCACGGTGCTCCCCGTGACACGGGGTCGTAGCCGCTCAAGGCGACTTTGCTCGCGCCCGAGATGTTGGTGAGCTCGATGCGCGCTCGAAAGCAGCTCCGACTCGAGCCGCGCCGGTAGGGCGAAGGAGAACCACTCCTCCACGCGGAAGCGCCAGGAGCGACCCGTGCCCCCGCGTGACCGGGGCGTGCGAACTCGATCGCCGCCGTGCCGGTCGCCATCAGCACGCGTCCGCTCTCGAAGTCGAGGAACGTCACGCCCGCGCGCGGGTTCAGCACGAGGTTTCCGAGGGTGTTGTGCCATGTGGTTGCCGGGATAGTCGGGGACCGAGAGCGTGCGCTCGTCGACCAGCTCCACGAACCCAGGCTCGCCGCCGCGGTGCGACGCGTCCACGTGGCCGGCGGGGTTCGAGCTCGCGACGAAGAAGGTGTCGGCCCGGCGCACGAGCGCGCGTTCATCGCGGTCGAGCGCCGTCCCACGGCTCCAGCGCCCGGTCGCGTGATCTCCGCGCCGTCGACGGCCACGCGCAGGCTCCGCCGATGGACGTACTTCCGGGCAGTTCGGGTACGCCTCGGCCACCGTCACGACGAGGCGCTCCCCTCGCGCCGCACTGTGCCGTTCACGCGCAGGCGCCGGCGCGTCTCGGGCTCGAGGAAGAGCATGCCCACGCGCGGATCGGCCGCGAGGTCGGCGAGCAGCGGATCGACCGCATGCAGGGCGGCGCGCTCGAGGTCGAGCTCGACGGTGCGCGCGTCGGCGACGCGCGCGAAGCCGGGCGTGCCGAAGACGAGCGAGGCCCAGGTCGCGCCGCCCGGCGCGACGCTGCCGAGGACGACGAACGGCTCGGCCTCCACGAAGCGGAAGGCTCCCGGGACGATCGCGTCCGCGATCCCACGGCCGTTGCGGCGCGCCTCGGCTTCCTCGTCCACGCGGCGCTGCACGAGGAGCTCGCCCTCGTGGAATGGTCGATGGATGTGCATCTTGGAGACGCGACCGCCGGCTCTTCTCCGGCGGTCGCGCGCGGCGTCTTCAGAAGGCTCGGAGGATCAGAAGGTGAGGATGGAGTAGTCCGGCTGCGCGAGCTCGCGCAGGCTCGGGAGCCCCGACGTGCCCGGGACGAGGTTGTCCTTCACGAGCTCGAAGCCCGAGCGCACGGCCTGCTCGCTCGCGCAGAACACGTCGGCGCAACCGCACGACACGCCCGCGATGGTGTCCTCGACCGCGAGGTAGAGCGCGTGCGCGGGATGGTCCGGCTTCACGACCTCGCCCGCCCAGCGCGTGCCCGCGCCCTGGAACAGCAGCGTGACCTCGTCGCCGCGCTGCTTGAAGTCGTAGGCGGCGGCGAGGCCATTGAAGAGGCGGCCGAGCGCTTCCTCGGAGCCATTCTTGGGGTCGGACATGACGACGATGGCAGCTTTCACGGTTGGATCCTCCCTGGATCTCGGGTTCGTGTCGTTGCGAGGCGGCGAGGGCTCTCGCCGCGTTCGTCCCCTCGGACGCACGCACGGCGCTCCGACTTACGCGCTCACCGGGATTCTCGCCGCCAGCCGCGTCGCGGCGAGCCCGGGGGAAAGTTTCAGAAGCGCGGGTAAGCGGTGGAAGTGGAGCGCGCGTCGAGCGCCGCGTACACCGATCGAGACTTCCGTGATGCCTCGGAGACCAGCGCGCCGGCACGTGTCGGTCGCGCACGGGCGGTCCGCCGAGGCGCTTCCCCGGCCGGCGTCCGCCCGTTCCTCCCCGACACTCCCGGTGAAACCATGAGCTCCACTCCCACCGCGACCTTCCTGCATCCGTCCGCCGCGACCTTCGACGAGGTCGTGCTCCGCGCGAGCGGGCCCGTCCTGGTCGAGTTCTGGGCGCCGTGGTGCGGCCCTTGCCTCGCCTTCAGCCGATCGTCGAGCGCGTGGCGGGTGCACGCGGGCTCACCACCTGCATTCGTCGACGTGCAGGAGTCCCTGAGCTCGCCGAGCGCTTCGGCATCCACTGATCCCGGCGCTCCGCCTCTTCCGCGACGGCGCGCTCCTGGCCGAGCACATCGGCTCGATGAGCACCGCCGGACTCGTCCAGTGGCTCGAGAAGCACGGGACGTTAGCAGCGCGGCGCACGATCCTCGTGCGCCGGGGATTGTCTCTTCAGACTCTGAGTGACCTGGTTCTCTGCGGCGCGCGAGGATCTCGAGAGCGAACCGCGGAGTCCCAGGCCCCTCTCCGCGCGACCCTGCTACCGTATTCAGCGTGGCGGCCGAGCGGACCGAGCGGACCGAGCGGACGAACGAGCAGTGGCTCGCCGAGCTGCGCTCCTCCGCGAAGCCGATCGCGGACGCGGCCCTGGCAGACCTGCGCGCGCTCGTCGCCGCAGCCGTGCGTTCCGCGGCCGGCGCCTCGCGCGCGAGGGAGGACGCGGTCGAGGACTTGACGCAGGTCGCGCTCGTGCACGCAGCGCCAGCCCATCGCTTCGAGGGCCGCTCGCGCTTCACGACGTGGGTCTACGCCGCCGCCGCGCGCGCCGCGCTCAGCGAGCTCCGTCGTGCGGTCTACCGCGCGCTCGAACGAGCCCCTCCCTGCCGAGACCGAGGAGCCCGCGAGCGCTGCCGCGCTACCGCTGGCGCGCGCCGCGCGGAACGAGATCGTCGCCGTGATGCACCGCGTGATCGAGCGCGACCTCACGGAGCGCCAGCGCGCGGCGCTCCTCGGCGAGCCTCGACGACAGGCCGCGGGACGAGCTCGACGAGGCTCGGCACAAACCCGAACGCGCTCGCGAAGCTCGTCTTCGACGCCCGCCAGAGGCTCCTGCTGGGGCTGCGCGACGCGGGGATAACCGACGAAGAGGTAAGGGAAGTCTTCGAGCTCTAGTCCCACCCCACAGCACCATGCCCCTCGACCCCGAGAAGATCCGGAAGCTCGCGCGATGACGCTCGAGACGCGCCCCGAGGGGATCTGCTGCGGAGACTGGATCCACCTCGTCGGCGAGTACGTCGAGGCCAGGCGCAGCGGTCGCGAGCTCGACGAGCGCCTGCTCGTGGTCGAGAGGCACGCGAAGACCTGCCGTTCGTGCGCGGACGAGCTCGAGGTGCTGCGCAAGCTCGTCGCCGACGAGGACGCGGGCTGACGCACGGCGGCTCTACCCGCGTCGTTCGCGCGGCCCGGACTCCCTTTCACTTGTCGCCGGCCGGCGGACTCGGCTCGGGCGAGGGCCGCACGCGCGCGCGTCCGGAAGCTCTCGGCGATCGGCGCGCGCGCGCCTTCGAGGGCCTCCAGCGCGGCCCGCAGGTGTTCCGCCGCGCGCGCGCGGTCCCGGCGGCGAGCCGCGTCTCGCCCGCGAGCAAGCGCGCGAGGCCGAGCGAGACGGGCTCCCCGTCACGCGTTCGCGGTCCGCGAGGCACTCCTCGGCCATGGCCACGGACTCCTCGATCATGCCGAGGCGCTGCAGGAGCTGGATGGTCTGGCTCTTCGCATCGATCGTTCTCGCTGGCTCGGCCCGAGCACGGCGGTGTAGAGCTCGATCGTCTTCTCGTACATCCCGAGGGCGTCCTCCGGCCGGCCGCTGTGCTCGAGCGCGGCCGCCAGTCCGAGCATGGCCTCGCCGGTGCAGTGATGGCGCTCGCCGAAGACCGCGCGCATCTCCTCGAGCAGCTTCTCGAAGGTCGGCACCGGATCCGCGAGCCTCGACATGCCCAGAGCGCTGCTGCGCGAGATACAGCCGCGCGATGAGCGTGCCCGGGTCGCGCTCCCCGTAGCGCGCGCGGCGCAGGGCGAGCGCGGCTTCGCGCTCACGAGCGCCTCGTCCACGCGCCCGCCCACCACGAGCACGGTCGCCAGGTTCTCCCGCGCGAGCAGGGTGGCCGTGTCGTCGGCGCCCAGCGTCCGCTCGCGCCGGGCGATGACGTCGCGCAGGAGCGCCTCGGCCTCCGCGAGCTCTCCCGTGCGGAGGATCGCCGTCGCGAGATTCGTGGCGGTGGTGAGTGTGGTTCGGGTGATCGGGCCGAGCACCTCGCGCTGGCGCGCGAGGGAGGCGCGCGCGAGCGGGCAGGACCTCGCCGGTGTCTTGCCGCGCGATCAGCGAGCTCGATCAGCGCGCCCTCGGTCTCGAGGGTGAGGGATCGCTCTCGCCGCGCTGCTCGCGGAACCAGGCCAGCGCCGCGCGCAGGTTCTGGTCGGCGAGATCGAGCTCGTCGAGCGCGAGGAAGCTCTTGCCGAGCGTCGCGCGCACGCGCGCGAGCAGCTCGGGGAGTTCGCGAACACCTCGCCGGCCTTCGCCGCCGCACCGCCGAGCACGTCGAGCACGCGCACGTCCCGCCCGCGCACGCGCGGATCGGGCGCCGCGAGGAGGTCCTGGAGCAGGAAGCCGTCGATCGCGGACACCGCGCGCGCCTCGTCCGCGGCCCTGCCCTCGGCGCGCGCGCCGTCTCGCGAGACTGGAGGGCGAAGGCCGTCAGCCCGACGAGGACCGCAAGCGCCGCGAGACCGCCGCCGACCGCCAGCCCGACGTGCCGACGCGCGAGCTTGAGAGCAGGTAGATGCTGCTCGGGGGACGCGCCTCGACCGGCTCGCGGGCCTGGATGCGCCGCAGGTCGGCCGCGAAGGCGGCGGCCGACGCGTAGCGCCGCTCGCGGTCCTTCTCGAGGGCCTTGGCGACGACGACCTGGACGTCTCCCGCCAGCCTGCGGTCGAGCGTCCCGAGCAGCGGAGGCTCGTCCTGGACGACGCGTTGCAGCGCCACGTGCAGGGGCAGGTCCGCGAGCTCGAGCGGCGAGCGGCCCGCGAGCAGCTCGTAGGCCATCACGCCCAGCGAGTAGACGTCGGTGCGCGCGTCGAGATCGGCCGAGGCCATGGCCTGCTCGGGGCTCATGGTCTGCAAGCGTGCCGACGATCTGGCCCGGAATCGTGCGCAGCGAGGCGCGCAGGTCGGCGCCGTCCGCGCGCGCGACCCCGAAGTCGAGAACCTTGGGGTCGCCCGGTCGGCTCGACCAGGACGTTGGCGCACTTCAGGTCGCGGTGGATGACGCCGCGCTGGTGCGCGTGGTGGACGGCGTCCGCGACGCGGGCCAGGAGCTCGAGGCGCTCCGGGATCGTGAGCGCTTCGCGCGCGCGTGCTCGTCGAGCCGCACGCCGCGCACGAGCTCCATCGCGATCCACGGGCGCGGATCCCTTCCGCTTCCTCGGCGCCCGCCGCGTACACCTGGGCGATGCCCGGGTGCTGCAATCGGCCGAGCAGCTCGGCCTCGTAGCGGAAGCGGGCCGTGAGCGAGCGACTCAGCGTCCCCGGCCGCAGCAGCTTCACCGCCACCTTGCGATGGGGCGTGTCCTGCTCGGCCTCGTAAACGACGCCCATGCCTCCTCGGCCCAGGACCGCGAGGATCGGAACAGGCCGACCCGTTCCAGGCTCGGCTCCTCGGCCTCGAGAGCGGCGAACGCGGGCGTGTCAGCGACGCCCGGCTCGCCGTCCGCAGGCAATCATCTCCTCGACCACGCGACGCAACCTCGTCGCCGCCACAGGCGTCCTCGATCCAGCGAGCACGCCGCGCCGGCTCGAAGCTCGATCACCTCGAGGAAGAGGTCCATCGCCCTCCGGTGCAGCTGGACTCGTTCAACCGCTCCAGGGCATCGCCAGCGTCGCTCGTCGCAGGCGGTGGCCCGCTGCGGTTCACCCGCGGCGCACGGGCTTCCCGCCGTAGTCGAGCGTGATCGTCCGCGTCGGCCGAGTGCCGGCTGGTGTCGTGACGCGGAACACGAGGGAATCGGCTCCGAAGCGCGCCCGGGACCGGACGCAGCACGCGCCAGGGTCCGCTGTCGTTCGACAGCACGGTCTCCGGAGCTCGGCCGGATCGGGTTCAGCTCTTCGCCGTGGCGAGACAGAAGGAGAACCCGAGCGCGAGCGGTATCAGCGTGAAGGCGCAGGCCATTATCGCGAGCGCGAGCGGCGACGGCTGCGATCGTTCGAGCGCGGCCAGGCAGCGCTGCTCCCAGGCTGCTCACGGCCGGCAGACGAGCCAGGACGAGCGCGACGGCGAGCCCGCTCGCGGAGGCGAGCCCAGCGGTGAGCCAGGGGAACGGCAGCGACCGGGCTTCGCGAGGCGACGCTCGCGCCGAGCGCGGCACATCACGCCCCGCGCGAAGTCCGGCGAGGGCTCGATCGTCCGCTCCGCGGCGAGGAGTCGCTCGATCTCGTCGGGCTTCATCAGCGCGCTCCCCTCGCCCAGGCTACGGGCGAGCAATGCCCCGGCTCGCGACGGCCGTGCCTTCAAGGTGCCTCCGCGACGCCCAGGATCGCGCGGCGGCGTCGCGCACGTCCCGGCCCCGGAAGTAGTGCACGAGGATCGCCCCGTAGCGCGCTCAGGCGGCTGGCGACGGCGCGGCGCAGATCGCGCGCGCGGCGGTTCGTCGGCGACGTCCGCAGCTGCAGGCTCGGAGCTCGACAGGGCCGCCTCCAGCTCGACGAACTCCGGTCCGAGCGCGCAGGTGCGCGCGATAGACGTTGAGCGCGACGCGAAACATCCAGGTCGAGAAAGCGGAGTCGGCCCGCCAGGTCGCGAGCTTGCGGTAGACCCTGGAGCAGCGCCTCCTGGGCGAGGTCCTCGGACGAGCCCGCGCTGGCGGCAGAAACGCCAGGCGAGGTTGACGAGGGGCTTCTGCCAGCGGCGCACGAGCCGCTCGAAGGCCTCGGCATCCCCGGAGAGAACCCTGCGGAACGTCGACGGCGCTCCCATCCCCGGTCACGCATCGGTTCCGCGAGAGTCGGATGCCCGCTCCCGCCTCGCCGGTGCACTTCCTGACGAAACGATTCTCGCCGGACCTGGCAACCCGCTCCGGCCCTGCTTGCATCCCACCGAGAGCCCGACAGGAAGGCGAAACATGGACACCAGCGTGAGCCGACATCGCGATGATCGTCCCGGCCGTGGCGATCATCGGCACCTTCTCCTCCGTCTCGGTGGTCGTATGGGCGGAGGCCCGGCGCAGGAGCGCGAGGCCCTCTACCGCAGCGAGCTGTTGAAGGAAGCTCGCCGACGCGCCGGGACCGGCGGTCGAGTCCGTGCTCGCGCTGCTGCGCGAGGACGAAGTCCGGAAGCGCCTGCGCATGCGCGAGGGGACGAGAGCTCCGGAGGGTGATCGCCATTACGACGGTGCGCTGCGATGGCCCACTGACTTCACTGCCCCGGAGATCCCGGACGCGCTTCCCTGGGAGTGGCCGGCGAGCGTCGGTTCGATCTCCCGCTGCCCAGTCGGCCTGGTCGTCGCCATACACGCGAGGCGGTGTGCTGGGGCGGCCGGTGGCGGTCGGACGTGGAGCTCGAGTCAGGGGCTTGGATCCAGCGCTTCGCGGGTTCGCGCGCGCTGCGCTTCCCTCGGGGTCTCCGGGCGCTCCTGCCGGCGCTCGCTCGCCGCCCACGTCCTCGCGCAGATGGCCTTGCCCTCGGACGGGGAGGATCCGGGCAGCTCACCTCGCCGATCGCACCGACGTGCAGCAGAGAGGCGCCGGGATGGTGGCGTGGGATCGTGACGGCCCGGGGCCGGCGCATCGTCGCCTGGGTCACCTGGACAGTCCGGCGATCCGCGCTTCCGCGCTCGATGACGCCCGCGCGAGCGGCGGCACGGCCCCTGGAGATAGGCTCGGCTCACGAAGGTCTTCACCGCGCTGCTCCTCGCCGACGCATGGCGCAGCACGGCGAGGTCCGCTGGAGGAGCCCGTGGCGAAGCATGGCGCTCCTGCCGGAGGACGTGATCGTGCCGGAGTGGCGGGGAAGCCGATCACGCTCACCGTCGACCTCGCCACGCAGACATCCACCTCGGCCCTCGCCCTTCTGGGCCCGGCGGCGTGCCGCCGACGAAAGAGTGGCTGCATCGGCCCCGCCGCGCGCTTACACGGTCTGAGGACCTCTACGAGGTTTCTCTCGACCTACGAGCTCGCATCGACGTTTATAAATTCCGCGGATGGTCAACTCATCTGGCCGTGAGTCACGCTTCGCCCTTCGAGGCGCGCGCGGGACGACGAGATGATCCATCGCACCACGAGCGCCCGGATGTGGGATAACGTGGATCAAGCGCCTCACGCCTGTAGCGAAACGCCTTCGGCCAGTGGTCACGATCGCCGCCAGCTTGCGCTGAATTGTAACGCGCCCATCTTCCTCGGCGGCTTCACATGCCCGCACCGACCGCCACGTTCTTCCCGGCCAGCCTCGGTTCTGTCTTCGGTGCCGCTCGCGCCGGGCTATGAAGCTCATGCCGCCACGCGCCGGCCGGGGCCGAACCTCAGAAAGGGTAGCGCTCGGCTGGCAGCAGCATCTTTGTCTGGTTGAGGCGAATAAACGCATCGTCACCCACGCGGCGACGCGCTGACGCGGCGGCGGTTTTCTGACCTGACGCGCGCGGCGCGGTGGGTCGTCCGGTTGTCGCGCAGGCGAATTTAGACGGCGGCCTTGCTCGGCAATTCCAGCTGGTATGGTCCGGTGGCGCCGGTCGAGAACCCGGCTGGTGCGCTATGCGCGGCGGTGGAGGTCGCGGTCGGCGTGTGGACGCTTGCTGCGGCAGTCAGGCCAGGCACCAGCCTGGTATCAGCGTAGAATGGCTGATCGAGGCGACAGAGCCGAGTCAGCTGAAAGCCCTTGACGCTCGGTTACTCGGTGCTTGATGCGCCAGAGGCGTCTTTCTGGCGTTATGCCGACTCTGAAATACTGAATTGACGGCGGAGGTCGGTTGTTTTTCGCATCCGCCTCGCGATCGCTGGCGTGACGAAGCGCCGTACCGCAAAAAGAATTATCATCCACAGACTGACCGTCTGATTGAGCTTAACAGATGAAGGCAGCGCGCAGCGATGAAGGTCGTGGCATGGTTCAGCCGTTCCACTGCGAACGCACCCAGCTGGTCGAATTCCAAGACCAAACCAGCTTGACGTCATTTCATCAGCTCCTGCGCGATCTACCCAGAACGCTAAAACCGAACGATTTCACCCAGTTGCGTCCAGCTGGAATGGTAAAGGCGACAACAGTGATCTCTCAAAACGAACCCGTAATTGTCTTGCCATCCGGGAAAGGCGACGGGTCAGGTTCTGACGGAGCCCGCGCCGACACCGGCTTGTTCGCTGGCTGAGATCGGTTCCTGACCTTCAACGATAATCGCCGGCGTCGCATCCACGAGAACCTGCGGTAAGGCTGAGCTCCCTGAGTACGGCAGCAAGGCGCCATCGGGCCGGCAGGCCTTGAGCGTTATGGTATGCATCCGACTGATGCTTAGTCCGAAGGTGGTCGATGCTGCAGATTCTGTAGCGAATACCAGGCAACCTCATTACTCGCCAAAGTCCAGGCATCGTTCCGGAGAGGCCAGCCAATTTGGCACTTAACGTCGCAAAGGCGCTGCGCATTGCGAGTTCCCGCGCTTCTCCTGCCGGGGAAGACGTTTGGAAAGCACTGAGACCGAATGCGGTCAAAGAATTGGCATCATTTTGATCGCCGGATTTGACCAAACAACCAGCCCCAGTTTCAACCGGATGACCAGGCCAGCGAATAGAGCGTCGATTGATGGAGCGCTGGTAATGCCCGCAAGGCTGCATGAACTCTGACGACTGGTTCACTGATCACTCGTGGAAGACTTTCGAGGATATGCGACATCTTCAACAGTCAGAGCAACACAATCAACCAAAACT
>ERZ1370068.2964-contig-2089_pt1 | contig 17983 bp, 22 predicted proteins | sample MGYA00561227_ERZ1370068 | MGnify/ENA primary metagenome ERZ1370068 (study PRJEB38410, sample SAMEA6850437) | metagenome | study: Metagenomic assessment of the ecological functions of the soil: analysis of the soil microbiota associated with the...
CGAGACCGCAACGGCCCTCGTCGAGGGGTCCGGCAACGAGGTCGAAGGGTTCGGCGGCGCAGGCGTGGTGATCACGGGCTCGGCCGTGACGGCCGGGGCGGCACGGACCCTGTTCGGAAGGGACCCGGAATGAGCGGGCAGCCGCAGCAGGTTCCGGAACCCAATGTCGCCGGCCAGGCGGCTCCGGACCCGTGGAAGAGCTTCGCGCGGCGTCATGGCAGGCACGCTGATCCTGGAAGCCATCGTGGTGCTGCTGGCGCTGCCGCGTCGTCGCCGCCGCCGACCACGGGTTGACCCCGCTGACGGCGGGTTACCTGATCGGATTCGCGTGTAGTGCTGTTGCTGCTGGCGGTGTCCAGGGACGGCCGTGGGCGATCTGGGTGAACCTCGGGATCCAGGCGGTGCTGATCGCGGGTTGGCTGGTGCACGGCGCGGTCGGTTTCATCGGCGTGATCTTCGCCGCCGTGTGGCTGTTCATCGCCTTACCTGCGCGCGCGCGCGTGCGTGCAGGCAGAAGCGAGGGCTCCTGCCGGGGCAGCAGCCGCCGTCCGGATCTAGGCTGTCCGCCGTGACCGAGCGGACCGCTGGTGTTGATCAAGCCCGACGGCGTCCAACGGCGCCTGATCGGGGAGATCCTCAGCCGGATCGAAGGCAAGGGCCTGACCATCGCGGCCCTCGAACTGCAGCAACGTCGGCGACGACCTGTGCCCGCAAGCACTACGCCGAACACGACGGCAAACCGTTCTTCCGACTCGCTGCTGGAATTCATCACCTCGGGGCCCGTCGTGGCGGCCATCGTCGAGGGTCCGCGGGCGGTTGCCGCGTTTCGCCAGATCGCCGGCGCCACCGACCCGGTGGAGAAGGCCGCGCCTGGCACAATCCGCGGTGACCTGGCACTTATCACCCAGGACAACCTCGTGCACGGGTCTGATCTCGCCGGAATCGGCGGCCCGCGAAATCGAGCTCTGGTTTCCCTGGCGGATAGCTCGGCTTGTCCAGCCTGGTCGGCTCGAGCACGCGCTGATGTGGGATACTGGCGCTCGGGTAGACCGGCCTGTACACGCGGGCCGGATGCCCGAATGAAGACTTCGACGAGCGCGACCATCGCTCACCCGCGGTGCGGCGCCGACCGTCCAGCCATCATTCAGACCAGGCACCGAGACGGTTCCGAACAGCGGACCGCTCGGGGCGAGACCATAACAAGCCCGGGCGGAAGTAGCCCGGGCCCATAGCGGAAGCCTCGCGTGGCCGCGTCAGACATGACGCGCCCGGGGGCTTGAGGAGAATACGTGGCCGACGATGCCCCTACCCAAGACCTATCAGAAGAGACTCAGCCAGCGAGGACCAGCCAGAGAAGCTGAGGTCCACACCTGGCGCGTGTGCTGGCACCACCCAAGGGCTGACGCCTGGCTGACTCGTCGGCGACCCGTGGTCCCCAGTCCACGTCGAGGTCCGAGGCCGAGCGCGTGCGGACGCGCTGACCAACGTCCGCGGAGGACGAGGGCGCCGACGCAGCCTGCCGACGGCGACGGCGACGAGCCGGAGTCGCGGCTGATCCTCGAGACCGCCGCTCGAACCCGAGCGTGCCGACGTACCTGCCGCTGTTCGTGGCGCCGCAGCCGGTCCAGGTCGACGCTACGACGGACGACGACGACGATGACGACGACGACCGACGACGGCGGACCCGACTTCGACGAGGACCAGGCGGAGCGGCCCGCAGGCCGGCGTCGCCGCCGCGGCCGTCGTGGACGCGGCCGCGGTCGCGGCGAGCAGAGCGGCGACGACTCTGACGACGACTCGACGATTGACAGACCGACGGCCAGGCGACGAGGACTCCGGCGACGAGTCCGACGAGGACAGCGGCGACGACGAGGACGAGCGGCACTGAGCGGCGCCACTCGTCGCCGCCGTCGTCGCCGGCGGCGCAAGTCCGGCTCCGGGGACGACAACGACAGCGGTTCGTCCCGGACGATCCGCCCAACACCGTCGTGCACGAGCGGCCGCCGCGGCGGCCAAAAGTAGCCGACACGGACAAGGACAACGGCGAGATCCAGGGCATCACCGGATCGACGCGGCTGGAGGCCAAGCGGCAGCGCCGCCGCGACGGCCGCGACGCGGGCCGTCGCCGTCCGCCGATCCTGAGCGAGGCCGAGTTCCTGGCCCGGCGCGAGGCCGTCGAACGGATGATGGTGGTGCGCGACAAGGTCCGCACCGAGCCGCCGCACGAGGGTGCCCGCTACACGCAGATCGCGGTGCTCGAGGACGGCGTGGTCGTCGAACACTTCGTGACGTCAGCGGCGTCGGCATCGCTGGTCGGCAACATCTACCTGGGCATCGTGCAGAACGTGCTGCCGTCGATGGAGGCGGCGTTCGTCGACATCGGCCGCGGCCGCAACGGCGTGCTCTACGCCGGCGAGGTCAACTGGGAGGCCGCCGGGCCTCGGCGGCGCTCAACCGCAAGATCGAACAGGCCCTCAAGCCCGGCGACTACGTCGTCGGTGCAGGTCAGCAAGGATCCGGTCGGGCACAAGGGCGCCCGGCTGACCACGCAGGTGTCGCTCGCCGGCCGCTATCTGCGTCTACGTGCCGGGCGCGTCGTCGACCGGCATCAGCCGCAAGCTGCCCGACACCGAACGGCAGCGGCTCAAGGAGATCCTGCGCGAGGTCGTGCCCGCCGGACGCCGGCGTGATCATCCGCACCGCGTCGGAGGGCGTCAAGGAAGAAGACATCCGCTCCGACGTCGAGCCGGCTGCAGGAACGCTGGACGCAGATCGAGGCCAAGGCCGAGCGAGACCAGAGAAGAAGGCAGCCGCGGCCGCGGTCGCGCTCTACGAAGAGCCCGACGTGCTGGTCAAGGTCATCCGCGACCTGTTCAACGAGGACTTCGCCGGGCTGATCGTCTCCGGCGACGAAGCCTGGAACACCATCAACGACGTACGTCGAATTCCGTTGCGCCCGAGCTGGTTCCGCGGCTGACGAAGTACGAGCCTGCCCCAGACGGCCCCGACGTGTTCGCGGTGCACCGCATCGACGAGCAGCTGACCAAGGCGCTGGACCGCAAGGTGTGGCTGCCGTCGGGCGGCACGCTGGTCATCGACCGCACCGAGGCGATGACCGTGGTCGACGTCAACACCGGCAAGTTCACCGGCTCGGGCGGCAACCTCGAGGAGACCGTCACCCGCAACAACCTCGAGGCCGCCGAGGAGATCGTGCGCCAGCTCCGGCTGCGCGACATCGGCGGCATCGTCGTCATCGACTTCATCGACATGGTGCTCGAGTCCAACCGGGACCTGGTGCTGCGCCGGCTGACCGAGTGCCTCGGCCCGCGACCGCACCCGCCACCAGGTGTCCGAGGTGACGTCGCTGGGCTTGGTGCAGCTGACCCGAAAGCGGTTGGGCACCGGCCTGATCGAGGCGTTTTCCACGCCATGCCCGCACTGCGCGGGCCGCGGGAATCCTACTGCACGGCGATCCGGTCGACTCGACGTCAGCGACCGGCCGCAAAGTCCGACTTCGCGGGCGCCGCGGCAAGCGCGGCAAGAAGGGCGGCCGCGGCGACGACGTCGCTGCCGTCGCGAAGGTGCCCGTCCATCCGGCCGGCGAGCACCCGATGTTCAAGGCGATGGCTGCGGCCAACGGGCGCCACGACGACGACGATCGACGGTGAGGTCGAGGACGAAGACACGCAGGCCGCAGAGAGTCGCCGAGCTCGAACCCGACAACCATCCAGCGAGGCGGTCGTCGAGGTCGCCGACGAAGAGCTCGAGGACGAGGACTTCGACGAGTCGGACGAGGACGAGTCCGACGAAGACGAGTCGACGAGGACGAAGATCGACCTGACGACGACGACGATGACGACGACATCGACGACGACATCGAGGTCATCAACGGCGACATCCGACGACGAGGACTCGAGACGAGGACGAGTCCGACGAGGATCGAAGACGACCTGACGACGAAGACGACTCCGACGACGAGGACGACTCCGACGACGAAGACGACGACGTCGACGTCGACTCGGACGACGCGTCGAATCCGAGCCTGCCTGTCGGACGGCCACGGCCGGTGGCGTCATCGCCGCCGCGCCGCGCATGCGGTCCCGCGGGGCCGCCGATCCACGAAGGCTGAGCGGTGGCATTCAGCGACGATGAGATCGCCTACCTGCAGTCGCAGCCGATAGCGCGCTTGGCGACCGTCAACGCTTGACGGGCCAGCCCGACGTCGTACCCGTTGCGTTCGAGCTCGACGGCTCCTACATCTGGGTTGGCGGCGTCGGCCCCGACGTCGCGCGCACCCGCAAGCTCCGCAACATCGGCGCAGGCCGGAGCAAGGTGTCGCTGGTGTTCGACGACCTGGTCTCGATGGAGCCGTTCATTGCGCGGCGCTGCGCGTGGACGGCGAGGCTGAGCCGCCGGTCGAGCGGGTGGGCATCGGTGGGGCCCGGGCTCTACAGCCGCATCACCCCGACGGTGTCATGGAGCTGGAATCTGCAGGTGAGCCCGCCGGTGAACGGTGGTATGACGCCAAGCGCACCGTGCACAAGCCGTGACCTGCGGTGATTTGACCCGTAGGCGCTGCCTCACGTACCCTGACCAGTTGTCTTTCGGCTGACGCCGACGACAGCGGGCCCGACGTGGCTCCGGCACCCAAGACCCGCGAGCGCACCGACAGGTAGCGCGCGCCCAGAGACGAAGAAGGACACGATGGCAGCCGAGAAAGCCACGTACGCAATCGTCAAGACCGGCGGCAAGCAGTACAAGGTCGCCGTCGGAGACGTGGTCAAGGTCGAGAAGCTCGAGTCTGAGCCCGGCTCCGAGTGTCTGCTGCCCGTCGCCCTGGTCGTCGACGGCGCGAAGGTCACCACCGACGCCAAGGACCTGGAGAAGGTCGCCGTCACCGGCGAGGTGCTCGAGCACACCAAGGGTCCCAAGATCCGCATCCACAAGTTCAAGAACAAGACCGGCTACCACAAGCGGCAGGGTCACCGTCAGCAGCTGACGGTGCTCAAGGTCACCGGCATCAAGTAAGGTCAGGAGCGACTAGACATGGCACACAAGAAGGGCGCTTCCAGCTCACGCAACGGTCGCGACTCGAACGCCCAGCGGCTCGGCGTCAAGCGCTTCGGCGGCCAGGTCGTCAAGGCCGGCGAGATCATCGTCCGCCAGCGCGGCACCCACTTCCACCCCGGCGTCAACGTCGGGCGCGGCGGCGACGACACGCTGTTCGCGCACGGCCCCCGGCGCCGTCGAGTTCGGCACCAAGCGTGGCCGCAAGACCGTCAGCGTCGTCCGACCGTCGGCGTCCGAGGCCTAGTTCCGCGGCTGAGATCGACGTCGTGCAGCTGGGCTCGCGCACTCGATCTGCACACCGTAGATGTTGCCATCGGAAAGGATAGTCACATGCCCCGGCTTCGTCGACCGCGTCGTGATCCACGCGCGGGCGGGCAACGGCGGTAACGGCTGCGCCTCGGTCCACCGCGAGAAGTTCAAGCCACTCGGCGGCCCCGACGGCGGTAACGGCGGCCGCGGCGGCAGCATCGTTCTGGTCGTCGACCCGCAGGTGCACACGCTGCTCGACTTCCACTTCCATCCGCACGTCGTCGCCCCTCGGGCAAGCAGGGCGCGGGCAGTAACCGCGACGGCGCCGCAGGCTTCGACCTGGAGGTCAAGGTTCCCGACGGCACCGTGGTGCTCGACGAGAACGGCCGGCTGCTCGCCGACCTCGTCGGTGCGGGCACCCGGTTCGAACGCCGCCGCGGGCGGACGAGGCGGACTCGGCAACGCCGCGCTGGCGTCGCGGGCCCGCAAGGCGCCCGGCTTCGCGCTGCTCGGCGAGCAGGGCCAGGTCCGCGACCTCACGCTGGAACTCAAGACCGTCGCCGACGTCGGCCTTGTCGGGTTTCCGTCGGCGGGCAAGTCATCGTTGGTGTCGGCCATCATCGGCGGCCAAGCCGAAGATCGCCGACTATCCGTTCACCACGCTGGCGCCCAACCTGGGCGTGGTGTCGGCGGGGACCACACCTTCACCGTCGCCGATGTGCCGGGCCTGATCCCCGGTGCGTCCGAAGGCCGCGGCCTCGGCCTCGATTTCCTCCGGCACATCGAGCGGTGCGCGGTGCTGGTGCACGTCGTCGACTGCGCGACGCTGGAACCCGGCCGCGACCCGATCTCCGACATCGAGGCCCTGGAAGCCGAGCTGGCCGCGTATACCCCTACGCTGCAAGGTGATTCGACACTGGGCGACCTTGCCGAGCGTCCGCGGGCCGTGGTGCTCAACAAGATCGACGTGCCGGAGGCGCGTGAGCTGGCCGACTTCGTCCGTGAGGAGATCGCAGAGCGGTTCGGCTGGCCGGTACACGAGGTGTCCACGGTGAGCCGGGAAGGGTTGCGGCCGTTGACGTTCGCGCTGTGGGACATGGTGTCGGCGTATCGCGACTCGCAGCCGGCCATCGTGCCGCGGCGTCCCGGTCATCCGGCCGGTCGCGGTCGACGAGAGCGGCTTCACCGTCGTGCCGGATGGCCGCGGCGGTTTCGTGGTGCGCGGCACGCGGCCCGAACGTTGGATCGGCCAGACCGAATTTCGACAACGACGAGGCCGTCGGCTACCTCGGGGACCGGCTGGCCCGCCTCGGCGTCGAAGACGAACTGCTGCGGCTGGGCGCGCGGCCCGGCTGCGCCGGTCACCATCGGCGACATGACCTTCGACTGGGAGCCGCAGACCCCGGCCGGGATCGATGTCCGCTGTCCGGTCGCGGCACCGACGCGCGCCTCGAGCAGACGGATCGCGTAGGCGCAGACCGAACGGAAGGCGGCCCGCCGCGAACGGCGCCGTCCAGGCGACGAGTCGTGACCAGCCCGCATCGAGAAGCGGTCCGCGCCGCCCGCAGCGTGGTCGTCAAGGTCGGCACCACCGCGCTGACCACGCCGTCCGGGATGTTCGACGCCAGCAGGCTGGCCGTGTCTGGCCGATGCGATCGAAGCCCGGATGAAGTCCGGCTCCGACGTGGTGATCGTGTCGTCGGGTGCGATCGCCGCAGGCATCGAACCGCTGCGGCTGACCAAGCGTCCCGCCGATCTGGCCACCAAGCAGGCGGCGGCCAGCGTCGGCCAGGTGGCGCTGGTGAACGCGTGGAGCGCGGCGTTCGCCCGCTATAACCGCGCGGTCGGCCAGGTTCTGCTGACCGCCCACGACATCTCCATGCGGGTACAGCACACCAATGCCCAACGCACGCTGGACCGGCTGCGGGCGCTGCATGCGGTCGCGATCGTCAACGAGAACGACACCGTGGCCACCAACGAGATCCGGTTCGGTGACAACGACCGGCTTTCCGCCTTGGTCGCGCATCTGGTGGGCGCCGACGCGCTGGTCCTGCTGTCCGACATCGACGGCCTCTACGACTCGGATCCGCGAAAAGGCAACGCGCGGTTCATCTCCGAAGTCGACGGCCCGGCAGATCTCGACGGTGTCGTGGCGGGCAGGGGCAGCCACCTCGGCACCGGCGGGATGGCGTCGAAGCTGTCGTCGGCGCTGCTGGCCACCGACGCCGGCGTGCCGGTGCTGTTGGCCGCCGCGTCGGATGCGGCCACCGCTCTGGCCGACGCGTCGGTCGGCACGGTGTTCCGCGCCGCGGCCCGAACGCATGTCGGCGCGCAAGTTCTGGGTCCGCTACGCCGCCGAGTCGGCGGGCGCGCTGACACTCGACGACGGGGCGGTGCGTGCCGTTGTGCGGCAACGACGTTCGCTGCTGCCCGCCGGTATTACCGCGCTGTCGGGGCGGTTCTACGGCGGCGACGTCGTCGAGCTGCGTGCACAGGACGCAACCATGGTGGCGCGCGGTGTGGTGGCCTACGACCACGCCGAATTGGCGACCATGTTGGGCCGCTCGACCTCCGATCTGCCCGCCGAGATGCGGCGGCCCGCCGTGCACGCCGACGACCTGGTCGCCGTCTAAGCGCTTTCGGCCAACACTCGCTCAGCGGCAGGCTTCCGACAGCATCGAAAATGGACCTGGATCTGCAGCAGGCTGCACCGTAGGCGGGGAGTCCCTCGTAGCGCAAGCCTCACAGGACCAACGTCGGTAGGATCCCCCGCATGTCGTTAGCGGCCGGCCAGGATGTTCGCCGGATACGCCATTGTGCGGCGGCTGGGTTCTGGTGCGATGGGCGAGGTCTATCTAGCTGAGCACTCCGCGGTTGCCACGCCGCGACGCGTTGAAGGTGCTGGCGCTGCAGGTGTCGAATGATTCTACGTATCGCGAACGCTTCAACCGCGAAGCCCAGAATGCAGCCACGCTGTCGCACCCGCACATCGTCGCCGTCTACGACCGCGGCGAGTGCGAGGGCCAGTTGTGGATATCGATGGGTTACGTCGAGGGCACCGATGCTGCCCGCTTGTTGAAGGAGCAGTATCGCAATGGCATGCCGCCCGACGAAGTCGTGCGGATCGTCGTCGCGGTCGCCGATGCCCTCGACTACGCCCATCAACGCCAATTGCTGCACCGTGACGTCGCCGGCCAACATCCTGCTGGCTGAGTTGGATTCGGGTGGCTGGCGGCGCTGCTCGCCGATTTCGGCATCCGCGCGGCGGGTCGACGATTCCAGCGGATTGACGCAGACCGGCATGGCGGTCGGCACCGTCGCCTATGCTGCCCCCGAACAGCTGATGGGTCTGACACTCGACGGCCGCACCGACCAATACTCGCTTGCTGCCACGGCTTTTGAGCTGTTGACCGAGGCGCACCTGTACCCTAGACCCCAATCCCGCCGTCGTGATCAGTCAGCATGTTTCTGCGCCGCCGCCTGCGATCGCGGGACCGCAAACCCGAACTCTCCGGCCTGGGCCCCGTGCTGTCCAAGGCGCTCGCAAAGTCACCCGGCGACCGCTACGACACGTGCATGGACTTCGCCAAAGCTCTTGCCCGGCATCTTGACGTCGCAGCTCGGTGGTCTTGGTGCCAACTACGACGACGATGGCCGCTGCGGCGCTGCGCGAGTCGTCGCAGACGAAAGGAACCGGAAGAGCCGGAAGCGGCCGCGCTGGCGATCGCTTCCGCGATTCTGGCCGTGCTGCTGATCGCCGGGGCCAGCGCCGCGGTTCATCTTCACCGGGCGTCACCAAAACGAGGCCGCCCACCACTCACACCCGCCGGTGCCGGCAGTGCCAGTGGTTCTCGTTGGTGCGGACTGCGGAGTGCTGGGGGCCGCCGGCATCACCGAGACCGGCCAGAAGGCGTACTGCGCACGGCTGCCGTCCACCGGGCGACATCATGTGGTCCCTGGTGTCCGGCGTGGTTCCGACGCCGACCGTCACCCCAGGCCCCACCGATCCGGTCTACCCGGCGGGCATTGAACAGCAGGTCCGACGTCTGCATCCAGCAGACCGGACAGACACGCCCCGAGTGCCGAGAGGACGTCCGGCGGGAAATCTTCCGGGCCGCCCTAAGTGGACTCGTAACCGCAGTTTGCCGACTGATGCGCGGTCGCAGCGGCGCGCACGCCCTGCTGAGTCACCGTTGCGACATACTCGCGCTGGACCATCTGGGGTCGTACGCTGACCAGGTATTTCTGGAGCGGCGGCGCTGAACTACAGACAGTTCTGCGTCGTGCTATCGGGCTGGGAGGTCGCAATGGAGTGGTTCACTGCGCGCGCCGTCGCTCGTGGGCCAGAGCGACGAGTACGCGCTGTGGGACGCGGCCTACGTGCTGGGCTCATTGTCCGACGTCGACCGGCGCAAGTTTGAGGCGCACCTGCGCGGCTGCCCATCGTGCCGTCAATCCGTCGACGAGCTCAGCGGCATGCCCGCGCTTCTCGGGCAACTGACCGTCGACGAGGTCACTGCTATCGATGACGGCGGATCGGACACGCCGCCGCCGCGCGTGTTGACGTCGCTGCTAGCCACGGTGAGCCGGCGGCGCCACAATGCGCGCTTGGCGACATGGGCGGTGGCCGCTGCGGCGGCCGTCGTGACGGTGATCGGCGTGCTGGCCGGTGTGCAATTCCATTCGGGCTGCACCGGCTTCGGTACTGCCGCGCAGCCGACGCGTCCGCGCGTGGCGATGACACCGGTGGCGCCTACCGAGCTGACCGCCACGGTGGCGATGACCGCCCAGGGCTGGGGAACCCAAATCGACATGAACTGCACCTACCCAGCGGAAGCGGGCACTCTGCTCCCGACGGGGACGAACCCCCCGCCAAGCTGGCGGTGGTGGTGGTCGGCCGCGACGGCAATCACGAACGACTGGCCACTGGATGGCGGTCAAGGGCGTGCGCGCAACTCCCGAAGGCAGCACGTCAATGCCGATCGACCAAATCGCCGCAGTAGAAATCGTCTCCGCTGACACCGGAAACGTGCTCCTGCAGCGCACCCTGTGACTCTGCGGCCGACGAATCAAAGTATTCAGCACCCCACGCCGCACGTGTACGACGTTGCGTTACGCGACCCCATTTCGCGCAACCGCGGCCATAACGCCCGCAGCGCGTCGTGCAGCCTCGACTTCACCAGCCTCTTCCGCAATGTGGAGGTCGGCCGCTATCTGGGCTGTTGTGCGGCCCTGGTAGTAGGCGCAGCGAACGACGGCGCGATGATCAGCGGGCAACTGCGCCAACGCGTCGGCGAGTAGCAACCGGTCCACGGCGGCGTTGACGTCCTCGGGCGCGGCGCGATCGGGCCACACCGAGTCCGCGGCGCCGATCTCGTTCGACAAGCCCCGCGCTGCGCTGCTCGTCGATGACCGTGTTGCGGGCGACGGTGAAAAGCCACGCCCGTGCCGATGGCGCAGGGGAACCGGCGACTTCGGGTTCTCGTCTGGCATGCAGCACGGTTTCCGCACGACCTTCGCTGCCCGGGCGCGATCACCAGTGAGCAGCAGGGCGTAACGGCACAACGCGGCCGCATGCTCGTCGTGGATCCCCCGCAATTGGCCGGAATCCGGACCGTCCATCCCGCGCTCCGCCGGAAAGCACCCTACCTAGCTGGCATCGTCCCCGGACCCTACTAACTGCCACGAGGTAGCACCGTGACCGGTTCACCAACTGCCGAGCTGATATGCGCTAGGCGCTTTCGGCGCGGTTCGTATCGCTGAGCGCAACAAAGCGCGCCGAAATCACGAGCGGAGGTGGTCGATTCTGGTCCCTGGACGCTAGCCAGCATCGACTTGATCTGCTCGGCTCGCTCGTCGGCGTCCTCCATCACGTCGTCCGTCGGCGGGACAGATCGTGATGCCGTGCGCCTGCGCGGTCGCCTCGAAACACTGACGAACCGCCGGATCGGCCAATACGACCGCGGCGAGCATGCCCGGGGACAGTTCACGGGTGCGCAGCATGCCGCGATAGCGCACCTCGGCGGGAATCCGGATCTCGAGTGCGCCCCGCCTCGAGTTGCTGCTTGGCGGCGGCGAGCAGCAGCGTCAGCGCCGCCCGCGAGATCGCCTCGATCAGCCTTGCCGCGGACCGGGAAACCACGGCAGCGGCAGCTTGTCGGCCTGCTTGTCGATGCCGCCGGTGAACAGATACTCGATGAGGCTGCGGGTGCGGATCTCGGTGATGTCCGACCACTTGACGTCGTCGCCATCGAATTCGACGGACTCCTCGCTGATCGCCACACCGCCGAAGTGGTTCAGCTTGCGGGCCAGCCCGCGCAGCTTGTTCGGCGTCAGCGGATGGTCGGCCACCATGTCGCCGATGCCCAGCGCCCACCGCCCGACGACCGGACCCGGGTCGGGCCGCCTGCGTTCCAGCAGCGACCTGCAGCCAGGAGACGTCGTCGGTGTCCATCACGCCGAGTTCGCCACGGCCGGTAGTTCATCGGCCAGCAGCGCCAGCATCGGGGAGCACCCGTTGTCGATCTTCACCGTCGCCAAGATCGTCGCCGCGCGTGCGGCCCCGGTTGATGATCGCGATCGGGATGCCCAGCGCCGCGGCGTGGCGGACGAACCGGTATCCCGAGTACACCGTCAGCGACGACCCGGCCACCAGTAGTGCGTCGGCTCCGTCGACAAGCGAATACGCTTCGTCCACACGGTCTTTCGGCACGCTCTCGCCGAAATAGACGATGTCGGGCTTGAGCATGCCGCCGCACTTCGAACAGTCGACGATCCGGAACGACGTGGTGTCGCCGACGACCGCGTCGGCGTCGGGACGCGACCGCGATGCCGCCGACCGCCTCCGCGCGCTCGACAAACCCGGGGTTGGCCGCTTCGAGCAGGTCGGCGAGCGCGGCGCGCGACATCGTGTGGCCGCAGTCCAGGCAGATCACCTGCGCGTAGGTGCCGTGCAGGTTGATCACCGTGCGGCTGCCGGCCTTGGTGTGCAGCAGGTCGACGTTCTGGGTGATCACGCCGGACACCACGCCTGCGTGCTCCAGTTCGGCCAGCGCGCGGTGACCGGCGTTGGGCAGCGTGCCATCCATGTGCCGCCAGCCGACGTGATTGCGCGCCCAGTACCGCTGCCGAAACGCCTCGTCGGAGGTGAACTGGCGGATGGTCATCGGGTTGCTCGGCGGCGAGTCCGGCCCGCGGTAATCGGGGATGCCCGAGTCCGTGGACATCCCCGCGCCGGTGAGCACCGCAACACGCCGCCCGTGCAGCATGGCGACGAGTTCCGGTGCTTCCACGCCTCCCAGGCTAGGCGATCCGGTTCAGCCGGCGGGCTGATGCTGCTCCTCGTCCACGTGCTCTTCCTGCACGTCGGCGTCCTCGTGCTGGTCCTCGTCCTCGTCGTCGTCGTCGTCATCGTCGTCGTCGTCGTCCTCGTCGACGAGGATGGTCTCGATCGACCTCGACGCGCTTCTCGGTCGGGTGGTCTTCGGAGAGCGGCACCGAGACCGTGAGGATGCCCCTGTCGTAGGTGGCGTTGATGCTCGTCCTCGTCGGCGCCCGCGGGCAGCGGCACCGTCCGCACAAATGATCCGTACGAGAACTCCGAGTGCCCGTTGGACTCGCTCGTCTGGGTGCGCTCGGCCTTGATCGTCAGCTGGCCGTCTCGCACGGTGACCTCGATGTCGTCGGTCGGGTCGACGCCGGGAAGCTCGGCGCGAACCTCGTAGAGCCCTTCCTTCATCTCGTCTTCCAGCCGCAGCAGGTGGCTGTCGAAAAACGGACGCAGACCTGCGAGCGCAGGAAGGTTGGCGAAGCGCCGGGAAAGCCGTTGAAGAGTTCGGACAGCTCGGGCAGCAAGGGACGCGACTGACGTTGAACGGCAGGCTTATTCACAATTCCTCCAGGGATTTTCGCGCTGTGGCGATGGTGCGGCGGGTCTGAGTTCACGATGCGCGACGCGAATCAAAATCGCCGGATCGTGCTGTGGTGCGTGCGGGCGAACTGCAGGCCAACACGAGGCCAAGGTCGTGGTTTGTGCAGGCGGTGGCGCGTTCGCGACGACTGGTCGGTGACCTGCCCGTATGTACCCCGTCACCGGATCTTGACCTTTGACGGGCGACAATAGAAGGTGATGGACTTCTATCAGCGCATACCGGCACGGGTTCGTGCGGGTGGCCGCGTGCACCCATCACACGACGCTCGCCGACCCCGCGGCCAACGCCGAGTCGGTGCTGCGGCTGGCCCGCGACTGCCACGACGACGGCGTCGCGCTGGCGGTGTTCCCGGAGTTGACGCTGTCCGGCTATTCGATCGAGGACATCCTGCTGCAGGACGCACTGCTCGACGCGGTCGAGGACGCGCTGGTCGACGTCGTCGCGGCGTCCGCCGAGCTGCTGCCGGTGCTGGTCGTCGGCGCGCCGCTGCGCTACCAGCACCGGATCTACAACACCGCCGTGGTGATCCACCGCGGCAGGGTGCTGGGCGTCGTGCCGAAGTCGTACCTGCCGACCTACCGGGAGTTCTACGAGCGCCGGCAGATGGCCGCGGGCGACGACGCAGCGCGGCGCGATCCGGCATCGGCGAGCGCCGACGTGCCGTTCGGGCCCGACCTGCTGTTCGCCGCCGACCGACCTGCCGGGCTTCGTGCTGCACGTCGAGATCTGCGAGGACATGTTCGTGCCGATTCCGCCGAGCGCCGAGGCGGCGCTGGCCGGGCGCGACGGTGCTGGCCAACCTGTCCGGCAGCCCGATCACGATCGGGCGCGCCGAAGACCGCAGCCTGCTGGCCCGCTCGGCGTCGTCGCGCTGCCTGGCCGCCTACGTCTACGCCGCGGCGGGCGAGGGCGAGTCCACCACCGATCTGGCCTGGGACGGCCAGACGATGATCTGGGAGAACGGCGTACTGCTCGCCGAATCCGAGCGGTTCCCCAAGCGGCGAGCGGCGCTCGGTCGCCGACGTCGGACCTCGAGCTGCTGCGCTCCGAGCGGCTGCGGATGGGCACCTTCGACGACAACCGCCGCCACCACGGCGTGCGCACCGGACTCGTTCCGGCGGGTGGAGTTCCGGCTCGACCCGCCGGCGGGTGACATCGGCCTGCGCCGCGAGGTCGAGCGGTTCCCGTTCGTGCCGTCGGATCCCGCAACGGCTGCAACAGGATTGCTACGAGGCCTACAACATCCAGGTCGCCGGGTCTGGAGCAGCGGCTGCGCGCGCTGAACTACCCGAAGGTGGTGCATCGGCGTGTCCGGTGGCCTCGACTCCACGCACGCGCTGATCGTCGCCGCCCGCGCGATGGACCGGGAAGGCCGGCCGCGCAGCGACATCCTCGCGTTCACGCTGCCCGGGTTCGCCACGGGCGAACGCACCAAGGGCAACGCCGATCCGGCTCGCCGAAGCGCTGGGCGTGACGTTCGAGGAGCATCGACATCAAGCGCCACCGCCGAGCTGATGCTCACGGAGATGGGTCACCCGTTCTCGCGCGGCGAGAAGGTCTACGACGTCACGTTCGAGAACGTGCAGGCCGGGTTGCGCACCGACTACCTGTTCCGGCTCGCCAACCAGCGCGGCGGCATCGTGCTCGGCACCGGCGACCTGTCCGAGCTGGCGCTCGGCTGGTCCACCTACGGTGTGGGCGACCAGATGTCGCACTACAACGTCAACGGCGGCGTGCCGAAGACGCTGATCCAGCACCTGATCCGCTGGGTGATCTCGTCGCACCAGTTCGACGACGCGGTCAACGAGGTGCTGCAGTCCGTGCTCGACACCGAGATCACGCCCGGAGCTGGTCCCGACGGGCGAGGACGAGGAGATCCAGAGCAGCGAGGCCAAGGTCGGACCGTATGTGCTGCAGGACTTCTCGCTGTTCCAGGTGCTGCGGTACGGCTTCCGGCCGTCGAAGGTCGCGTTCCTGGCGTGGCACGCGTGGAGCGACGCCGAGCGCGGCGACTGGCCCGCCGGGTTCCCCGACGACAAGCGGCCGGCGTACTCGCTGAAGGAGATTCGGCACTGGCTGCAGGTGTTCGCGCAGCGGTTCTACTCGTTCAGCCCAGTTCAAGCGCTCGGCGATGCCGAACGGGCCGAAGGTGTCGCCACGGCGGATCGCTTTCGCCGCGCGGTGACTGGCGGGCGCCGTCGGACATGTCGGCCCGGACCTGGCTCGACGAGATCGAACGCGAAATCCCCGAGGACTAGCGCATCCTCGCGTAGCTCACCCAGCCGAACGCCGCCCCGCCGAGCACTCCGACGGTCGACCACCACCATTGATCGGTCATCGCTGCCACGGTGACGCCGATGATCAGACCGATGATCAACGGCAGCCAGAGCCAGCCAGCTTCCTGCTTGCTGTTCATCTGCTTGCGTGCCATCTAAGCCACGCTAGCGCGCCCGGCGAGAGCGCAGGTCAGCGCTCGTAGGTGCCTGTCAGCACACCGCGCGCCAGCACGTGGCCGCGATGGCGGAGAGCAAGCGCCCCGTGGTCGGCGACGTCGTCGGGGACCGCTCTGGTCGAGTGCGAAAACAAGGAATCGATAGTGATGCGGCCCATGACCGGGATCGGACGCGGGCCGACGTAGGTGTCACCGAAAGCCTTGACCAGCCGCACGCCGGTGGTGCCGGGCTTGAGTTCACCTTCAGCCGAGTCCGCCGACATCCGGCTCGATCACGGCGATCGGTGCATGAGCGGCTTCGGCATCGGCACGTCGAGATCATCCATGATCAGCACCAACTGCTTGGCGTCTGCCGGGACGCCGGTCCATTGCAGCGCCGGGGACGACGTTGTCGCCGACGCCCTTTCCAGCGTGCTTCTGCGGGATAGTGCCGCACGTCGGCGAATGCGGAGCTCGTGACGTCAATCGTGCTGGCACCGGCGTATTCCGGGCCGGCCAGCGGACTGCGGTGCTTCGCCCGCCCGGAACCGGCTGGAGCAGCTTTCCAGCAACGGCATGCCCGGCAGTCTAAACGCGGTTCGCTCTGCGCTAGCGGCCACACCACCGGGAACAGACAGCTACCAGACAAGAGGTAGTCGTCACGCACGCGTCGCCGTGCACGGTCAACAGGTACGGCTCTTCGACGACACGGACCTGAAGTTCGATCGTGGCGACCAGCAGTACAAATCCAGCGATCGCGACCACGATTCGGTGTCACCAAGCGCGATTCGAAGCCGAACGTCATCATCGCGGTGAAGATCGGGTTGCGCACCCAACCGAACACGCCGGTGCGGACCAGCGTCGTCGTCTCGCTGGGATCGACTCCGATGCGCCACGAATCACCCATATCGAGTTGCGCGTAAACCGTCGCGGCGATGCCGATCACCGCGATGACGATGCCGGTGAGTCTGGATCCATGGTGCGTGCAGGACGCCCACCGGCGACACCACACCGAGCGCAGTTGCAGGACCGGTGCGACGAACGCGGCCGCCATCGCGGCGACGAAGCCGACGCCGGCGAACCATTCCGCAGAACCCAGTCGCGCCGCTGATGCCGCGGAAGCCCGTCGATCCGGTGCGGCGTCGCTGTTCCCAACTGCGCCAGCCGAATCCGAGCGCCGCCGAAGGCGGCGAATAGCACGAGCGCGACAACGTGGCATGCTGCTCCAGCTTCGTCAGCAGCACGGGTCCCCGCGCCAAGCGTTCAGGCCTTCTCGCACCGCGATCGCCGGCGATGCCGAGGCGCGGCGACGGGGTCGGCCCACGACCATCCCACAGGCTGTTGAGCACCAGGCCCACCAGCAGGATCGCGGAGAGAGTAGGTGCACAGAAGTGTCTGCTTCGAATCGGCAACGGCCGACAACGATCCCAGCTCGCGGCCGGCACGGCGTTGCGCCAATGACAGCACCGGCATGATGACGAGGCTTGCCGCCGCGAGCACGATGCCGATCAGCGACGGCCGCGCCTCGCCGACGCCGAGTAGCGACAGCACCGCGTCGACGGCGACGTATGCCGCAAGCGCGAAGAACGGAACGGCGATGAACCGCAGAGCGGCCTTCTCCCGCGTCTCGGGGTCCTTGGCGGAGAACTGCCAGGCAACCGCGGCCGCCGACGAGATCTCGACGACCGAATCGAGCCCGAAGCCGATCAACGCCGACGACGAGACGCGCGTGCCCTCGGCCAGCGCGACCACCGCCTCGATCACGTTGTAGGTGATCGTCGCGCCGACCAGTAGCCGGATCCGGCGTTCGCAGTGTCGCGCGCCGCGTCCCGAGCGGGGCGGACATCAGCAGCAGGCTTCGGTCTCGGCGGCGGGGCAGCAGGCCGGGTCGACCGTCAGCACCAGGCCGATGAGGTCGTCGAGCGCATGCGCGATGCGCTGATCGGCGCAGCTCATAGCGGCTGCGCCGGCCCTCGGGCTGCGCCACGACCAGGCCGCAGCCGCGCAGGCACGCCAGGTGGTTGGACAGGATCTGCCGCGACACCCCGATCTTGTCCGCGAGGTCGGACGGATAGCCCGGGCCATCGCGCAGCATCAACAGGATCTCGGTGCGAGTCGATGTCCGACAGCGGCGTATCCGAACCGCGCCAGGGGCATCGCTGTGAGTCACCGTCCGCATGCGGCAGACAATACAGCAGATTCTCGCGCTATTGCTCAAGCGATTTTGGCGTGATGGGTCGCGGTGAGCGCAACCAATCGCGCCGAAATCGTCAGATTCGCGGCAAATCGATGGCAATACGTA
>ERZ1370068.7010-contig-5954_pt1 | contig 17982 bp, 25 predicted proteins | sample MGYA00561227_ERZ1370068 | MGnify/ENA primary metagenome ERZ1370068 (study PRJEB38410, sample SAMEA6850437) | metagenome | study: Metagenomic assessment of the ecological functions of the soil: analysis of the soil microbiota associated with the...
TGCCCTGGTGTGTCGATGAACGTGAGCAGTCGCGCCTGTTGTGACTGACGCTATAGGCGCCGATATGCTGCGTGATTCCGCCCAGCTTCGCCCGCAGCGACGCGTGCCTTCCGAATAGCGTCCATCAACGTTGTCTTGCCATGATCGACGTGTCCCATGAACGTGATGATGGGTGCCACGCGGCTTGAGTTCTTCCTTCTTTTCAATGACTGGCGGCGGAGGCGCCACGACCACCTGTTCAACTTTGTGAACGCCGCCGCCTTTTTCGCGACGCTCTTTTTCCAGAACAAACCCGTGGTTTTCCGCGATCTTCGGAGCGATGTCCGGCTCGATTGTCTGATTGATGTTCGCGAAGATGTTGTAATTCATTAGCTCCGCGATGAGTTGATGCGGCTTTAAGCCCAGCTCAGTCTGCCAGTTGCTTAACGACAATTGGCGGCTTGATAAGGATGACTTTCTGGGCGCGGTTTCTTCCTCAGCGGACGGCAGCGCGGTTGCATCGGTCGTAGTCTTTGGCCGGCAACAGTGCCGGGCACTCGGTTGGGGGCGGTTCCGCAGGCCGCGCTCTTTGGAGACGGCGCTGGTTTTGAGGGAGTTGGCGGCGCCTCCAGCGATGCCCGGATGCGTGAAATTGGAGGTAAACGTCCCGCTTCGGTTTTACCTCGCCGTCTTCTCGGTCTTTTTGCTCGGTTTTTTCTGATCGATCAGCGAAATGCTCTCTGCTTCGCGGGGTCGAAGGCCTGGAGCAGCTTCCGGCGCCGACTGTTGAAGGTGTGAGCGGTGCGCGACTCGATGGCTGCCGGCCGCGACATCCTCGCTCTAGTTTTTGCTTTGGAAGCTTTGCCTTGGCTGCGGTTGGGCTGGCTTACGAGCAGCAGCGTGCCTCGACGCAGCGGTCGGTTTGCGCGTTGCAGTTTTGCTGCTCGTCTTTGTTGCCATTGTTGTTCCTTTAAAATTTTGCTCATGGCTCGAGCGTCCTTAAACCAGAGCCATAGTTAATGCACGAGTTCCTGCCGATGGACGGCCTCGTAAATCTCTGCGCGCCTTTTGTCTCATCGACTGCGAGAATATCCACTAAATCCTGCACATCCGCATCGCGCAATCCTTCCAAGTTCGTAAAGCCGGATTTTACCAGCGTGAGCGCCTGCTCTTCGGTAACGGGCAGAGCACTGGCGAGGGTCTGCGCTGCTTGCGCCACCTTCTGTTCCACCACGGTCGTGCGCCGATGTGTCCTTGCCGATGTTGATCTCCCAGCCGGTCAGCCGCGAAGTCAATCGCGCGTTCTGTCCCTTCTTCCCGATCGCGAGCGAAAGCTGATCTTCATCGACAGAAATCTGCGACGCTCTTCTTCTCCGTATCGAAAACGAGATTCTTCACTTTTGCCGGCTTGAGCGCTTCCAGAACGTATTCCTTCGGATCGGAGCTCCAGCGAATGATATCGACCTTTTCGTTGTTCAGCTCGCGCACGATATTTTTGACGCGCGAGCCGCGCATGCCGACACACGCGCCCACCGGATCCACTTTTTCGTTCGCGCTCCAGACGGCGATCTTGGTGCGATAACCGGCTTCGCGCGCGATGCCGCGAATCTCCACCGTGCCGTCAGCGATTTCGCTCACTTCCAGCTCGAAAAGCCGGCGCACAAAATTCGGATGGCTGCGCGAGACGATGATCTCGGGGCCGCGGATGCCATTTTCCACCGCGACGACGTAAGCGCGGAGCCGGTCGCCCACGTTGTAATCTTCCACCACCACTCGCTCGCGCTGCGGCATGATGGCTTCAAATTTTCCAAGATCGAGAATGACATCCGAGCGGTCGAAGCGCCGCACCGTTCCGCTGACGATTTCGCCGGCGCGGTCCTTGAACTCCTCGTAAATCATTTCTTTCTCGACCTGGCGAATCCGCTGCATCATGGCTTGCTTTGCGGTCTGCGCCGCGATCGCGCCCAAAATTCTTCGGCGTTACTTCCACTTCGATCGTGTCGCCGACGTTTGCATCCGGTTTGATCTTGCGCGCTTTCGAGAGTTCGATCTCATCCTGCGGATTGCCGACGTTGATCGACGACCACCAGGTTTGCCAGCGCCCGGATTTCGCCGGTCTTCGGATTGATATCGATGCGCAGATCGCGCGAAGCGCCCACGCTCTTTTCGAGGCCGAGAGCAGGGCGTTCGAGACCGCCTCGAGCAGGATTTCGCGTTTGATCCCGCGCTCCCGCTCCAGGTAATCGAGCATGCGCAATAAATTCCGCGTTCATAAAAACATGCAGCCCGCAGACTAAAAAGAGTGGGACGCCAGTTCCCACTCCGATCAGCGCGCGGACTCGACACTTAGGTTACCGTCTTGAGGCCTTCTCGTCAAGCTACGCGTTCGGTTTGATTTGACGTTCAACGCCCAATATCGAACGTCCAGCATCCAATGAATTCGCGTCTTGCGAGCCGTTCTTGTCGTCCTTCTGGTGTGGGCGGTGATTTATTTACCGGCGCTTGGTTCGATTGCAATCAAAGGGAGAAGAAGGACGACGAATCTTGCCGGCGATACGGGATGCTCCAGACCGGTAACTACATCGTTCCGCGAAGTTGGAGGAAATCCATATTTCCGAAAGCCGCCCCTCGTGAACTGGCTGGTAGCCGCATCCTTCCGAATTTTTGGAGTGCGCAACGAATGGACAGCACGTCTGCCATCGGCGCGTTGTCGTGCTCGCGGTGGCCGTCGCATTTGTCACCGTGGCGCGCGCCAGTCTGGGCCCAGGAGGATCGATCGTCGCGGCTCTTATCTGGATGACAAACATCGGGATGATCGAAAAAGGCCGGTTAATTGAAATCGAAGCGCTGTATGTCTCTCTTTGTGGACTTGCGATCATTTTTTGGCTGAGCTTTTTGGTTCAACGGAAATCTCCGTGGCTCATTTGGGTTCCGGCATCCATTTTCTAGGACTTCGGGCTTCTGGCGAAAGGTCCAACCCATCTCATATTTTTCTACGCCATCGTGTTTTGCCGTGGCTTTGGCATACGAAAGAGTGGCGGCTTCTTATTCACCCCGCGCATTTCGCCGGGCTAGCAATCATGCTGGGGATTTTCGCGGCGTGGGCTATTCCGTTCTTGCACAGCACGACGACGCAGGTGGCGGCAGTGAAGTGGTCGAATCAGTTCACAGGCCGGCTCCAAGGCATCGATTTCAAGTTCGCCAGTTGGATTCAAAATATCCCGCGCGGTCTTATCTATTTTCTGCCTTGGGTTCTTTTGTTCCCTTCGTCAGGTTTTCAAAGTTTCATCGATCACTCTGAGCAACGGCTAGCGCGCGGTCTCGCTTGGGGAATAGCCGTACCGTTTCTCGCTCTAAACCTCGTTCCCGGTGCCTTGCCTCGATACAGCATGCCGGTAATAGCACCAGCTTCATGGTTGCTGGCGATGAGCTATGCCGGACATGCATTGCAGTGGCCCTGGGAGAAAGGGACGTCGGACGAGCGAACATGGGCAAAAATAGTTGCGCTTTTCGTTGGAGTTGGAGCTCGTAGTTGGAGGGATTGGTTATCCAGTCACGGCGGTAGTCTTGAGAAACAGGCAACAAGTGAAGAAGGCCGCGGCGGAAATTAATGCTCTCGTTCCGGCTGAGTGAGACGCTTCATGCGGTGGATCCAGAATATCAGCCGGTATTTTTATGCGTGAAGGCGCCGCTGGAATACGTGAGTTACGTCCAGAACTGCCGGCCGATGCGCGTTATTTTCTTGTTCAAGGTGACAAAGAAGCCGAAGCGACAACTCACACCACGATGGGCGCCGCGACGTGCGCATCTGCGCGCTCGTGTGCGGGATTATCGCAAACGCGAGCTGCTTCTGTTCGAAGTTGGCCCTTAAATGAACATTGACAGGCTGACAGATCTGGAATTGGTTAGCATGCTAACCAATTTAATCTGCGCTCACATGTCCGATGACGAAACATTTGGGCCGCTTGCTCCACGGGACCGCTCGTGCCTGGCGACTGAAGTTGGACGAACGGCTGAAGCCCATGGGGCTGAGCCAGGCAAAGTGGCGCACGCTGCTGCATCTCGTCGATTGCTCCGGAGATGCGCTTACACAGGCCGAGATAGCGGAGCGGCTCGGGATCGAGCGAGCCGTCGTTGGTGACATTGTTGCATCGGCTGGAGAACGAAGGCTGGATTGCCCGCAAGAGTTCGCCGCGTGATCGCCGATGCAAAATGGTGCTGCTCGGCCGGCGCGCTGCAGCGGGTGATTTCCCAGATCAACGCAACCGCCGAAAAACTTCGCCACGAATTACTGGAAAATGTTTCGGCCGGCGGACCTGCGTACATGCGTGCGCGTGCTGACGCGGATTAACGAAAAAGCGGAAAGGAAAACGGAAATGGCGCACTGGCGAAAATCCGGTGCACCGAAAGGGCCACGTTAAGAAATGAACATCGTGCAAGAGGAAGAGCGTCGCGTCGCGGGTAAAGCGCCGAAGCCCGCGAAATTTCGACGGACGGGGATGCAATCCATTCCGCGCTGGGCCTACGCGCTTTTGCCGTATTGGCTCTTTTGGTTCTGCTGCGCAGCTTTCAGCGTGGTGTCCCCACGCTAAAACCGGCGCAACCGCCAGCGCGTCCTGTGACGGTAGCCAAAGTCGTCACAAAAGATGTGCCGCTTTACCTCGATGAAATCGGCACCTGCGCGGCGTATGAAACCGTGCAGGTGCAGGCGCAGGTAAGCGGCGTTATCATCGCGCGCCATTTCCAGGATGGCTCCGACGTGAAGAAAGGTGATCCGCTTTTCACAATCGACCCGCGCCCATTTCAAGCCACTCTCGACCAGGCGAAAGCGCAAGCTGCGTTAGATCAGGCGACGCTGAAGCGACAGGAGAACCTGCGCGCGGGAAAGGTCATATCGCAGCAGGACTACGACACTGCGGTGGCGAACGCGCAGAAGTCCCAGGCTGCGACGGAGGCTGCTCAGGTGAATCTCGATTGTTGCTACATCAAATCGCCGATCAACGGACGAATAGGTTTGCGCAATGTTGACATCGGCAACTCTGGTTGGACCGCTCGACTCCGCCGCTTGTCACCATTCTAGGTCTGGACCCGATTTATACCGATTTCACCGTGGCCGAGAACGATCTGCCGCTGGTGAGGAAGTATCTCGGCGGGCCAAACGTGAAAGTGGAAACCTACCTGCCCGATGGCTCGATCACGCCGCGCGTGGGCGATCTTTACTTCATAGATAACGCAGTGCAGCCAGGCTCCGGAACTGTGAAAGCCCGCGGGGTCACACCGAATCCCGACCGCGCGCTGTGGCCGTCGGAATTTGTGCGCGTCCGTTTCATTCTGGACATGCTCAAGAACGCCACTCTTGTGCCGTCGCAGGCCGTCCAGGTGAGCCAGAGCGGGCCGTTTCGTCTTCGTAGTGAAACCCGACAACACTGTTGATCTTCGCCCCGTGAAGCCAGGCCAACGGCAGGAAGGCGACCTCACCGTGGTCGAGAGCGGCGTGACACCCGGCGAGACCGTCGTGGTGACCGGACAGCTTGCGCTTGCGCCTGGAGCGAAAGTAGCGCCACAACCGTACGCCGCTCCAAGCCCTGGCAATTCTCAGCAGTCTGCGGGTTCAAAAGCGGGATATGATAATGAATGACTGCGGAGCAACACGACGGCGAACGCGAAGTAAAAGATAAGGATCGCCTTAGATCGAGATCGGTTGCCGGGGACCAGGCGGAGCCGACTGCAAAGTTAGTCCCAGTCGAAGGCTCGGGACTCTCCGGGCCGTTTATTCGTCGGCCGGTGATGACCGTGCTGCTGACGTTGTCCGTGATTGTCGCCGGCCTCGCGACTTACGGGAAGCTAGCCGTTAACGATCTGCCCGCAGTCGATTATCCGGTTATTCAGGTCAGCTGTTCCTATCCCGGTGCGGACCCAACGACGATGGCTAACAACATCGCCACGCCGCTGGAGAAACAATTTCTGCAAATTCCCGGCCTCGACATCATCACCAGCAACAGCACGCAGAGCAATACGCAGTTCACGTTGCAGTTTGTTCTGAGCAAAAGCATCACCGATGCCGCGACGGACGTGCAGGCCGCGATCCAGCGCGCCACTGGCAAATTGCCACTCGATCTGCCGAGTCCGCCTACATTCACCAAGACGAACCCGAACGATCAGGCTGTTTACTTGTTAGGCCTGATGTCAGACACGCTGACGGACTGGGACCTGTACAAGTATGCGTCCACCGTTGTCGCGCAGCGCATTAACATCCTGCCGGGCGTCTCACAGGTGAACATTTATGGCGTGCAAGGCGCTATACGAATCAAGGCCGACCCGTCGGCACTGGCTGCGCGCGGCTTGACGATGGATGATCTAGCCAGCGGGATCAAATCGGGCACTGTCTATTCCGGCGCGGGACAATTCGACGGCGCGCATCGCACCTTTGTGCTGCAACCCCATGGACAGATCGATAAGGCCGAGGGCTATCGCGACTTGATCGTGGCGCGCAACCCAAACGGTTTGCCGGTTTACCTGCGCGACGTGGCGGATGTGCGCCAGAGCGTGCAGGACGAGCGCATTTCGCGCTTTTTCTGGATGCGCGGTTTCAACCCGCCCGGCTCGGTGGTTGTGCTCGCGGTTTCGCGGCAGGCAGGCGCCAACGCGGTGGAAGTTGCCAACTCCGTCAAAGCGCTTTTCCCTGAGCTGCGCGCGAGCTTGCCGGGCTCGATCAAATTCACGCCGGTCTTCGACCGATCGCAAACCATCGTCAATTCGGCTGACGAAGTGAAATGGACGCTCGATCATCGCGTTCGTGCTGGTGGTGTTGGTCATTTACGTGTTTCTCGGCCGCGCTACAGACACGCTAATTCCCGCCGTGGCATTGCCGATGTCGTTGCTGCTCACCGTGGCCGTGATGTACATGCTCAATTTTTCCATCAACAATCTCACCCTAATGGCGCTGACGCTAGCCATCGGTTTCCTGGTCGATGATGCGATTGTGTTTTTGGAAAACGTGAGTACGCCGCGCCGAGCACGGTGAGTCGATCCTAAAGGCTACATTCAACAGCGCGGGCGAAATTTCTTTTACCATCCTGTCGATGACTCTTTCGCTGGCTGCGGTTTTCATTCCGTTGGTTTTCATCCCCGGACTGCTGGGCCGCATCTTCCGCGAATTCTCCGTCACCATCATCGTGGCCATTCTGGCCTCGGGTCTTGTGTCGCTGACGCTCACGCCGTTGATGTGCGCGCGCATTCTCGGTGAGCGCAAAGCCGGCCACAAGCGCGCCTGGATGGAACGGCACACCAGCAATTTCATCCAACGCGTCATCGCTGCCTACGGTCGAGCGCTCGACAAGTTTCTGGATCGCGCGTGGCTCACCGTGCCGATCCTGATCGTCTGCATTCTGGGTCTCTGGTTCTTTTTCACGCATTTGCCGTTCACATTGTTGCCGCCGGGCGATAGCGGTTTCATTCGCGGCGTGTTCATCGCGCAGGAAGGTTCGTCGCCGGCGCAGATGCGGGCGTATCAAGCTGAGGTCAATAAGAAACTCCAGGCTGATCCAGCCGTCGGGCAATTTTCACCCTCGCTGGTTTCTCGTCGCGCACGGCATTGTCGCAGGGACTGATTTTTCTTTTTCTGAAGCCGCGCAGTGAGCGCCCGCCTGTTGATCAAATCATTTTACGACTGCAACAATCGATGGGCTCCATTCCTGGCATCACCGCGGTGTTGACGCCGAGCCCGGTCCTGCAAATCAGTGTTGGTGCCACGAGCCAGACCCAGGGGCAGTACGCCTACACTATTAGCGGCATCGTCCCGGAGGATGTCTATGCAGTGGCCGATCAACTGATGGAAAAGCTGAAGCAGTTTAAAGGCTTTCGCCAGTGTCCGCTCCGATTACTACCACGACACGCCAAATCTTAGGATCGACATAAACCGGGATCGCGCCGCAACCTACGGCGTTTCCACGTCTGCAATCCAAAGCCTGTTGCGCAACGCTTACTCGCAAAACTACGTCTATCTCATCAAGGAACCGGATGACCAATACCAGGTTATTCTCGAAGTTAAAGATAAGGAGCGGGCGCACCCTAACGACTTGGACGATCTCTACGTCCGCAGCAACACCAGCGGCAATTTCAGTGCGAGCGGCGCTGGCGGTGGAACCATAGCTACGACCACAGGTAATATGGCGAATCTCGTGCCGATGCGTGTCGTAACATCGACAAAGGAAGTTATCGGCCCGCAAGCTGTGAATCATTTGAATCAGTTCACCAGCGTCACGTTCAACTTCAACCTGTTGCCAAACGTCGCCATCGGCGATGCCACGAAGGTGATCGAGGATGCCTTCGCGCAAATCCATCCGCGATATCCGACCGTGCAGGGCATGTTCCAGGGAGAAACGCTCGTGTTTCAGCAACTGTTCCGCTCTCTGCCCGCTGCTGCTGCTCGCCGCGGTCTTTGTTATGTATGTGATTCTGGGAATTCTTTACGAAAGCTACGTGCATCCGTTCACGGTTTTGTTCCCGGCGATCGTCCCCGCAGTAGTCGGCGGCCTGGCCACCTCTGGATCTCTTCCACTCTGTGCTCTCGCTCTATAGTGTGATCGGACTTTTCCTGTTGTTAGGTATCGTGAAGAAGAACGGAATCATGGTTGTCGATTTTGCGTTGCAACGAATCGACGAAGGCTGGGACCTGCGCTCGGCCATTCACGAAGCCAGCATGGAACGGTTTCGTCCCATTATGATGACCACGCTCGCTGCGCTCATGGGCGCAATGCCGATTGCGCTTGGGTTCGGGCAGGACGCCGCGTCGCGCCGCCCGCTCGGTCTGGTAATCGTGGGCGGTCTGATTTTCTCCCCAACTGGTCACGCTGTTTGTCACACCAGTCATCTATCTCTGGCTCGAATGGTTCCAGGAGCATGTGCTCGATAGAGCATGCCCATTTCTCCGCAGCGCGCACTCCCATCACGAAGGCGAGCAAGCGAAAGGACAGATGCGACCCGCACCAGCCGGCGCGCGCTGATTTTTGTTATTCTTACTCTTGGCTCTAAGATAGTTTCGAGAGAGCAGGAGCATGAGCAAGAATAAGAGGTAAGAGGTGCATACCGTTTAAGCATGCGCGCAATGGTTCTGGATAAGCCGCGGCAGCCGCTCCAACTCCGCAACGTGGAGAAACCAAGACCGGCCAAGGGACAACTGCTTGGTGCGAATCGCAACGTGCGCGGTGTGCAGGACCGACCTTCACGTCGCTCGATGGCGAACTGCCGGATCCAAAACTGCTGCTCATACCAGGTCACCAAATTGTTGGTCGTGTCGAAGAGATCGGAGAAGAAGCAAATTCGAAATTTAAAGTTGGCGACCGTGTTGGCATTCCGTGGCTTGGCTGGACCGATGGCGAATGCGCATATTGTCGATCGAACCGGGAAAATCTGTGTGATCGAGCGCGTTTCACGGGCTACACGATCGACGGCGGTTACGCCGACTTCACCGTCGCCGACGCTCGATTCTGTTTTCACTTGCCTGAGCGTTATGATGATGTCGAGGTTGCGCCGCTGCTTTTGCGCAGGGCTGATCGGTTATCGTTCCTACCGCAAAACCGGGGATGTGCGCAGGCTCGGCATTTATGGCTTTGGTAATGCCGCGCATTTGATTGCGCAGATTGCCCTTACGAAGGGCGTGAACTCTTCGTGTTCACACGACCGGGTGACACAGCGAAAAGCACCTAAGTGTTATGGATGCTCTACTAAGCAGAACTTTCGCCTGAACTGCTGCTGGATATGGCAGCTTGGAGCATGCCGAGGTAAGAAATGCTGACTCAATTTCCCCGGCCGTATTTGGAAATGAAAATGGATTCTGATTACGGCGAATGAAGTTGGACGCGGGCAGGTTCGATGAACAAAGTGTGAAGCTATGTGTGGCCGATACGCCTAACAAAGAGACTGGACTTCTTGAGGAGTTTTGAATTCTGTTTAAACCCTCCACCAATGCGTAGGAAAGCGACACTTTACCCGGTTGCAGGCTCTTTCAGGGTAAGAACGCTGATTGTTGGCGAGGCGGTAGAAAAATGAATGGCGGGGAGCGCAGCCCCGCTGATTCGCCGATTCCCTCGTTGAACCGGTCTCACGGCGGTGGAAGGGCATTGGCAGGGTGACATTCTCCGGACCCCTCTCTATCAGGGACTGGGACGGTCTATCGGTTCAAGGGCAATCCGCCTCAGGCCTCACGATTAGCTTCGACCGGAGTCGAATTCGTGGATGATCCGTCAGGTCCACCCGCTCTACGTCACCTCTATTGATGAGATTGCGTAGGGGTATCGGCGGGAGAAAGGGTCGGCGCCGGAGTTCGGCGACGGCAGGACGATTGCTGGCGAGAATTCCCATTCGCGGGGTTTCATGAGCGGCTCCGAGAACTGGCTGGGCGCGGGAATGGGCTCGGTTGAGCTCCTCGGAAAGCGTTTTGGCGTCCTGAAGCACCGGAGTCGAGCATCACTGGCAAGGGTAGAGGCATTGTACCATCCGGAAGCGGAGTTGGTGCGGGGGTGGGAGACACCAAAGGCGCGGGAGTCGGCGGCGGGGAGAGGGTTTCCGGCGTGAGGAGAGGGGACGTTTGCGGGGTCGGCGTCGGTTCTATGGCATTTGTAGATACCGGAAATTGACCGTTTGTCTGGGCGAGTGCCGACGCGACAGTCGCTGCGCAACAAACAGAGGCCAGACAAACTTTGAGAGCGTTCACCGAGAGCATGAGTTTTGCTTACCGAGGCAGTAGCAACGGGCTTCTCGTAAATGCTCAGCCCAGCCTACTTCGTCCCGAGCCAGAATTTGGAACAGGTTGTTCACGACAGGCGACACGCTCAATTATGCTTACCTTAACCCTCTCTTCAAGAGGTGAGCATCGTAGCATGAAAATCGTGCACTACCGGATACGGAGCAGCGCGAGCAGTGATTGCGAGTGAGAAACACTGCAAATATTGCAATTAGATGCAATTTCAATTAGAGTAGCGCGAGCGGAAATCTTCAAATGATAACGCCGACCTTGACACGCACGTGGTGTGCATCGCCTTTGGGCAGCTAATCAGCCAAGCGGAAATCGACCGGCTTTTCGACGCCGACAAGCGCGGGCTCGTTGTGAAACTTCCCCGGGATCTCAAGCTGTGTGGAGGAATTCTACGCCGGTGCGGACTTTCTGGGCCGTCTCCACTTCGCCACAACGCAAGCGTTCTTGCAGCGCTTCGGACTCGCCAATTTGTGCAGGCATTGACCGCGGCTTCTCTTTGTGGTGAGCCGCCAGCCGCACAATCTCTGATCTGGAGTGATACGACACGCCCACAGCGACGGACGCTTTCCTCACGCGTGCTATCTCGTCGTTAAGCGCCACGGCTTTCAAGGCCGAAACCGACGGCTATGTTGGGCGCTTTTGGCCGACGGAATTGGTCTTGAAAGCGAATAAGCGATATCGCTGAGGGCTAGCATGTGACGCCAGATAGACCTCGTCGCTCGGAAGTAGTAAGAGCGAGGACTTAGGATGCGTTCTGTTCGCCTGCTCCCCAACACCTGATGAAGGCTGCAATGGCACGACCGTTCTGAAGTTCATCGGCTCCTTCTCTTTGCAAGACCATGCGACGTAGAGCCGCAGGCCGCGGGCGCGGCGATCGCCGACACGGATGCGGCGCAGTTCGGCGCGCTGATAGTCGCGCAGAGCGCGGCGAAGCCTACGGGTGCGGGTTCCCATGCGGCTGGAAAGCCAGCGCGCTATAAGAACTTTCACTTTACGGTGCATATTGAGGTGCTTCTGATTCACCTATTCCTCTGTCCTTCGTGAAGCGGAGTCAGATTTAGAGCGTCAAAGTCTCGAGGGTCAACAATCATGTAGGCTGGGGGACATCTGCTCACGGTTACCATGATTTTCACGCGGGTGCGTGCAGCCCGCTGTAATGCCGCTCGACCAGGGATGCAGCGAATGCCCAGCTCATGGAAAAAGCTTCGCTCAGCATTTCGGTAATTGCACCAACGATAGATTCCGATAAGTCGGCTGGATTTAAGGGTTCATTTTTTTCTTGGCGACCGACGATCTCATCGAGAACAGCGCTCTCCAGACTGGAAATGACACGATTTAAGAGATCAGGCTCGTCTGTCAGCGTGCGGCACAGCGCGATGCCCACTTCCTCAAAGTTCATTTTCCAGCAATCGGGAAGAGCGGCAATCACTGTGAACTTAAAAGGCTGATATAAGGCTTCCGCGAGCGCCTTTCCTCCCGGTTTCGTTGGGAAGTAATCGATTAAAATCGCGAGAGCCAACTGAGCCGGGCCGCTGCCGTTATAGCCCCAGGCGAAACCGGTCGATGCGTTGTTCCCAAGATCGCAACGCGGATCGAGCAGCTTTGTCCGGCCGGATCGCGTGACCGTAACGAGCACGCCTTGGGCTTTATGGTGGCCGGCGTAGTAGTTGCCTGGCTTCACAAGGCCCGTTCGATGCAAATGCGATCCCCGGGTTCTCTGCATATCTGCGGCAAATGCGTCGAGCACGCCTACTTGTCGGCCTCGTCCTATTATTGATGGCATGATTCTCATAAGCTAGATCCGATTCACTGAGCGGTTTATTTCGGCTTTTCAACTTTCGTTATCGTCTCTAGGGATGATAATGTCAACAACAAAATGCAAGAAATCGGATGGATTTTCGCTTTGTCGGCGCGAGGACGTTAGTCTCTAGTCACGTAAATGGCGAAACATCCGAAAACCAAAACCGCGCCGGCAGAAAAACGCCGGCCGGGGCGTCCGCGGAGTTCACCGCTTGATCCCATCGAACAAGCCCGCGTACGATCGTCAGCGTCATCGAGAAAGCAAGCGGAACGCCGGTATGGTCCCAGCAGAAATCTGGCTGCCAAAGGCGTGGCGCGATGCAGTAATTGCTCGCGGAGAAACCCTTCAAGACGCGGCGCAAGAGGCTTTTCGGTTGCTTATGGAACATTGGGAGTCCAACCAAGAGTCCTCAACGTAAATACCGCGTGGCCACGCAGGTTTAATTAAAGATCGATTCACCCACCTTTTTGCTCTCGGTATTGACAGCAAGAGTGTCTTGCACTATAAGCAGCTTGGGTAGAGTATGTTACGTGCTTAAGAGCTAACAAGCTCTGCCGTCAGAAGTCTTTATAAGCTCGGATAACCCCGGTTATTGCAAAAGAGATCTAACTGTGTAAATCCACTCCGCCAATGCGCAGAAAAGCGACATTTCACCCGTTGTCAGGTTTTTTGCAGGGTAAGAGCCGGAGCAATATATATTTTGAGTATATATTGTAACTTGGAAAACAATGAAACATTCCGGCTGGCGTGCGCGATTGCTCGAAAGCACGCGAGGGCAAAATACCTCGTGCTGCTGCAGATGGGAAATCAAACCGTCAAGCACCTTGCTGACGCTTTAAATCTCACCGACAACGCCGTGCGTGCGCATTTGATCAGTCTTGAGCGTGACGGGCTCGTTCAGCAGAGAGGCACCCATCCGGGCGTTCGCCAAGCCCCACGCGGCCTACGGACTGACGGAAGAAACTGAGCACATTTTCCCAAAGCGTATGGCCATTTGCTCAACCATTTTGTGGTCGTCGTATCAAAGCGGCTGAGTCCTTGCAGAGCTGCAGGCCAGCATGCGCGAAGTGGGGCACATGTTGGCGGCGGGGCACCTGGATCGGGTGAAGCAACAGAATCGCGCCGAGCGGATTGAAACCGCTCTCAAACTGCTAAAAGATCTCGGCGGCGCGGCGACGCTCCAGCAAAGCGAGGGCAAGGACTTTATCCGCGGAAAGGGCTGTCCGCTTTCCGCGGTAACGGCGGCTCATCCGGAAGCATGCCTGGTGGCGGAGTCCCTGCTATCGGAAATCATCGGGACGCCAGTAAAGCTGTGCTGTGAACAGGGAGAAACACCGAACTGTTGTTTCGAAATCGGCTGACCAAGCCTGTGCTTTTCATTCTTTGGGATACCAGCGAACGAAGTCTCCCGGGAGTTGGGTCATTCAGCACCTGGGCTGAGAATCTTATTCCATTGCGCGGGTCAGCGTATCAGATTGACAACGCCTCAGGCCTTCGGAGCCCACGGTTTGAACTGCTGTCCAGGAATCGAGCCACTATTTGGGATGCCCAGAAATCTCGAACATCGATACTTTGCTTCTTGCCTCACAAAACAGGTTTGAGGGCAACGTCCGTATTGATCAGCGCTTTTCCGATCGTAGAGACTAACGGATGGCCTTTCAGCTTGTTCCGGCGGGCCGTTTCCAAATGGGCAACACAGGCGGCCACAACCCGGAACGGGACACCGAGTCCATCCATGCCATCCAATTAGACGCATTTGGGATTTGGGGTCGATCCAGTAACCAACGGTCAATTCCAAGCCTTTGCGAGGGCGACCGGTTATCAGACAACACGTGAACGGCGGCCCACCGAAGGTCCATTCTGGGACTGATTTCGCAAGCCCGGGCCGTGAAAGATGACCCCGATTTGCGAAAGATCCACACCAAAGAAGCCGTCGATCACTGGAATCCAGACCCTGACGTCCGCCGTGCTACCCCGGGCGGGCGCATGACGCACGATTTGAATCAAGAAACCGACGACATCGCTTTTCCGACCACTTCTCGACAAGCTTTCGCCTGCGATCCGGTGGATCGTTATTGAGGTCATCTTTAAGTCGTGGCCGGTCCGAGGAGCCCCAGGAAGGTCGCCTTCATGCTTTCCATAAGATGTCATGCGCGCGTGACGACCTTGTCGCCTTCGGCCAATCCGATCGTCGAGGTGATGATATCCGGGAGTCGCTTGCTCTGGCCAACTGGCTCATTACCGTCAGCCCTCATCGAAATGTGGAACCAGTCCAGAAGATGCTCGGCCTGTGGGTTCAGATACATTTGGAGATCGCGGACCGTGTCGCCGCCGTCCGACAAGAACGTGACCGCTTGGTTCATCTGCATTCCTTGGGATTTGAGCATCTCGAACAAACGGCGTTTGGGCTTGTTGTCGTAGCGACCACCCGCCCTCGTCGCCGGTTCGAGCCGGGCGCTGATTTGCCGGTTCGCCTTAGGCGGCCTGTGCCGTGACCGCACCAAGCGCAGAAAGCCCCGCCTGCGCCTGCTCGCCCACGCAAATGGTTACCCCCAAGCTCGGCGGTGCTCGTCTGGAGTGGCTGACCTTATGCGATCTGGCCATTCCGCCGATGCCTACCTTGACGCGCGTTGTCCCGCAACAAGACAGGCCAATCACGATGGGAAGTGGTTCAACAATATATTGACTTATTGTCTGTTTCAGGCTTATCGTTCCTGGGAGCGCAAGCACGGAAGATTCCAGAGGTTAATCAGCCTAAGGAGAAAGAATGAAGAAACTGCTGATGAGTATCGCTGCCGGTGCGTTGCTGGTGCCGGGTTTGGCGATGGCGAAGGACACGACCTTCACCGGCGAAATCATGGACAGCGCGTGCGCCAAAGGCGGCGGGCACGAATCCATGTTCAAGAAGATGGGCACCAACGATCCAAAAGCGTACGGAGGCCTGCTTAAAGGGCGGCAGTAGTATACGTTTTGTTCAAGGCAGACAAGACGTTCTACCAACTGGACGACCAGAAGAAGCCCGCCTCATTCGCCGGGCAGAAAGTCGAGGTGACGGGAACCTTGGACAAGGCCTCCAAGACCATCCACGTTACCGAGATCAAAGCGGCCTCGTAAGCCCGTCGGAGAGGGCCCGAGCCGCTTCGTCCGCCCTCTCTCTCGCGTTCCTGACCGCTTTCTGGCAGGGGCCTGACCGGATGAAGCGCCGCTGGATTCTCGTCGTGCTTACGGCCCTTGCGCTGGCTGCGGTCGTGGGGATCGGAGGATTCACGCAAATCAAACTCGACGCGCTTCAAGAGCCCGGCCGTTTCGAAACCGCGGTCGCGACAGGAGCAAAGCGCTTCCTGATTGGTTGGAGCAGCCGGGAAGGTATTCCTCCAGCGCCGACGAATGCTGCCGGCGAGCGTCGAAGAAGGCGACAAACGGTACGCCACAAACTGTTCGATGTGTCACGGCGCCGACGGCCACACGCCCACGGACACCGGGCGGTGGATGTGCCCCGCGCGCCGCGGATCTCACCGGGCCCGAGGTGCAAGGGTATTCCGATCGCGAATTGTTCTGGATTATAAAAACGGCATTCGGCTGAGCGGGATGCCCGCGTTTGGCAGGGTCGAGTCCGACGAGCACATTTGGAACTTGGTCCATTACATGAGAACGCTTCGGGCGGAGCAAGCCTTCCCCCGGAGAACGGAGGAGCCACGCCGTAAGCGCCCTTCCTGCACGCGTGGCCTTCGGGTGACATGCGTGATGTGGCATTAAATATCCTGATCAACGAGGAAGGGGAGTGCCAGATGCGCGCAAAGTGATGATCGCGGCCCTCGCGTCCCGCCAAGACGAGTGGGAAAGCGCGCCCAATCGGTACTGCTCGATGATCCAAAGGACCGTGGGCGCGGCTTGCGGTTGGGCGCCGTCGGCCCCGTCGGCGACGATTGATTGCGACCCTTCGCCCTTTGGGATTTGGTGCGAGCTGGTGCGTATCGTAGAGCCTCACCAACCGCGCTGAGAAACTGCGCCTTCGTTCCTTTCCACGACACGAGATGTGCTGACAGATTATCGTTCAGCTTAAGAGGCGACTCCTCCGTCTGATCGACCGAAGCGTGCTTTTGTCCGCTCATTGCGGTTCAGCGCTTTATGGCAATGGATCCGTTCATTGAAACAAACAACCGTCTAACGCGCGAATGAGCACTCCGTATGAATGGGCGCTCGTCGGCGCAATGCGGCCGAAAACGTCTCGCTAACATTACCTTGCCAAAGATTGATATATCCTTTTACGATATGCTGTGGGTTCGCCCAATAATGCCGTCGAACGTTTGACCAAGGCAGATTATGAACTGCTGGCGGCATTCCGTTATGCGCTCCGCAAATTTGTCGGTTTCAGTGAGAATGCAGCAATCGCGAATGGTGTAAGCCCTCAGCAATATCAGACGCTCCTCGCTATCGAAGGCTTTCCAGGGCGAAATTGGGTAACTATTGGCGAACTTGCCGAGCAAATGAGGATCGCGCATCACAGCGCGGTTGGCATGGTGGATCGGATGGAAGGACTAGGGCTTCTAAAGCGAGCCTCTTCCGAGCAGGACCGACGACGGAGTGCAGGTCTCGCTTACGAGAAAAGGCCATTATATACTGGAAAAGCTCTATCGAATTCATCGCGCAGAACTTCGTTCCGTTGGACCGCAATTGGCTGCGTTACTCCAAAAAGCGGCGTCAGAGCTCCTGAATGAACGGTCCTCGGTCGCCTACCCCGTCACGTATCGGCTCAGCGCACAAGGAATGCACCGATCTTGAAAAAGAACGTTAGCACTTGCAAACGCCATGAAATCGGTATATCGTAATCCGATATAATTATACGAGCGAGTAACGGAGAATGATTACAAGAGCCTTCGCCAGCCCGCGATGATTACGAGGTATCGATATGGCGAGCCATGATGCGGCAGCGAGCTTCGCAATCGGAATGGCGCGGCACGCGCCTCGCTGCATTCGTCATCAGGGGTATGCGACGAAGAACTATTTCGACCTTTGGCTGCGTATGCTTGCTCCTTCGTTCGAGCTTCTCAGTCAATATCGAAAAGGAGGGGATCACTTTCCGGCAATTTGCCGCACGCCACCGCTCGGAAATGAGTCGCCCGGAACCGCGTCAGGTCATTGATGTAGTGACAATGCTGTCGCGCGACATCTGTCGATCAGCATCGGATGCTTTTTGCAAGCGAGACGATTGCTGTCACAGCTCCATTTTGAAAAGGCTGCTCGCGTTTGCTGATTCCGCGCTTCCACGCACGTTCGACCCGGAACGTCGTTCAAACGCAGAGTCCGGTATTTTTTACCAAAGAGGAGGAAGTTTCAGAGGCAATGAGCATCAAGGCAGAAGAAATCAAACGGGACAGAGCTTTGTGTGGGCGTATTTTTTCCCTTTTCTCGAGGGCTATGGTCGTGAATGGCATCATTCAGTGAT
>ERZ1370068.8217-contig-709_pt1 | contig 17975 bp, 23 predicted proteins | sample MGYA00561227_ERZ1370068 | MGnify/ENA primary metagenome ERZ1370068 (study PRJEB38410, sample SAMEA6850437) | metagenome | study: Metagenomic assessment of the ecological functions of the soil: analysis of the soil microbiota associated with the...
CAGCGCCGTTGCCCACGCTTCTATCATCTTGCTGGGAGGTGGTGGGCACGCTTCGCTTTGCCCACCCTACGAGACCGATGTTCACTCCTCCATCAGCGCGTTCATATGCTCCACCGCATCGGCAAAATCTTCCTTGAACTCCTGCACCACGGCGCCGGCCGATTTCACGCTGTCGATCAGGCCGACGCCCTGGCCGACAAAATAGCTGACGAGGTCGCGCGCCTGCGCGTTGCCGGCGGCGGCGGCGCGGTCGATCGAGTTGAAGGCGTCGCGGCTGATGATGCTCTGCAGCGGCATCGGCAGCGCGCCGGGGCTGTCGGGCCCGCGATCCCAGGCATCGGTCCACACCGAGCGCAGCTGCCGCGCCGGCTTTCCGGTGCGGCCCTTTGAGCGGACCGCGTCGCGCGAGGACGCCGCGATCATCTTCTCGCGGAAGATTTCGGTGGTCTCGGATTCCACCGTCGCGAGCCACACCGAGCCGGTCCAGGCGCCGGCCGCGCCCATCGCCATGCAGGCCGCCATCTGCCGCCCGGTCATGATGCCGCCCGCCGCCAGCACCGGCACGTCGCGGATCGGCTTGATCGCCTTGATCACCTCCGGCACCAGCACCATGGTCGAGACCTCGCCGCAATGGCCGCCGGCCTCGGTGCCCTGCGCGACCAGGATATCGACGCCGGCCGCGACCTGGCGCAGCGCATGCTCCTTGGCGCCGACCAGCGCCGCGACCGGCACGCCATGCTTCCTGCCCATGTCGATCATCGTCTTCGGCGGCACGCCGAGCGCGTTCGCGATCAGCCTGATCGGATGGTCGGAACGAAACGTCGAGCAGCTCCAGCGCGCGCTGCGCGTCGAACGGCTGCGGCTGGTTGTCGGCGACGTTGGTCGTCGTCAGCTCGATGCCGTATTTCTTCAGCAGGTTGCGGGTGAAGTCGCGATGCGCCGGCGAGATCCGCGCCTCCAGGCTTTTCCAGGTGACGTCCTTTTCGCCCGCGGTCGAGATGTTTTCGGGGATCAGCACGTCGACGCCCATAGGGCTTGCCGTCGGCGTGATCGTCGATCCACTTCAGTTCCTGCTCGATCGTCTCCGGCGAATGCGCGGTCGCGCCCAGCACGCCAAATCCGCCGGCGCGGCTGACCGCCGCCACCACGTCGCGGCAATGGCTGAAGGCGAGCAGGGGAAATTCGATGCCCAGCATGTCGCAGATCGGCGATTTCATGGATGTGTGTCTCTCCTGTGGCGGCAGCTTCGCTGCTGCTCATTGTTGGTTCTGATGGTGCGAAGGCCGTGCGACGCTAGCCCATCGCGGAGCGCGAAAGCCAAGCCCGTTCGCCGGCTCAGACTTGCGTGCAGGCGCTGCCATGCCTGAGCGACGCTACGCATTCCGCCTCGGCAAAATATGCAAATCGGCCATCGGCGCGATTTGTCGTCTTGCGCTTTCGACGCCGCGGAGGAATGCTGTCCGGCAAATCGAGAGAATATTCAGGGAGCCGCTTCATGTCCGCCATGCCATCCGTTCCGCGCCAAGGCCGCTGGATCGCTACGACGTCGTCGTGGTCGGCGCCGGCTTTGCCGGCATGTACATGCTGCACCGGCTGCGCGGGCTGGGCATTGACGGCGCGGGTCTACGAGCAGGGCTCGGGCGTCGGCGGCACCTGGTACTGGAACCGCTATCCCGGCGCGCGCTGCGACGTCGAGAGCATGCAATATTCCTATTCGTTCTCGGATGAACTGCAGCAGGAATGGAACTGGAGCGAGCGCTACGCGCCGCAGCCGGAGATCCTGAAATACGCCAACCACGTCGCCGACCGCTTCGATCTGCGCCGCGACATCCAGTTCGACACCCGCGTCGAACGCGCCGTGTTCGACGAGAACGCCAACCTGTGGTCGGTGACGACCTCCGACGGCAAGACGGTGCGCGGCAAAATTCGTCGTGCTCGCCACCGGCTGCCTGTCGAATGCGCGGATGCCCGATATCAAGGGCCTCGATCGACTTCAAGGGCAAGGTCTATCACACCGGCCACTGGCCGCATGAGCCGGTGGATTTTACCGGCCAGCGCGTCGGCGTGATCGGCACGGGATCGTCGGCGATCCAGTCGGTGCCGGTGATCGCCGAGCAGGCGAGCCATCTCACGGTGTTCCAGCGCACCGCGAATTTCTCCATTCCCGCCCGCAACGCCGCGCTGACGGACGAGGAGCGGCAGTGGTTTCGCGCAAACTATCCCGAGATCAGGCGCTTCGCGCGCGAGGAGGCGCGCAACGGCATCTATACCGAGCTGCCCGATCGCGGCGCGCTCGACGACGGCGACAACGAGCGCCGCGCCAAATACGAGGCGCGCTGGAGCCGCGGCGGCCTCACCTTCATGTCGGTCTACAACAACCTCGCGCTGGACAAGGCGGCCAACGACACCGCCGCCGATTTCGTCCGCGAGAAGATCGCCGAGATCGTCAAGGATCCGCAAACGGCAAAACTGCTGCAGCCGAACAACCATCCGATCGGCACCAAGCGCATCTGCATCGACACCGATTATTTCGCGGCCTTCAACCGTCCCAACGTGACGCTGGTCGACATCAAGTCCAACCCGATCGAGGAGATCACGCGAGAACGCCGTGCGCGCCGGCGGCAAGGATTACGAAGTCGATGCGCTGGTGCTGGCGACCGGCTTTGACGCCATGACCGGCTCGGTGGCGAAGATCGACATCCGCGGCCGCGACGGACAGACGCTGAACCAGAAATGGGCGGAAGGTCCACGAACCTATCTCGGCCTGATGAGCGCGGGCTTTCCCAATCTGTTCATCATCACCGGCCCCGGCAGCCCGTCGGTGCTGTCGAACATGATCGTCTCGATCGAGCAGCATGTCGACTGGATCACCGACTGCATCGCCTACATGCGCGACCGCGACCTCGACACCATGGAAGCGACGAAGGACGCCGAAGACAAATGGGTCGCCCACGTCAACGAGGTCGCCTATACCACGCTCTATCCGCAGGCCAATTCCTGGTACATGGGCGCCAACGTCCCCGGCAAGCCGCGCATCTTCATGCCCTATATCGGCGGCGTCGGCGTCTACCGGCAGATCTGCAACGACGTCGCGGCGAAGGGCTATGAGGGGTTTGTCGATGGACGCGGGCGGAGCCAGTTCAGAAGCGTGCTGCGTCATCCTGAGGTGCGCGTCTTGCGCCTCGAAGGACGGCCGCTTGCACCAGTCAATCACCTTCGAGGCATCGCTACGCTCGCACCTCAGGGTGACGGTTCGAGTTAATCGAGCTTCGTAGGGTGGGCAAAGCGAAGCGGTGCCCACCATTTCAATACGTACATGCGAATGGTGGGCACGCTGCGCTTTGCCCATCCTACATATCAGTCCGCAGCCGCCGCGTCAGCACCTCGACAAACCGGTCGGCATCAGCCTCGTCATTGTACACGTGGGGCGAGATGCGCATGCGCCCGAGGCGCGGTGCGACGTAGACGCCTTCGCTTGCCAGTCCCTCGACGAGGCCCGCCGGCATTCCGTCCTTGAAGGCGAGGCTCAATATATGCGGCGCCCGCAGATGAGGCTCCGGCACGCGGACGCCGATGCCGATGCCGCGCACGCCTTCGCGATCCGCTCCGTCAGCATCGCGAGGCGTTGCACAATGGCCGCTGCGCCCCATTCGGCCATCATCTCCATGCCGATCGAGGCCATCTCCATCGAGATGAAATGATCGCGCTCGCCCATGTCGAAGCGCCGCGCATCGGGGACGTAGCTGACATCGGTGAAATAGACCGCGTTCTCGGCGCGCACGTTGCGGCGGCCGGACGCGGTCTGCTCCAGCGGGATGCCGCCCTGATGGCGTTTGGCGACATAGAGAAAGGCGCGGCCGTAAGGCCCGAGCAGCCATTTGTAGGTCGGGAAGATCACAAAATCCGGATCGAGACGCTTCACGTCGATCGTCAGCACGCCGGCGCTGTGCGTGGCGTCGATCAGGAATGCGCCGCCCCGCCGCCGGAGCGCCGCGCCGACCTTGTCGACGTCGATCAGCCCGCCGTCCGACCAGTGCACCGATGAGATCGAGGCCAGCGCTGACCGGCGGCGCGCCGGTCGTTCGATGCTTTCGAGAACCGCCGACGTCCAGTCGCCGTCGTCGGGCTGGCGAACCGTCTCGACGGCAAAACCCTGCGCCTCGGCCCGCGTCATGCCATTCCAGCACAGGCGAGGAGTGATCGTCTTCGAGAACGAGGACGCGCGTGCCGCGGCCGAGCGTCAGCAGTCTTCGCCGCGGTCGCCACGCCATAGCTGATCGAAGGGATCAGCGCGATATCGGCAGGCTCGGCATGGATCAGCCGGGCGCAGCGGTCCGCGCACGTTCGTGCTGGCGGTTCGCAAAGCCGGCCTCGAGCGTCCAGGGCGTGCCCTTGCGCCCCACCGGCAGCGGCCGGCTTCCAGGGTCCGGAGCGGCAGCGGGCTGTAGGAGGCCGCATTCAGGTAGCAGATATGGCGCGGGATATCGAACAAAGCGCGCTGTGACGAAAGCATTCGGATGGTCTCGTTGTGGTGACCAATCCAATATGACCTATCCCGGCCGCGCCAGCCACAAAGGCATTGCTCCGGAGTTCTCGCCTTTGGCGCCTTGATCGCCTGCGAGGCGAGCCCTTAAACCTCCAGCCACTCCTTGCGGATCGCCGGCATTGGCGGCGAGCTCAGCCGGCGTTCCCTCGAACACGATGCGGCCGTGGCCCATCACATAGAGGCGGCGTGAAATTTTCAGCGCGATGGTGAGCTTCTGCTCCACCAGCAGGATCGCGGTGCCGCGCTTGGCGATTTCGTCGAGCAGCGTGCCGACCTGCTCGACGAGCTTGGGCGCGAGGCCCTCGGTCGGCTCGTCGATGATGACGAGATCGGGTCGCCCATCAAGGTGCGGCACATCGTCAGCATCTGCTGCTCGCCGCCCGACAGCACGCCGGCCGGATTGTCCTGGCGCGCGCCGAGATTGGGAAACAGCGCAAACACGTCCTCGAATTTCCAGCGCCCGACGACGCCGGCGCGCTTCAGCCCGAGTTCGAGGTTCTGCTGCACGGTCAGTCCCGGAAACACCTGGCGGTCTTCCGGCACATAGCCGATGCCGAGATGGGCGATCTGGTCGGGCCGCAGGCCTGCGATCGAGCGGCCCTTGAACCGATTTGGCCGACCGGCGGCACCAGCCCCATGATGGTCTTGCAGGCGGTCGAGCGGCCGACGCCGTTGCGGCCGAGCAGGCTGACGATCTCGCCCTGATCGACGGAGAGGTCGACGCCCTGCAGGATGTGGCTCTTGCCGTAGAAGGCATGGAGATCGCGGACCTCGAGCATCATGCCGCCACCGTCCCGAGATAGGCTTCCTGCACGGCGGCATTGCCGCGGATGGCGGCCGGCGCGTCGGACGCGATCACCTCGCCATAGACCAGCACGGTGATGCGGTCGGCGAGGCCGAACACCACGCTCATGTCGTGCTCGACCATGATCAGCGTCTTGCCTTCCGACACCGATGCGGATCAGCGCGACCGCGCTGTCGGTCTCGCTGTGGCTCATGCCGGCGGTCGGCTCGTCGAGCAGGATGATCTCGGCGCCGCCGGCGATGGTGATGCCGATCTCCAGCGCGCGTTGCTCGGCATAGGACAGCAGGCCGGCCTGAAGATTGCGCCGGTCTGGCAAGCTTCAGCCGTTCGAGCAATTGCTCGGCCGCCTCGTTCAGCGCCTTCTGCCGTCCAAGCAGGCGCCAGAACGAATAGCGGTAGCCGTGCGACCACAACAGGCCGCAGCGGATGTTCTCGAACACGGTCATGCGCGGGAAGATCGAGGTGATCTGGAAGCTGCGCGACAGGCCGAGCCGGTTGATCTCCTGCGGCGCCAGATCGGCGGTCGATTGGCCGTTGACCGTGATCGAGCCCGAGCTGATCGGAAAGCGTCCCGAGATCAGGTTGAACAGCGTGGTCTTGCCGGCGCCGTTGGGGCCGATGATGGCATGGCGTTCGCCGCGCGGGATCGAGAGATTGACGCCGCGGATGATTTCGGTGGCGTCCGAAATTCTTGCACACGTCGCGCAGCTCGACCGCGGGCACGCTGCACATCCGCTCACGACATCGCCTCCTGCGCCTTACGCCGGTATCATGATGCCATCCTGCCGCTTTGGCGCCCTCCATCAGTTCGTCCCAGCGCAGGCGGAAGCCGCGCGCCTCGCGGCGCAGCCACAGCGCGCCGAGGACCAGGGCGGCCAGCGCGACTACCCATGGCAACGGCGCCGTGGTGTCGATGAGGTGGCCGCCGATCGAGAATTTCTTGCCCTGCGCGGCGCCGATGGTGGTGAAGGACGCCAGTTCGACCAGCAGCACGAAGCCGAGCAGCACCAGCAGCGCCGGCGGAAATGCCCGCGCATAGGGCAACGCCAGTTCGCGCAGAGCGCCCGGCGCGCCAGATCGGCATATGCATGAAGATCAGCCCGATCAGCCCGCCCGGCGCGTACATCACCATCACGATGAACAGCACGCCGACATAGAGCAGCCAGGCGTTGCTGAGCAGGCTGACGCCGCTCTGCAGCAGCACCACCACGATGGTGCCGAGGATCGGCCCGAAGAATCCGCCGGCGCCGCCGATATAGACCGGCGAGCAGCGCGTTGGCCGACTTGGCCGCGGACACGGTGTCGAAGGTGACGATTTCGTAGATCAGCACGTACAGCCCGCCGCCGATGCCGGCGAAGAAGCCGGACAGCGCGAATTGCATACAGCCGCACCAGGCGCGGATCGTAGCCGACGAACTGGGCGCGCTCGAAATTGTCGCGGGTGGCGTTGGCGATGCTGCCGAGCGGCGTCTGGGTCTGCAGCCGCATCAGGGCCGCGGCGATGAAGGCCCAGACCAGCACGAGGCAATAGACCTGCCATGGCGAGGTGTAGCTGACGCCGAGCAGGCTGGTATCCATCACGCGATCGACGCTGATGCCGCCTTCGCCGCCGAAGAAGCCCATGAACATCAGCGCTGCGGCCGAGACCAGTTCGCCGAGTCCCAATCGTGATCATGGCAAACGCGGTGGCGCGCTGTCTGGTCACCAGCCAGCCGAAGACATAACCGAAGAACAGCCCGCCAAGCCCGCCCGCCAGCGGCACCAGTTCGGTCGGCAGCCAGATCGAGCCGGCCTTCACGAGAAGTTGACGACGTGCGCGGCGCAATAGGCGCCCATCCCGAGCAGCACGGCATGTCCGAACGACAGCAGAGCCCGGCCTGGCCCATCAGCATGTTGTAGGACAGCGCGAAGATCGCCATCACGCCGATCTCGCTCATCAGCGTCAGCACGAAGCCGGAATGACGGCCCTTGCTCCAGTCGTAGAACAGGAACGGGAACGCAAGCAGGACGACGAGGACCAGGAAGCCAGGGCCAATGGCGGCGCAGCATGTTCATGTATCGCGCGTCCCCATCAGCCCGCGTGGCCGGAACACCAGGATCAGCACCAGCATCAGGAACGGCAGCAGCGCGCCGACCCGCGGCAGGGTCACGTTGAGGACTTCGGCAAACGGCGTACTCGACGTCACCGTGAAACCGAATTTTGCCAGCAGGTCAGCCAGCGAGACGTCGAACACGACGGCAAAGGTCTGGATCAGCCCCATCAGGATCGAGGCGATGAAGCAGCCGGTCAGCGAACCCAGCCCGCCGAACACCACCACGACGAAGACGATCGGGCCCATGGTGAAGGCCATCGCGGGCTCCGTGACCTGGTAGTTGCCGCCGATCACGCCGGCGAGGCCGGCCAGCGCCGTGCCGGCGGCGAACACCAGGGTAAAGATGCGCGGCACGTTGTGGCCGAGCGCGGACGCCATGTCGGGATGGGTCAGCGCGGCCTGGATCACCAGGCCGACGCGGGTGCGGGTCAGCCCGAGCCAGATCGCGCCGAACATCAGCGCCGAGATCAGCAGCATGAAGGCGCGATAGGCGGGAAATTGCGTGCCGTAGATCTTGAACAGCGGGAAGTCGAGCAGCTCCGGCACCCGGTAGGGCACCGGCAGCAGGCCCCAGGTCATCTGCACGCCCTTTTCGATCAGCAGCGCAAGGCCGAAGGTGAACAGCAGCTCGGCGATGTGGCCGTTGCGATGGACGCGCCGCAGCCCCACATCTCGATCGCCGCGCCGATCAGCCCGCACAGCAGCGGCGCCACGATCAAGCGCCGGCCAGAAGCCGATATAGAGTGCTGATGGTGTAGGCGAAATAGGCGCCCAGCATGTAGGCGCTGGCATGGGCGAAGTTGAGCACGCCCATCATGCTGAGGATGAGCGTGCAGCCCGCTCGCCAGCATGAACAACAGCATGCCGTAGACGAGGCCGTTCAGAAGCGAGACGACAAAGACTTCCATTGCACCGGACCACCGCAGGCGCGACGCCTGCTCCCCGTCAGGGAAGCAGGCGACTGTTATGTTGGTCAGGAGGCGCTCGGACGCTTCATCTTGCAGGTATTGGGCTGGTCGACATCCTTGGCGAGGATGGTCGCCGACGTGTGCCCAGCCGAGGCCGGTGCCTTCGGCGTCGTACTTCACGCCCTTCTTGAAGGTGCCGACGAAGTATTCGCTGATGATCTGGTGGTCTTCCTTGCGCATCTTGGTGTCGAAGCCGAGGAAGTCCTTGACCGTGAGGTCTTCCATCGCCAGCGCGATCTTGGTCGGATCGACCGATCCCGCCTTGTTCACCGCGCGCCTGCAGATATTCGAAGATGGTGCGGAAGCCGGCCGCGGAGAAGTCGAACTTGTGCTTGTCGCGGAAGCCCTTGGTGAACGCCTCGGCCTCCTTGTTGCCGATCTCCGGCGCCACGTTCTCGCCGAACGACATCACCGCCAGCACGCGGTTGTCGCCGCCGACGCCGATCGCGGTCGGGCCGCCGGCCAGATGGGCGTAGAAGGTGTAGTAGCGCAGATCGGCGCCGGCATCGACGCCGGCCTTGATCAGCAGGTTCATGTCCGGGCCCCAGTTGCCGGTCAGCAGCGCCTGCGCGCCCGAGGCCTTGATCTTGGTGATGATACGGCGAGAAGTCCTTGATCTTGCCGAGCGGGATCAGTTCGTCACCGACGACCTGAACGTCCGGCCGCAGCTTGGCGAGATAGTTCTTCACCTCGCGCTGCACCGACTGGCCGAACAGATAGTCCTGGTTGATCAGGTAGACCTTCGTTCACTTCCTTGGGCAGCGAGCGGACCATCACTTCGGCCTTCATGCCGACATGCAGGTCGAAGCGGAAATGCCAGAAGCTGCATTGCTCGTTGGTCAGCTCGGTCGCCACCGCGCCGCAGTTCAGATAGATGATGCGGTTGTCCGGGTTGCGGTCGTTGTGCTTGTTGACGCCGTCGATCAGGGCGGCGGCGATGTTGGAGCCGCTGCACTGCATGATGAAGGGCATGTTCTGGTCGGTCGCGCTCTTGAGCGCGATCAGCGCGTCCGACGGCTGCGACTTGTTGTCGAACGGAACCAGTTCGAACTTCTTGCCGAGCGCGCCGCCCTTGGCGTTGATGTAATCGATGATGTACTGCATCTGCTTCAGGTTGGCGTCGCCGACTTGCGCGAACGGCCCTGAAAGCGGATCGGTGTAGGCGACCTTGATGGTCTGCTTGCGCCGAGGCGTGACCGCCACACGACGATCGCGAGCATGATACCCAAAGAACGGCGTCAACCACTTGCTTCGCAGCATGGTGCATTCCTCCCCTGATTTATGCCCGCTTTTTGTTTTGTTGCGGTGCTGATACGAAACCGTAACATGGAGATTGCGCCGACCGCCACAACGAATTGTCCGGTGGCGATGCCCCTGTGTGGCGGTACCCGGTAGTGGCGATATAAGAGGCACAATAATTCCGCCGTGCGGCAGACCACCCATCATAAGGCATGGCCGAAAAGAAGCCTGGAGCCAAACTAATGACCGATGCCCCCGTCACCGATCCCGCCGAATACGTCCCGCCGAAAGTCTGGACCTGGAACAAGGAGAGCGGCGGCCGCTTCGCCAGCATCAATCGCCCGATCGCGGGGCCCACGCATGAGGCGGAGCTGCCGGTCGGCCGCCATCCGTTTCAGCTCTATTCGCTGGCGACGCCGAACGGCGTCAAGGTCACGGTCATGTTCGAGGAGCTTCTGGCCGCCGGCCACAGCGGCGCGGAATACGATGCGTGGCTGATCAAGATCGACGGCAACCAGTTCGGCAGCGGCTTTGTCGCGGTCAATCCGAACTCCAAGATTCCGGCGCTGATGGACCGCAGCGGGCCGACGCCAATCCGGCTGTTCGAGTCCGGCGCGATCCTGGTGCATCTTGCCGAAAAGTTCGGCGCCTTTCTGCCGGCCGGCGGCCAGGCGCGGGCCGAATGCCTGTCATGGCTGTTCTGGCAGATGGGCAGCGCGCCGTTTCTCGGCGGCGGCTTTGGTCACTTCTATGCCTATGCGCCGACCAAGATCGAATACGCCATCGACCGCTACGCCATGGAGGTGAAGCGTCAGCTCGACGTGCTCGACCGACGTCTTGCCGATAACGAATTTCTCGCAGGCAGCGAGTACACGATTGCCGACATGGCCACCTGGCCGTGGTACGGCGCGCTGGCGAAGGGCCTGGTCTACGGCGCCGGCGAATTCCTGTCGGTGCACGAATACAAGAACGTGCAGCGCTGGACCGATGCGATCGCAAAGCGCCCGGCGGTGAAGCGCGGACGCATGGTCAACCGTATCTCGGGCGATCCGGCGAGCCAGCTGCACGAGCGCCACGAGGCCAGCGATTTCGATACGAAGACGCAGGACAAGATCGGCGAGCCCGCCAAGACGTAAAGCGTGCAGGCAGGGGAATCGCCATGAGCTTTTTCGAAAAGGGCGCCGTTCGCATCCATTATGAGGAGGCCGGTTCCGGCTTCCCGCTGCTTGCTGATCGCCGGCGGCGGATTGAACTCGAACATCTCAGGTATCACCGGCGACTATCCGCCGTTCAACGCCATGAAGGAGTTCGGCGACGAGTACCGCTGCATCGCCTTCGACCTGCGCAATGCCCGCCCGGTCAGTCCTCAGGCCCGCTCGAGATCGACCGTCCCTGGGATTCCCACACCGACGATCAGCTCGCGCTGATGGATCACCTCGGCATCGACAAATTCATGGTGCTGGGCTTCTGCATCGGCGGCCCCTTGATCTGGAATCTCATCAAGCGCGCGCCGGATCGCGTCGTCGCGGGCGTGCTGGCGATGCCCTCGGGCTCGCGTCCCGAGATGCGCGACTTGTTCTACGACAACAACATGAAGGGCTGGGCGCTGGAGCTGACAAAGCGCCGGCCCGACATCACGATGGAGATGGCCGAGAAATTCCTGACACGGATGTACCGCACCAACCCCGATTTCGTCTTCACGGTGACGCGCGATTTCGTGCGCCAATGCCAGACGCCGGTGCTTGATCCTGCCCGACGACATCCCGGCGCATCCTTATGCGGTCGCCATGGAGAGCGCGATGCTGGCGCCGAATGCGGAAGTCAGCCTGTTTCCGTGGAAGGAGCCGAAGGAGCGCGTGCCGCTGGCGGTACGCCAGATCCGATCCTTTCTCCGCGCGCACCGGCCGGCCGGCAATTTGTAGCTCGTAGGATGGGTGGAGCGAAGCGATACCCATCAATGCCGTTGTCGTGAGCGATGGGTATCGCTTCGCTCCACCCATCCTACGATCTAAACAGCCGTCTTCGCCCCTCGGCCGGCGGAAACACCACGCGATCATCCGTCCGGCAGTAGCGATCCGCGAACATGCGGCCGATCGGGTGATAGCGCTCCATGTGCACGCGCATCGCGGCGTGGTCCCACAGATCGTCGCGGATGTGGAAGTGGATGCCTTCGCCCATCACCAGCAGCCGGTCGCCGTTGACGTCGATTTCCTTCCAGGTCTTGCATTCCATCGAAAACGGCGCGTCGGCCAGCCGCGGCACCGCGATCTTCGTCGAGGGCGCCAGTTTGAGATTCAAATAGTCCGGCTCGCCGATATCGGGCGGGAAGTCGCCGCTGCTCTCGTGCATCGCCTGCGCCAGCGCCTCGTCGGTCATGTTGACCACGAACTCGCCGGTACGCCGGATGTTGATCACGGTATCCTTGATGCGGCCGTCGGGACCGCAGATTGGCGGCGAACATGCACAGCGGCGGATCCTCGCAGAACACGTTGAAGAAACTGAACGGCGCGGCGTTGACCACGCCGGTTGCGCCCATCGTCGTCACCCACGCGATCGGCCGCGGCAGCACGAACGATGTGAGCACCTTGTAGCGCTCGCGGGGTTTCAGATCGTCCGGGGCGTATTGCATGAGGGCTACCGTTCGGCAGGGATCGTTGCCAAGCTCCGCATTGCGAGAGCAGCCGACGCGCTCGGCAGTGCTCATGCGCGCCTGAGCGTGGCAGGTGGATGCGCTCTCCGCGAGCGAATTCGTGGATGGGCCCGCATCCCGACCTTGTGCCCGCTAGGCGGGCAGACGGAAGATCGAACCTACGGCATGCTCAGTTCGTGCCGGCCGACCACCATCCAGTGCACTTCATCCGGACCGTCGGCGAAGCGCAGATGCCGGACGTCCTGGTACATTTCGCCGAGCGGGCTCCATTGCGAAATGCCGGTCGCGCCGTGCATCTGGATCGCCTGGTCGATGATCTTGCAGGTGCGCTCCGGCACCATGGCCTTCACCATGCTGACCCAGATCCGCGCTTCCTTGTTGCCGAGCACGTCCATCGCCTTGGCGGCCTTGCAGCACCATCAGCCGCATCGCCTCGATCTCGCAGCGCGCCTGGGCGATGATCTGCAGATTGCCGCCGAGATGGGCGATCTTCTTGCCGAAGGCTTCGCGGGTGAGTCCGCGCGACACCATCAGGTCGAGCGCCTTTTCCGCCTTGCCGATCGTGCGCATGCAGTGATGGATGCGGCCCGGTCCGAGGCGGACCTGCGAGATTTCGAAGCCGCGGCCTTCGCCGAGCAGCATGTTCTCCTTCGGCACCCGGCAATTGTTGAAGCGCAGATGCATGTGGCCGCGCGGCGCGTGGTCGTGGCCGAACACGTGCATCGGGCCGAGATTTCGACGCCGGGCGTGTCGATCGGCACCAGGATCTGCGACTGCTGCTTGCTCGGCGGCGCGTCCGGGATTGGTCTTCACCATCACGATCATGATCTTGCAGCGCGGATCGCCGGCGCCGGAGATGTAATATTTCTCGCCGTTGATCACCCACTCGTCGCCGACGAGCTTTGCGGTGGTCGAAATGTTCTTGGCGTCCGACGAGGCGACGTTCGGTTCGGTCATCGCGTAGGCGGAACGGATCTCGCCGGCGAGCAGCGGCTTCAGCCACTTCTCCTTCTGCGCCTTGGTGCCGACGCGCTCCAGCACCTCCATGTTGCCGGTATCCGGCGCCGAGCAGTTCATGGTTTCCGAGGCCATCGGATTTTTCGCAAGCTCGACCGCGATATAGGCGTAGTCGAGATTCTTCAGGCCCTGGCCGGTCGTCGTCGGGCAGGAAGAAGTTCCAGCAGGCCTACTTCCTTGGCCTTGTCCTTGGCCTTCTGCAGCACCGCGAGCTGTTCCGGCGTAAAGCTCCAGCGGTCCTTCTTGTCCTGGCCGAGCCGCACGAACTCGACCGACATCGGGTCGACGGTCTCGCGGATGAACTTCTTGACGTGCTCGTACAGCGGACGGACCTCGTCCGACATGCTGCAGATCGTTGAGTTCCTCGCCCGGATTGAGGTTGTAGGTCGTCGTTCGCGGGATATAGGCGTGTTTCATGGATTATTTCCTCCCATTTGCGCAAGATCGTCGGCTCTGCGGGCGCGCACTCGGCTCCGTTGGCCGGCAATGTAGACGGCGAGGGCAGGGCTTGTACAAGCACGGGCGAAGGGGCGCGATTTTCCGCCTCATGGGGAAGTGCCTAGGGGGGCGCGAAGCCGTACACCGACGACTTGCGATCAAGACGTACGCAATCCCGCGTTCGCTCACTTCCACACGCTGCCGCGGTACTTCGGTGAGCTCGAACGGCGCTGAAGGCACCGCGCACACGCGATCGCCTGGCGCGTGATCGCCGGTCTCGATGGTCGGCTTCGGGCGCCGGCGCGAACGAGGGCGAGTGGTTGGCGGGCAGCTGCGGACCTTCGCCCTCGCGGGCCTGGCAGCGACGCGCTCCGGCTCGTAGACGCCGATCCTGAAGAGCATCGAGGGCACGCCGGAGCTGATAAACTCCGGAATAATCTTCGCTGGGCGTGACGAGGCGGTATTGAGCTGAGCTTGTCACCGAACGCGGCTTTCTAGCACTTTTTCTTGCCGTGGCAAACTTTCACGCCGGGATCATCTCATCACTGGCCTTGATGGCCTCGGTGATCTTGATCGTCGGCTGCCGGCGCATCTCGACATCGCGGCTACCGCCTTCGCCGTCCGCTCGATACCCGTCGAGCATTTTGGCGCGCACCTCCGGCTTGAAGCTGCGGATGGTTCCTGCAGCACCAGCACTTCGTCGGGAATGATGTTTTCCGCGGTGCCGCCATGGATCGCGCCGATGCTGACCACGCCGAATTCGGTCGGATCCTTTTCGCGGCTGATCACGCTTTGCACGTCGACGATGAAGCGCGCCGCGATCATCACCGGATCGATGGTCGCCTGCGGCGCCGCGCCGTGACCGCCGCGGCCACGAAATTTGATGTAGAGGCTGTCGGCATTGGACGAGCCGACGCCCGACGCGATAGTAGCACGGTGCCGTAGGCGAAGGCGCCGTCATGCAAGGCAAATGCGAAATCGGGCTTTTGGAATCGCGTGAACAGGCCGTCCGCCAGCATGGCCTTGGCGCCCGACACCATCTTCTTCGGCCGGCTGGGCGATGAACATCAGCGTGCCGCTGCCACTGGTCCTTCAGGCCGACCAGCGTCTTCGCCGTTCCGACCCAGCTCGCCATGTGGATGTCGTGGCCGCAGCTATGGGCCACAAACGTCTCCCGGCCGTTCCAGCTGGTCTTGTCGCGGCTGGCATAGGCAAGGCCGGTCTTTCTCTTCCATCGGCAGCGCGTCGAGTTCGGTGCGCACCATGATGGTGGGGCCATCGCCATTTTTATAGATGGCGACCAGCCCGGTCTTGCCTACCTTCTCGGTGACATCGAAGCCGAGCGCGCGCATTTCGGCGGCGAGCTTGGCTGCGGTTTTCTCTTCCTGAAAAGCAATTTCCGGATGGGCGTGGATGTCCTTGTAGAGCGCGTCGAGCTTTGGATAATCGCCTTCGACCGACGCCTCGATCGCGCTTCTTGAGACTGACGACATCGAGCTCTGCGTGGGCCGGCGGCAGGCTGGCCGCGACACAGACGCGGCTGATACCGCCGCGGGATCTGACACATGGATTCATGACGTGGTGCCCCTTGATTGCGTCGCAGGCTGCAGGCTAGGGTTAGCCGAAGCGTAGCCCACCGTATCTCACCGAGCTAGCGGAGGCATAACCCGCCGACTCCGACGAAGCTGGTGGGCTACGCGCTCCTCCACCCTACGACCTACGCTTCGCTGTCATCCGGTGCATCGGCGCAGATCTTGTTGCCGTCGAGATCGCGCAGGTAAGCGAGATAGAGTTTGCCCGCCGAGCCTTCGCGAACGCCCGGCGGATTTTCGCAAGTCGTGCCGCCGTTGGCGACGCCCGCCGCGTGCCACGCGTCGGCCTGTTCGGGCGAGTTGGCCGCAAAGCCGATGGTGCCGCCATTGGCGTGTGTCGCCGCCTGGCCGTTGATCGGCTTTCGACACCGAGAACACGCCGGTCTTGGTGAAGTAGGAAAATACGGTGGCCATCCGACCCTGGCCGGCCGGACATCGAGCGTGCCCAGCAGCGCGTCGTAGAACGCCTTGGCCTTTTCGAGGTCGTTGGTGCCGATCATCACATGCGAAAACATTCTTCGATTCCTCCCCAGCTTCGTCAGAACGAACAGGCGCAATTGCGTTTGCGCTTTCGTCAGGACGCCTCGGGGCACTCGCTCGTTGCCGGGACAATGTAGACGGCGCTGTTGGCGTCGCACAAGCAGGCGATCGCCGACCGGCGGCAGCCGGCCACATGGTAGCCTGCAGATTACGCTCCGGTTAATCCGGCCCGCGAGGCTCGTTCCTTCCGGCCCAGCGCGGCGCCCACGACGCACCGCGCTGCCTCTTGAAGCGCCGCCGGGGGCAATTCCCTACCTCTGGGATGCCAGCCGCGGCGTTCCGGCCGTGGGCGGCAGGGAGACGACAATGAGCTATCTGGAAGACTGCCATTCTGTTGGCCGGTCTCACCGGCCTCTTCATGGGCGTCGGCTATCTGATCGGCGGCGCCAGCGGCGCCATGATCGCGCTCGTGATCGCGGCCGCGACCAATCTGTTCACCTACTGGAACTCGGACCGCATGGTGCTGTCGATGTACGGCGCCCATGAGGTCGACCGCAACAGCGCGCCCGAGCTCTTCGATCTCGTCGCCGAGCTTGCCGCGCCGCGCCGGCCTGCCGATGCCGCGCGTGTTCGTGATGGACGAAGCGCAGCCCAACGCCTTTGCCACCGGCCGCAACCCGAGAACGCGGCGGTCGCCGTCACCACCGGGCTGATGCAGCAGCTCAGCCGCGAGGAACTCGCCGGCGTGATCGCGCATGAGCTCGCGCATATCAAGAATCACGACACGCTGCTGATGACCATCACCGCCACCATCGCCGGCGCGATCTCGATGCTGGCGCAGTTCGGCATGTTCTTTGGCGGCCACCGCGACAACAACAGCGGGCCCGGCATCATCGGCTCGATCGCGATGATGATCCTGGCGCCGCTCGGCGCCATGCTGGTGCAGATGGCGATCAGCCGCACCCGCGAATACGCCGCCGACGATCTCGGCGCGCGCATCGCCGGCCAGCCGATGTGGCTCGCCTCGGCGCTTGCCAAGATCGAAGGCGCCGCGCACCAGGTGCCGAACTGGGGCGCCGAGCGCAATCCGGCGACCGCGCACATGTTCATCATCAATCCGCTGTCGGGCCATGGCGTCGACAATCTCTTCGCCAGCCATCCCTCGACCGAGAACCGCATCGCGGCGTTGCAGCAGCTCGCAGCGGAAATGGGCGCAAGGGGCGGGCACGCCTTCCGCAGTCGGCACTGGCGGCAACTATCCGCGCCGCAGTGCATGGGGCCGGCGTTCTGGCCCCGCAAGCGGGCGGACCGCGGGGCTGAGCTCCGTCGAGGGTGATCCGGCACTCTTTTGTCGTCACTCGGGGCGCGCCCGAATCCATTTCGCCGCAGAGCTATATGTGTCGCCTGATGGCACACCATAGCCTCGATGCTTCGCATCGCCCCGGAATGACGTGAGAGAGTCGCTCTGCGTGGTCAAAGGGCGAGGTACCAAGTCCCGCGACAAAATAACCCGACGGGCAAATCACCCAAAAGTCTGTCCAGCCCTTCGCGCAAAAATATTCCGCTTAACCTGTCGGGCAAATCAGCGGCATAATTCCGCGCGTCTCACCCAATCGAGGGGCGGATCGCGATCGTCACGAACGTGCGGTGGGATGCGGTGGACGCGAAATGCGCGGCAAGACGAGCGCGCATGACGCGTACGGCGAAGTCGTGTGGTCCTGACGCCGCGGTGCTGGCGTCAAGTTCGTGCAGAAGCAAGTTTCTGCAGCGGCGACGGTGGCAAAAAGAGCCGTTCACCGGGGAGAGCACGAAGTAAGCCGTAAAGCCACTGCGCAGGGAAGGCCGGAATGCTTCCGCTGAACCTGTAGCGCTCGTGTGCGCGTTCTCTGCGCGCAATTGCACGCGAGACCGCGGGTGCAGCGCGCACCCGGTTCTCCCTGCGCCCCTCTCTGTCTCTCAGGGGGCAACGAGTTTCAAGCGCAAAGCTCCGGGCGCAATCGCGCCGCGAGATCGTGTGAAAGTGCGGCTGAGAGCTGTCAGCGGTGTGGCGCATCCTTCGTGACGCTGGGCTTCGCCTGCTCCTCAGGATGAGGTCTGGGACCCTCATGTGCGGAGGCGCGGCGAAGCCGCGCGTCTCCGAAGACTAC